>Ga0307991_1000719_pt1 | contig 23747 bp, 20 predicted proteins | sample EllFjometagen131_FD_203146 | JGI IMG/M metagenome (GOLD analysis project Ga0307991, IMG submission 203146) | Marine microbial communities from Ellis Fjord, Antarctic Ocean - #131 | ecosystem: Environmental > Aquatic > Marine > Unclassified | place: Southern Ocean | collected 2014-10-08 | reverse complement strand
ACTCCGCCGTCATCAACTCCATTTTTTAAGAAATAAAGCAATATCAAGGCAACAGCACCACCAACCCAGCAGGAAACTGCAATCATATGAAATCCTTTTAGCCATTTGAGTCCTTTTCCTTTTAACTTTGGCATGTGATCCTCATATTTGTTGGGAAATACAACGTTTTAGCTCAGGGGCGAGCGGGGTTAATAGCAACCAACTTTGATTTACCGCATATTTTGATAGCAAGATTGAACTTCGGAAAACCGCGCTGCCCGCTCGTCCCTTGCAGCGACTTGTTATATGCCGACGCTTTCAAGCCCAGCGATTCTGTTATCCCTCCCAACAGTAACGATATGAATTCCTGTACTCTTCATTAAGGGACGATCTCTCCATTGGTTAGCGAGCTCATCGAATTTCTCAGATTGCGGTATAGCAACTGCAAGCAAATCAGACTTTGCAGCATGCTCAATGGTAATAAGCTGCCCAATAGCTTCACGAATTAAAGGATATTCTTGGGATGACTTACTCCGAAGCAATGGACCCTTTTTAGACTCGACTCGTAGCGTCCGACCAGATTTCAAGTCGGCTACGAGATCGCCTTCACCGGGGTTAGAATGCACCACGATTGAAAAAGGATAATTGGAGTTTGAGTAAGTAGTCTGCCAGGAAGGTGTTTGGTCAAGGCTATGCCAGCCATATGAATTTAAGAACTCGACTATGGGGAAATGGATAGTTTCTCCCGTTTTTACCTGCGCACCATCTATAGCAACCTGAACGTCATTAACAACATGCCGATTTACAACAAGGGCGATGGCAAGTCTTAAGGTTACTTCTGCTTCTGGCATTTTATCTTTTGGAAGCACTTAATCTCCTATGGCATATAACGGGCTAATCAGCCGCGCGGCTTTCTGCGTCGGCTGAATTAGCGAGGTTAGACACGATCCCTTGCTGCTTTGCAGTAGCCGTAGTATGAATCTGTGTGATCCCACTTCATGCCTTGCACCGGCCCATTCGCATGCATACTGGCTCCGGTACTTGTAACAAAAAAGTTTCTACCAATCAGCTCAACGGCTTCATTGTACCACTCATGGAAATGACCGCCATCATCTTTCTGGATTCCCAAATGCAGATAATTCTTGTCGTCCGGAATGGATTCGTATAGCGAAATAAATGCGTCTATTGTTCTATCACTTATTTGAGAGAAAGCTCGCATCGCAGCAATGAGATAGGGCTCGTCGTTCCAGTGATCCTTGTAAATAAGCGCCAGCGCAACAACGCCGACCTTAGAATGAGTTTGACGGACAGCCTCTAATGTCGCATAGAAACAGTTTGAGTAGGTTTCATCCTTCAATATTTTCTCGATCCTCTCCATATCAACTTCTGCGTCTGAGATGAATTTTTGGAAACGCTTCTGGAGATGCTTGTCGTAGAATTGTTGAGCAAATTTAGCTATCAGTCCGATACCAGGAATGCCAGCGATATCGCTTCCAGCCTGGACAATCTCTTTGCCCCACTCAATTTTCTCTTCTTGCACTTACTTGATCCTTCTGATGCCGTCTAACGAAAAAATCAGCCGGAGCGTAGCGATCGGCTGGATTGACCTTGTTAGCCCTTTTTTGCTCTTCTTTTCTTAGGAGGAATCTTGTCAGATAGTCCTTTAATTCTTTGTTCATTGACATAAATTGTCTCTATTATGTTTTCAGTTACATCCATCAACCGTGCAACTTCGTTTTTGTTTGGTTTGTATCCTCTGTGCATCGCTGCATGGCCAGCCTCTAATATTGGTTCGAGAACTTCTTTTTGCTTTTTTGAAATAAATCCTTCCTTCTCGAAAACATTTACATTTTCTACAAAAGTTCCTTGATCGCCAATCTTGTCTATCATTATAGTCTCAAGCAAGGCTCTGATGCCAAGTACAGCCAATCTTGGAGCATTATTTTGAAGCGCGATATAAATTTCGAGGATGAAGCCTTCAATCGACTCATCAATGTTTGAAAGCAGTAAGTCCGATAGCCAACTGGGGGAGGGGCGAAATGTTGGTGGAGGATATTGTCTGATAGTAACTTCTGGTCGGCCAGTTCTCGGGTCGCAGTCTTCTGAAAACCAACTTTGATGCCTTAATTGCACGCTCTCACAGCCTAGGCACTGTAGTAAATCGTATATATTGGAACCATCAATGCTAAAATCTTCGCTCAAATTCTCAGACCACTTTATTTCCTTATGATAAAGGACTTCGTGTTTCTTCTTGCCTGAGCAGTGATTGCAATGCTCCCAGATTACTTTATCCATTAGTTACTTCCTTAGGCTAACATTTACATATCAGGCAATTTTGCCTGACATCCTGATATTGAACAGATAAACAGGCAAAATTGCTTGTTTCCAATATTCAATATAGTATACTCTTTCAGGTCATGAAAAAACGATAAAGCAGGAAGAAGGCTATGTCAAGAAAGATTCTTGATGATATGCGCGATGTTATGCGGCGGCGATACTATTCGCTTCGCACGGAGCGGAGCTACTGCGATTGGGTAAAGCGTTTTATCCTTCATTTTAATATGAAGTCGCGCGATGACCTGAGTGAAGGAGAGAAGAAGATCGAAAAATACCTGACGTTCCTGGCTCGCGACAAGAATGTGGCGCCATCGACACAGAATCAGGCGTTGAATGCGCTGGTCTTTTTCTACAAGCATGTGCTCAATCAACCACTGGACGAGAAAATAAACGCCGAACGGGCGCCCAGGAAACCCCGGATTCCTGTTGTTTTAACTCGGGATGAGACAAAGCGGATCATTGGTACGATGACCGGGATTCATCAGCTTGTTGTTAAACTATTGTATGGTTCGGGATTGCGCATTATCGAATGTCTGAGGCTGAGGGTGCATGATATTGACTTTGATATGAAGGCGATGTGCAGACGACAATGATTTACACGCATGTCCGACAGCAAGGCGGCGAAGGCGTGATCAGCCCGCTTGAAGATTTATGATTCATCTTTTGAAACGAGCGGCGCTATGGGGCTACTGATCCCAAACCAAGGCTTGTATGTTTTGGGACAATAAGAGGAACACTCCGTCTGTAAGGCGAGGTGTCCGAACAGTTTTTGAAAAAGGCAGAACAATCATTTGAAAGAATTATCATCGAGTTTCGATATATTGCAGGAGAAGTTTCCGGGGTACGAAGACCGCCTTCAGCAGCGCGAGATGGCGGATGAAGTTCTGAATACTCTCCTGGACAAGAAGAGCCTGCTGATCGAGGCCGGAACAGGCGTCGGGAAGTCCTTTGCCTATCTCATCCCCGCCATCCTCTCACGCGAGAAGACCACCATCTCCACCTCGTCCCTGGCCCTCCAGGACCAGCTGGTCAAGAAGGACCTCGTCTTTCTGAAAAAGACCCTGCCCTTGAAATTCTCGTTCGGGGTCCTCAAGGGAAAGAACAACTACGTCTGCCTGAAGCGTGAGCACGAGTACGCGGGGAGCGGTAAGTTTTATATACGCTTCCGCACGTGGCTGTCCGAAACGAAGACGGGGGAGCGGAGCGATATTCCCTTCACGCCGAGATTCTGGGGGGAGCTCTGCGGAGATTCCCAGGACTGCGGCGGGCGCACGTGCCCCTTCTACGGCCGCTGTTTTTACTATCGCCACTATCGGCGTCTCCACGCCGTAGATATCCTGGTGGTCAACCACCACCTGCTGATGTACGACCTGCTTTCGGACTTCAGCCTGCTGCCGTTCCACCGGCAGTTGATCATCGACGAGGCACCCAATATCGAAGATGTCATATCGACCGTCCTTGGCAGCGCCCTGACCTACGCCCGGACTGCGTGGCTCTTATACCGGCTGAAGGGGCTGAAGGTGGTCGTCGACCCTCTTTTTCCACGAGTGGAATCATTCTTCAAAAAGAGCGATACGCCCCCCTATCCGGTGTCCCCCATCCCCGCTTCGATTATAGAAAAGCTGAAGAAGCTGCGAGCGGTCCTGGCGCTGGACACAACGGTCACGGCGCTTGAGAAGCGCAAAAAAAACACGGTGGATGATGAGCTCAGAGACAAGATAGAAACAACCATGAGTTACATCGGCTCGTTCGAGGCGGACATAGATGACTTTATCGGGCAGGGGGACGGCGACAAGGTCTACTATACCGAATTGGCAGGCGGCAACCTGGAGCTGAAGAGTAGCCTCGTGGAATCGGGGAACGCCTTCAAGGGACTGATGCGCGGATACAAAGGGGTCATCATGACATCCGCAACGCTGACATCGGGGGGGGACTTCACCTTCCTGAAGCAGCGGTTGAAAATCGAGCAGTGTGAAGAGCGGATTATCGGCTCCCCCTTTGATTTCAAACGGCAGGCCCTCCTCTATATCGACAGGGACCTGCCAAAACCCGACAACGGAGGAGATGGTCTGTTTCAGGAGGAAGGTCTCACGGTGATCGAGCGGTTAATCGGGGCGTCCCGCGGAAGGGCGCTGGTCCTCTTTACCTCGTACCGCCACCTCGATTTTGTCGCCGAGCGCATAACGACGCCCTACCCCTTCAAGAGACAGGGCGAGATGCCCCCGGCAAAGCTGATCAAGTGGTTCAGGGACACCCCCGATTCGGTCCTCCTCGCGACGGCCACGTTCTGGCAGGGGATCGACATCAAGGGGGATGACCTCAGCCTGGTCATTATCGTCAGGCTTCCCTTCGCCTCGCCGGGTGACCCGGTATACCAGGAGCGGTGCAACCGGTTAGGGGGCAGGTGGTTCCACGATCTCGCCCTTCCCCACGCCACCCTGTCCCTGCGGCAGGGGTTCGGCCGGCTGATCAGGGGAAGCGATGAGCTCGGGGTGGTCGCTATACTGGACACGCGGCTTGTGAAAAACTCGTACGGCCGGTATATCATCTCGTCACTGCCGCCGGCGCGTATCACCCACGAGATCGAGGATGTGGAAGCCTTTTTCGGCGCGGCGGGTGCCACATATGGAGAACAGAACAATAACGCGGTATAAACCGCGCGAAGAATATCAGCATGAAAGGGGAAGAGAAATGTTTGATTACCTGCTGACGGAAGAACAGATCAAGATACGGGATGAGGCACGAGACCTGGTAAAATGGGTCCCCCGGCAGATGATCCTGGACATGGACAAGGACGCGATCAAGTTTCCGAAGGAGTTTCTCCGGGAGGCCGGACGCAGAAACCTCCTGGGGTGTCGCTATCCGAAAGAATGGGGCGGCAGGGGGATGGACTGGGTGACGACTTGCACCATCCTGGAGGAGATCGGGACGCTCGGGTATGAATTCGCCTGCGTCTTCGGCGTGGGAGCGGAGTTGGTGTGCGACGCCATCGTTCAGCACGGCACGGATGAGCAGAAGGAGAAATACGTCAAACCCCTCCTGAGGGGGGAGCTCTTCGCCGCGGAGTGCCTGACCGAACCGCAGGGCGGGTCCGACTTCTTCGGAACCACCACCATAGCCGAGGATAAGGGCGACCATTTCCTCGTGAACGGCCAGAAGCGGTTTATCGTCGGCGGGGAGGGGGCGGACTTCTTCCTCCTGTACGCGAAGACCGATCCGAACGCCGCCACCCCGCAACAGGCCCTCTCGGCCCTGATCGTGGATCGCGGACCGGGGGTGGAGACAAAGTACCAGTACGGCCTGATGGGATGCCGGGGAGGCGGAACCGCGCGCCTTATCTTCAAAGACGTGAAGGTTCCGAAGGAGAATGTGGTCGGCACGTTGCACGGGGCCTACGACGTCTTCAACACCATGATGATCCCGGAGCGGCTCGGAACGGCCGTGATGACCATCGGCGCGGCCCGTCCCGCCGTCGATATAGCCACCAACTACACCTCGCGCCGGAAGGCCTTCGGGCAGGTGATCGCGCAGTTCGAGGGGGTGAGCTTTCAGATCGCCGAGGCGGTCATGCTCCTCGACGCGGCCCGAGCGATGGGGTACGCGACGGCGCGCGCCGTCGATGCGGGGATCGATATGCACCGCATCCGCCGGATGGTATCCGAATCGAAAAAGTTTATAACGGAGTCCTGCCAGAAGGCGGTCCATAACTCGATGCAGGTCGTCGGGGGGATCGGGTACACCAACATCTTTCCGTTAGAGCGCATCTTCCGCGATGTGCGCCTCGCCTCCATATGGACCGGGACCAGCGAGGTGATGTCCATGATCGTGGCGCACGAGTGGTACCGGGAATCCCTGATGGAGAAGAAGGGCCGTCTCGCGCGCGACTATGAGGCCGACGCCGAAGAGGCGGATGCCGCGGACGAAAAGATATACGAATAGCGGGGACGTTGCCGGTTGTCGGTTGCCGGGTTACAGTTCACAGTCTTTACAAGGGAATCTGTAGAGGCCCTGCAATTGAAGCACCCTGGAGCCTGGATTGGACGCCCTGTTTTTGCTGTGAGCTGTTCCCACTTGGGAATGGGAACTATCTGACCAGTGACGCGATGACCTCGATATGCTGCGTCTGGGGAAACATGTCGATCGGCTGGAGCGCCTCCAGGCGAAAACCCCTGTCGATCAGGCGCCGGACATCGCGCGCCTGTGTGGCCGGGTTGCACGACACGTAGACGATCCTCCCCGGCTGCAGACGGTCAATGGCCGAGAGGGTCTTTTCGGTACACCCGATCCGGGGCGGGTCTATCAGGACGGCATCCATGCGGGTGCCCTCCTCCGCCAGCCGGTCCAGGGTCCTCTCCACATCCCCCTTCTGGAAACGAGCGTTGGTGATGTCGTGATTTTCGGCGTTGCGCACCGCGTAGAGAACGGCCGCCCCGTTTATCTCTATGCCGAGCACCTCCCGGACACGGGGAGCGATAAAGAGCGAGAAGAGGCCGCAGCCGCAGCAGGCATCAAGGACCCTGTCTGTTTCCTTCAGGTCGCACATCTCGACAATGCGTTCTACCAGCGTCTCCGTCAGGGATAGATTCCCCTGGAAGAAGCCGCTGCTGGAAACAATCAGTTCCTTCTCCCCGACCTGTCTCGTGATGTATTTACGCGGGGGATAGGGGCTCCCTGACCAGAGGATGTATCTCCGGCGGCCCGGAGCGATCTTCTCCGAGGAGAGTTTTCCCCGGAGCTTTGCGTATTCGGTGTTGATCGACTCATCGACGATATCACACCGGCTGACATCGACGAGCCCTCCTCCTCCCGTGTCCATGAAGCCCATCTGAATCCCCCCGCCGGGAGCGGGGACACCGTGAAACTCGGCCTTTCCCCGGTAGCCGAAGGGTATGGGCGAGGGAATGATGGTCTCCACCGGAGGAGAAGCGATCTTCCCTATCCGCTCAAAGGACTCCGTCACCTGCCGCTCCTTGGTCTTCAACTGAACCTCGTATGACAGATGCTGGTACTGGCACCCCCCGCAGAGGGAAAAGTACGGGCAGACCGGTTCGGCCCGGTCGGGGGACGCGGAGATGATCCTGACGATCTTCCCCGTGAGATAGTTCTTCTTGACCGTGACGATCCTCGCCTCGACAACATCTCCGGCCGCGGTGAAGGGGACAAAGATGACCATGGGGCCGACGCGTCCGACGCCGCTCCCCCCGAAGGCTACCCGGTCGATAGAGACCTCTATGATTTCTCCCACGCGCGCTTGCTGATTCATGACCACCCTTATACCCTTCCCGAAGCGCATGGACAAGGGGAAACAACCCTGGATTTTCCTTTACAATCACGGCGAATATTGATATTTCCTGCTTTCATTTTTTGTGATATTTTATAAAAGAGATTTTGATAGGATACACAAGATTTCGTTTCAGATGCATGAACAGGATACTTGTTCAGATAAATTTAATCCTGAATATCTTGTTAATCCTGTCGAATTTTTTAATTTATGCCAATGGATAACAACAATATACATCGCATCAAGACAGACGACAGGGAGATCATCCTCGTCGGGACGGCGCACGTCTCCCGGGACAGCGCCGAACTGGTGGAGAAGGTCATCGAGGAGGAGCGGCCCGACACCGTGTGTGTGGAGTTGTGCCAGTCGCGGTATGACGCGATCATGCAGAAGACCGACTGGGAAGAGATGGATATCCTGAAGATCATCCGCCAGAAGCGCACCTCGCTCCTCCTGTCACAGCTTATCATGGCATCATTCCAGAAGAAACTCGCGGAGCGGTTCAAGATCAACCCCGGCGAGGAGATGATACGCGCGATCAAGAAGGCCGACGAGACCGGGGCGCGGATCGTCCTGGCCGACCGCGACATCCGCACCACGCTGAAGAGGACGTGGTGGAACATGGGGTTTTTCAAGAAACTGCGTTTTATCTTTGAGCTGATTTCCTCCCTCTTTATGGACGAAGACATCAGTGAAGAAGACATAGAAAAGCTGAAGGAGCGTGATGCCCTGGAGCTGGCCCTCCAGACCTTTGGGAAGGAGCTGCCGGAGATCAAGGCCACGCTGATCGATGAACGGGACCGGTTTCTGGCCCGCTCCATCGACGATGCGCCGGGCGGCAAGATAGTCGCGGTTGTGGGGGCCGGTCATGTACCGGGGATATTGGAGAATCTGGGCAGAGATATAGACCTTGCCGCCTTAAGCGAGGTCCCGCCGAAGGGCGTCGTTGGACGGTTCATCGGATGGGGGATCTCTTGTGCCGTCATCGGAATCATCGTCGCGGGGTTTTTCCACTCGGGGAGTGAGGCGAGCCTGAATATGATCAAGTGGTGGTTCCTGGTAAACGGCACCCTCGCGGGTCTGGGTGCCCTGGCAGTCCTGGCCCATCCGCTGACGATCCTCGCCTCCATCGCCGCTGCGCCTCTGACATCGATCAACCCCATGATAGCGGCCGGGTGGGTCGCGGGCCTCACGGAGGCCGCCCTGAAAAGGCCGCAGGTAAAGGATTTTATGGACCTGAAGACGGACATCGCCTCCGTCAGAGGGTTCTGGCACAACAAGATTACGCGCATACTGCTCCTGATAGTCTTCGTCAACATCGGCAGTTCCATCGGAACCTTTCTCGCCATCCCCCTGATGATGCGGTTTCTGAATTAGGACCGGAAGGACGCACCATGGACCATCCAGAAAAAAAATCCATACTCTGTCCCAACTGCAGGAAGCTGATCAACCATGATGAACCGGTCTGTCCCTATTGCGGGCTCTCACGGCCAGGTTCGGGGTGGAAGCTGGCCCTCCCGACAAACCTCTTGAGTGACCCCTATGACATGATCAAACTCATCATCTATGTCAATGTGGCCTTGTACGCCCTCTCCCTCCTCCTGAATCCGGGGGGACTCGGCCTGTCCTCCAATCCCCTTGCCTTCCTGTCCCCCTCCAATCATAGTCTCCTGCTCCTGGGGGCGACCGGAACCCTGCCCATAGACAGGCTGCACGGATGGTGGACACTCCTGTCCGCCTCCTATCTACACGGGGGGCTGCTTCACATCGTATTTAACATGCTGGCCCTGAGGCAGTTGGGGGTCTTCGTACTGAATGAATACGGACTCAACCGTTTCTTCATCATATACACCCTGACCGGGATAGCGGGATTCTACCTCTCCTATATCGCCGGCGTTCCCCTGACCATAGGGGCCTCCGCCAGCATCTGCGGTCTTATCGGCGCAACACTTTACTACGGGAAGAGCAGGGGCGGAATCTACGGACAGGCAATCTATCGGCAGGTCATGGGATGGATCATGGGTCTTGCACTGTTCGGTTTCATGATCCCCGGGATCAACAACTGGGGGCATGCGGGTGGTATAGCCTCAGGCATTCTTCTGGGCTTTCTCCTCGGATATCGTGAAAAGCGCAAAGAAAACCAGCTCCACCGCGTGCTTGCGATAAGCTGTATCGTCCTGACCGCAGGAGTGCTTCTGTGGGCCGTCCTGCAGTCCATCTATTACTCGTTCATATGATGATAGATGATAGGAGGAATCGTTGAAGATCATACTGGCAGGTCACAACGTCGATTATGAGGTGATCAAGGAGTGCCGCGCGACCCTGAAGGGGGGAGAACGCCTGACACCTGAGACCCTCTGCGCCGCCTATGCCCGTATCAGCAGAAATCCCCTCCCCGTCGACGAGCTGAGGGCAGCCGCGAGGGGTGAGGTCGAGAAGGCGCGGAGGTCCAACCAAACCATCGTTTTCGGTATGGGACACAGCTCTATCGCCGAACATGCCGTCTTCAATATCGATATCCTGGGCGTCTCGCGCCTCGTCGTGGAGGAGATAGAGAAATTCCGCCTCTGCTCCTACACGGAAAAATCCCAGCGATACATACGCCTGGAAGACGACTTTGTCGTCCCCTGGGAGGTGAAGGACGGGGGTCTGGAAGACCTCTTCGTTGAAACGGTCAGGCAGCAAAATACCCTGTATCACGAACTGTATGCGGGGCTGAAGGAATACCTCTTCGAAAAGCACCGGGAGATGGTAGCTGATCCGTCGAACCGCTCAACGGTGGATGGATGGGCGAAGGAGGATGCCCGGTATATCGTCTCGATGGCAACGCACGCCCAACTGGGGATGACCCTGAACGCGAGGAACCTCGAGCTGATGCTCAGGCGCTCGGCGGCACACCCCTTAAATGAGGTGAACGAATACGGGACACAACTCTACGAGGCAACCGGGGATATCGTCCCTTCGCTGGTCCGGTATACCGCGGCAACACCCTTTGATCGTGACACGAAGGGGGCCTTGAGGGAACTGGCGGCCTCCCTGACGACTCACGCGGATGCGCATGACAAGGGCGACTCCGTTATCGCGAAAGACGGGAACGTGACCCTCGTACACGCTACCCCGGACGGTGACGGGAAGATCGTCGCCTCCCTTCTGCACTTATCTTCCGATCTTTCCATGGAGGCGTGCATGGCGGCTGTCCGCGCCATGAGCCGGGAGGAAAAGGGGGAGATAATCCGAACCGCCTGCCGCCACATGCAGGCATATGACCCGCCCATGAGGGAGTTCGAGAATGCCGGATTCCTGTTCGAGGTTACCCTCAGCTCATCCTGTTTCGCCCAGTTGAAACGGCACCGGATGGCCACCATTACCTGTCAGGAATATGACCCCTCACTGGGAGTCACAATGCCGATATCGATACGCGAGATAGGGATGGAGAATCGGTTCATGGAGGTCATCTCCCAAACGGAAGAGGTATATTACCGGATCAGAAGGGTATCGCCCCAGGCTGCGCCCTATATCCTCACCAATTCCCACAGGAAACGAGTGGCGATTCGGGTGAATGCCCGGGAAATGTATCACATCTCCCGCCTCCGCGAAGATATACACGCGCAGTGGGACATCAGGGAGACGGCCGAACGGATGGTGAAATTGGGGAAAGAAGTGATGCCGCTGGCATTGATGCTGACCGCGGGGAAGGATGCCTTCGTGCCCATTCCCTAAAATAGTCAAGAAAAATAGTCGCTGTCACTATTTTCGAGGATGTAGGTGCGGACGGGATCGGGCACGAGGTGCCTGATGGAGCGATGCGTCTTGACACGGTTTCGTATGTCTGTGGATGATATATCCAGGGGGGTCAGCGCCCTGAGGAATATAGAGCGGCCAGCAGGTCCCCTGAATCCGTCCAAGCCCCGGTCATACTGGAACAGAGAGGCAACATCGGGAGGAAAAACATCTGTCAGGTTTTTTGTCTCATGCCCCGGCCTGGTCATGACAACGAAGTTGCACAGCCGCAAAAGTTCCCGCCATTCTTTCCACATCGGGATTTCGTGGAAGGCGTCCTGTCCCAGGATGAAATAGAGCTCGGTGCCGTCCGGCGCTGTATTCAGAAAATGCCTGGCGGTTTCGATGGAGTAGGACCTGCCCCCCCTTGTGCCCTCTATGTCCGAGCTCGCGAATGAGGAATTGTCCTCGATGGCCAGTCTGATCATCCGCTCCCGATGGTAAAAGGGGGAAATAGCTCTGTCTGTCTTGAGGGGTTGTATCCCGGCAGGGATAAAGAGGATCTTGTCAAGGGCGAACAGTTCGAGGACCTCCCGAGCGCATCCCAGATGTCCGAGATGTACGGGGTCAAAGGTCCCTCCGAATAGTCCCCACTTCATGTCCGTATCTGCCCGTCTCCGTAGATGATGAATTTCGTGGTCGTCAGCTCTTCAAGCCCCATGGGGCCGAAGGCATGGAGCTTCGTGGTGCTGATACCCATCTCAGCCCCCAGACCCAGCTCGAATCCGTCGCTGAATCGGGTGGAGGCGTTTACCACCACCGTCGAGGAATTGACCTCGTTTAAGAAACGCTGAGAGTTCCTGTAATCGCTCGTGACGATCGATTCCGTGTGGAGAGAGCCATACTTCTCTATGTGCGCCATGGCCTCTTCGATATTTTCGACCACCCGTATGGCGAGGATAAGGTCAAGGTACTCCTCGTACCAGTCGGCCTCGATTGCCTCCTCGATATCGGCAAGGATGGCCCTGGTCTTCTCGCACCCCTTCAGGACAACGCCGGCCTCACGCAACCTCCCGGCAACGACGGGAAGAAACTCCCCGGCAATACCGCTGTGCACCAGCAGGGTTTCCATGGAATTGCACACGCCGGGCCTCTGGGCCTTGGCGTTGAGGGATATGGCCACGGCCATTTCGATGTCGGCGCTCTCGTCCACAAAGACGTGGCAGACCCCCTTGTAGTGTTTGAGAACGGGTATCCGGGACATGTCGACAACCGCCCTGATAAGACCCTCACCCCCCCGGGGAATGATCAGATCTATATGGTCCTCGAGTTTCAGCATCTCGGCGATGGCATCCCGGTCGGTGGTGGAGATGATCTGGATGGCAGTCTCCGGTATATCCGTTTCCCGGAGAACCCTCTGAAGTATCCGGGCAATGGCGAGGTTTGAATGGATAGCCTCCGATCCGCCCCTCAGTATCACGGCATTCCCCGACTTCAGGCAGAGGGCCGCGGCGTCCGCCGTTACGTTTGGACGGGACTCGTAGATGATCCCTATGACACCGAGTGGAATCCGTCTCTTTCCGACGAGGAGGCCGTTCGGCCGTCTCCTCATACCGGTAACCTCGCCGACCGGATCGGGGAGGGCGGCGATCTGTTCAAGGCCCTCCGCCATCCCCTTGATCGAGGCCTCGGTGAGCGTCAACCGGTCGATCATGGCGCCGGACAGGCCCTGTTCCTTTGCGTATGCAAGGTCCCTGACGTTTTCCTTAATAATGCCCTTCGCCTCTTTCACAAAGTCGTCCGCCATCTTCAGGAGTGCCCGGTTCTTTACCGTGGACGAAATATTCGCGAGGATACCGGCGGCTTTCCTGGCCTCAACCCCTATTTTTCCAACCTCTGCCTTGATATTCATTGCCCTGTTTTCCCATTGTCTGTAATCTTGTCATTGCGGAAAATCAATCTATAGTATATGAGGAGCCTTGTCAAGATTGTTGAAGAATTCCTGAATGTTTGAAATGGAAATCTTGCAGAGGAGAAGAAAACGCCTATGAATGAAATATGCGTCAGGGCTGGGAAAAATGTGTATGAGATCATCCAGGCCGGGGCTTTCGATTTTAACAACATCACCGCTTATGTGGGGGCCACTCCGGGGCCACGATGGCTTGTGGCCAGTGGGTTCGACCTCTCGCTCTTGCAAAGCGGAGTCCTCGGCAATAAGCGCCCCACGGTCCTTGCGGGTTCATCAGCCGCCGCGCTGCGCTTCGCCGCATGGATGCAGCCGGAACCCGAAAAGAGTTATGCCAAGCTCATCGAGGCATACATCGCCATGCATTTTACCAAAAAGGATACACCGGAGGAAATCCTGCAGTCTATTCGAAATGTTATAGATTCCTACATCGAGGATGATGCCCTCCCGTTTGTGCTGGCCAACAAGAGATACCGACTGGCAATCATAACGGCCCGTGCGAAACACCTCGCCGCCTCGAATGCGAGGTGGCTGCAGTTGCTGGCCTTGGGGACGGGATTTGTCTGCAACGCCGTCAACCGGAACATGATCCGCAGGTTTTTTCAGAGGGTTGTATTTCAAAACAGTCCGATCCTGCCATATTTTTGCCTCAACCACGATTTCAAGGGACAGGCGATCCTGTTGAATGAGACAAACTTCAAACACGCACTCTTGGCATCCGCGGCAGTGCCCTTTGCCGCCGCGGGCGTCAGAGATATATATGGCGCGCCGAGCGGTATGTATCGAGACGGAGGCCTCACGGACTATCAGCTCAATCAGAAATACTCCGGCGGCAAGGAAGCGGTAACCCTCCTGTTTAACCACCAGAAACGCCTGATACCTACCTGGTTTGACAAAAGCCTCCCATCCCGGCAGCCTCCCGGGGAGTACCTGGAAAATCTCCTGCTGGTATATCCGTCAGACGATTTCATCCGTACATTGCCCTATGGCAAGGTGCCCGAGCGCGAGGATTTCAGGAGGTATGCCAACAATCCCTCGAAAAGAATGAGAAACTGGCGAAGGGTGGTCGAGGCATCAAAACCCCTCGGAGAACAATTCCTGGAACTGGTGGAAAGCGGCAAACTTCGTGAGGTTACAGAGAGGATGTAGGGTGTGAGCCCGGGATATCGAAGCCTTTGCAGAGAAGGGATCGTACAGAAGAGGGTAAAGATCCTTGCCGGCATCATGAAGTGCTGTATCCTGTGCCCCCACCGGTGCCGTGTTGACAGAACGGCGGGGGAGAAGGGGTTTTGCCGGCTTGGTGACCGGCCCATGATCGACAGCGCCCTCCCCCATCACGGGGAAGAGCCCGTCCTTTCAGGTCGCGGCGGCGCGGGGACCATCTTTTTCTCATCCTGCAACATGCGGTGTATCTACTGCCAGAACTACCAGATCAGCCATCAGCAAACCGGTAAGACAATTGACCCCGCGGACCTGTCACGCACCATGACAGACCTTCAGGACAGAGGGTGCCACAACATTGACGCGGTGACGCCGACTCCCCATCTTCCGGGACTTATCGAGGCCCTTCTTTATGCCTCTCAGAAAGGACTCTCCATCCCCCTTGTCTATAACTCCGGGGGGTATGAAAACCGGGAGATCATCGAACTCCTCGACGGGATAGCGGACATATATCTGCCCGACTTCAAATATGGAAATGACCGGGACGCCCACGCCTTTTCTGGCGTGGATGATTACGTCCTCCATGCCACATCCGCGATCCGAGAGATGGTGCGGCAGGTGGGAGACTGCCTGGAGGTCGAAGATGGGATCGCGAAACGGGGCGTGATCATTCGGCACCTGGTGCTCCCCGGAAGAGTCGAAAACAGTCTGGAGGTACTCGATATCATCAGAAATATATCGACATCCCTCTCTCTCAGCATTATGTCGCAGTACACCCCCATCCGGACCGTCGCGAGTCACCCCACCCTCGGAAGAAGGGTAACAAAAGGGGAATATGAGATTGTCATCAATAAGGCCCTGGACATGGGCTTTGACAATATCTTCGTGCAGGGTGTGAGTGATCGTCATCTCACCCCGGATTTTGACCGGGACAAGCCTTTCAGGTGGGAGTGATTCAGGGGTAAGGGGTAAGGGGACAGGAGACAGGAGACAGAAACTCCGGGTGCGTGAGGTTTTTCCAGGCTTACCGCCCCCCGACGTTATATATCTTAACCCCTGTCGGCGGGGTGAACTCAAACTGTTCATCCGGGGGATCGATATTGGATTCGATGTTGCTGAAGGTGAGCCGGGTTTCATTATCGTACAGGTCGGTGAAGACACACCCTATGATGTGGAAGGTCTCTTTGTCTACGGTCAGCAGGAGGGTCTTGATGCCGGCCTCGTATCCGCGCGGTGTGAGAACCACGACATAATTCCCCTCTGCGTCCGTGGGGCCGTCGTTGGGGAAGGCCATGTTAAAATCGTCTTTAATCTGTCCGATACCGGTCAGAAAACGTATCGTCATCTTTGATGCCAGGACCTCCTTCGAGGCCTGAGCATACACGATGTTCTCCTCCGGCAGGTACAGCCACGCCTTTCGAGGATTGATGACCAGCTTTTTCATCGAAGGCTTCGTATAGTTCCACAGCATCCTCTCGGGTTTTTTCAGATAGACCGTACCCTCCTCCCGTGTCGTCCTCCCCATCGACTTGATGGTTGCCTCCTGTACAAAGTTTGCCTTGAAGTCCCGGGTATGGTCATATGTCTCCTGTATCTTCCCGGTGATTTTATCGAGAGACGCACCCTGCGCGAGGACCGGTGCGGCCGGGAGTGTCAGGACCACGATCAGAGACAGAACCGGAAGGATTCTCTTCCAGTAATAACAGGTGGCGAACGATTCGACCATAGACATTACGGTAACCATGAAATAACGGGGGTATAGATGTAAATATCTATTATTATTTAACATTACTCGCTGACCATATTGCGGGCAAAACGGTATAAGATATCGGCAACACGGTAGTTACATGTTTCATCAACAATTCTATCCACAGGCCTGTCAACAGTTTTGTGGATTGCTGACCAGGGGCCAATGATCTCTTCCGGATATGATGATTACGAGATCTTAACCCTCCACTCGAAGGGATCTTCCTTTTCCCCATACTGGATCTGCAGTATTTCATTGTACAGCCGTTCGGTCAGGGAACCTGTCTGGCCATTCCCTATCACGTATTCTTTCCCCCGGAAATAGATCTGTCCTACCGGCGATACGATGGCGGCTGTCCCCGAGGCGAAGACCTCTTTGAGGGTCCCATCCGCATTGGCACTTAATATCTCATCTATCGACAGCCGTTTCTCCAGGACATTAACCCCCCATGATCCCGCGAGCCGGATGATGGAATCGCGCATAATACCGGGGAGGATGCTTCCTCCCAGAGGGGGCGTTATCAGGTCGTCTCCGATGACAAAGAATATATTGCTTGTCCCGACCTCCTCAACATATTTCCGCTCCTTCGCGTCGAGCCACAGCACCTGGGTGTAGCCCATTTCCGACGCCTCCTCGCTTGCATAGAGGCTGGCAGCGTAGTTGCCCCCCGCTTTGCAGTCCCCCACCCCTCCGGGGGTTGATCGGGAATATTTCTCGCTTACATATATCTTGGTCGGGCTGAATCCCTCCGGGTAGTAGGCCCCGACCGGCCCCACAATGATGAAAAACATATACCTGCTCGAGGGGTGTACACCGAGGGCGACCTCCGTCGCGATCATTGTCGGTCTGATGTACAGGGATGTCCCCGCGCCGTGCGGTATCCAGTCTTTTTCGAGGAGGACCAGTTTCTTCAGCCCCTCCATGAACAGGTCACTGTCCATGGGCTGCATGCACAGCCTCTCAGCGGAATGGGCCATTCGCTGTATGTTCTCTTCCGGCCTGAACAGATAGATGGAGTCGTCCGCCCCCCGGTAGGCCTTCATCCCTTCAAATATCTCCTGCCCGTAGTGAAGGCACATGGAGGCGGGATCAAGAGACAGGGGTCGTACGGGCTCTATAGAGGGACTGTGCCATCCCTTGCCACCGTCGTATTTTGCATGGAAAAAATGATCGGTGAATATCTGTCCGAACCCGAGCTGGGATTCATCCTGCGGTTTTTCCTTCATCTGTTGCGGTTCGACTTGTGTAACTGTGATCGCCATCGTGAGCTTCCTTTCAAAAAAAGTGCGCGTACCCGTATGGGTGCGATATCCGATTATCGCCTTCGCCGGAAATTGTGACTAGGAATAATTTTCAAGAAATACCCGCAAATATGCCTGCCTGTCAAGGGTAAAAAGGGCTTGGCCCGTGTCTATATCGCATCTCTGTCGAGGGTCCGGTACTGGATGGCCTCCGATACGTGGGCCTGACAAATCTCTTCTTCACCTTCGAGGTCCGCGATGGTCCTGGCCACCTTCAGTATCCTGGTGTAGGCCCGCGCGCTCAGGCCAAGCCGGTCGACCGCCATCTCGATCAGTTTCCTGGAATCTTCGTCCAAAATGCAGTGCTTCTTTATCTGCCTGTTGGACATTCCCGCGTTACACGCTGCGGCGCCCTTGAATCGTTTCTTCTGGATATCCCTCGCCCTGTCCACGCGGCCCTTGACGATCTCGGATGTCTCTCCCCCATCCCTCTCTGCCAGCTCTTTGTACCGCACGGAGGGGACCTCTATGTGGATATCGATCCTGTCGAGCAGGGGGCCCGATATCTTGGCCCGGTACTGGCGTATCTGATGGGGGGTACACCGGCACTGCCTCCTACTGTCGGTAAAATACCCGCACGGGCACGGATTCATGGCGGCCACCAGCATGAACCTCGCGGGATAGGTTGCCGACGCGAACGATCGTGATACGGTTATGGAACCAGCCTCCAGGGGCTGCCGCAGGACCTCCAGGACATTCCTCTTGAATTCCGGCAGTTCATCGAGAAAGAGGACACCGTTATGGGCGAGGCTGATTTCCCCCGGCCTGGGAACACGTCCCCCTCCCACCAGGCCCGCGTCGGATATCGAGTGGTGCGGAGCGCGGAATGGCCGCGCGGCCAGAATAGGGTCGGCTCTGCCAAGCAGGCCGGCGACCGAATGCACCTTCGTTGTCTCAATGGCCTCTTCAAAGGAAAGGTCGGGGAGGATCGTCAGGAGGCGCTGTGCCAGCATAGTCTTGCCGGACCCCGGGGGGCCGACCATTAGTATATTGTGCCCACCGGCCGCCGCCACCTCCAGCGCCCTCTTCGCCTGATTCTGTCCGTTCACCTCGCTGAAATCAAAGGGGTAGTGGAGGCCCCGGGAAAACAGCTGGGAGATATCCACCTCCAGGGGAGGAATCTCTCTGGTGCCGTTCAGAAACTCAACCGCTTCGTGCAGATAATCGACGGGGATGACATTTATCGCCTCAACCATCGCGGCCTCGGCGGCGTTGTCCCGCGGTAGCACAATCCCCTTGAGTCCCATCTGTGCCGCCTGGATCGCAGCAAGCAGGGCGCCATGGACACCCTTTACGCTTCCGTCCAGCGACAGTTCCCCCGTGAACAGGTAGTCGGAAAGTCGGTCTTTTTGGATGATCCCCTGCGCCGCCAGGATACCAATGGCTATCGGAAGGTCAAACCCCGTCCCCTCCTTTTTGATATCCGCGGGGGCAAGATTGATGGTCACCCGGGTGGAGGGAAAGGTGTAGCCGGAATTCTTTATTGCGGATTTTATACGATCCTTGCTCTCCTTGACGGAGATGTCGGGAAGGCCGACCGTGAAGAACTGCGGAAGGCCGCGGGAGATATCCACCTCCACATCGACCGGATAGGAGTCTATGCCCAGTATGGCGCTGCTTGTTATCTTGACAATCACATCAGATGCCTCGCAGACGTTTTCTTTCCATACCGCTGATACGATTCTACCATGCTATTGGATGGAAGGGATTATGGCAAGGATTTTTATTGTCTTTGAAAACCTGATGCTGTTAGAATCCGTCCGCGGAGGAGGGCGGAGATGATCGGTGTTTTTGACTCGGGGTTCGGTGGACTGACGGTCCTGAAAAGTGTTGTCGAGAAGATGCCGCAGTACAACTACCTGTATCTCGGTGACAGCGCGCGGGTCCCCTACGGTGAGCGCTCACAGGAAACAATATACCAGTATACCATCCAGGCCGTGGATTTCCTCTTCAAGAAGGGGTGCCTGCTGGTCATCATCGCCTGCAATACCGTCTCGTCACGGGCACTGAGAAGGATTCAGCAGGAATTCCTCCCGGGCGCGTACCCCGGCAGGAAGGTGCTCGGCGTGATCAGGCCGTCGGCCGAGGAACTGGTGGACAGGGGATGCCGGAAGGTGGGGATCCTCGCCACGAAGGGGGTTGTCGATTCAAAGATTTACACGGAGGAGCTTGAAGATATTGACCCCCCGATCGAGATATTCTATCAGCCCTGTCCTCTCCTGGTGCCGCTTATAGAGGCGGGAAGGCAGAATGAAGCCCTTTGTGATGAGTTTGTGTCGGAGTATCTGGCCAGCCTCTTTGCCCAGGAAGGAGCGATAGACACGGTACTCCTCTCCTGCACCCATTATCCGATACTGTATGAATCCTTCAGGAGGCATACCCCCCCTCAGGTGGAGATCCTCAGCCAGGGGCCAATCATTGCGGAGAAGCTGGAAGATTATCTGGCACGACACTCGGAGGTGGAAGAGAGACTGTTCAGAGAGGGCGAGCGGTCATTCTATTCGACCGGTCCCCTGGAGGCCTTTGACCGGCTCGCCGGTGTATTCTACGGGGAGCCTATCCGCTCGATACAGGCCACCCTGGGCTCTTCTGAATTCCGGTGACGCCGTACAGCGAAAATATGTTGACAAAAAAGGCCGGTGCCACTATATAGGTTCGTCAATCCCGTCTTGGCTTTTGGACGAGGCGCGGATATGATCTGATCCATCTCTACTGGGAGATCGTTCAACGGTAGGACAGCGGACTCTGACTCCGTCAATCAAGGTTCGAATCCTTGTCTCCCAGCCATTGAAATGAAACTCAGTTTTTATAAGCCCCGGTGCAATCCCGACTCGTCGGGATAGCAAAGCGTCCCGGTATAATAACAAGGGTTTATAGCTGAATCCTGTAACCCATTTTCCGTACTTCCTGATTTCGTCCCGCTATAGTTCCCCTTTTTCGTTTCACCCCTTATAAAAACCCTAAAAATTGGTATCACGGGGCAAAACGCCCTATTTGTTTTGTGTCTTGATTCAATCCCCATCGATATGATGCCGGAGACACGGAAAGAAGCAACAATCAGCAGTAGCATAGAGGCCTGGGCCGCGAACAAAAGCTTGACATTGTTATCATCAGATGATAACAATCCTATCAAATGACTGATCCCCTCAGTAATAATGATTATGGCCTTCTCTCCCTTTTAGACTTAAACGGAGTAACATTTTTTTATAGGGAAGGTTATTGGGTGCAATTCAAAGCGTCACGAGTTGAGGCTGATGAGCATACTCCGCACGGAATAAGATACAGTCTCTCCCTGCACGATGAAAAAAACATAAGAATTGTTGGCTATGATAATGCTCATGGGTATCAGGCCAAAAGAGGACGGTACAAAGCTAAAAAGGTAACATGGGACCATATTCACAAGCGGCAGAAAGTACATCCCTATGAATTTGATTCGGCTTCTCAATTAATAGAGGATTTCTGGAAGACAGTAGAGGAATTTATTTGAAATTAAGGAGGTGCTTTATTATGGCCCAAGAAATGAAAATAGGCATAAAGTCCCGAGAAGATTTCCAAAAATATACAATAGCAATTGCCAAAGGAGAAATTAAGCCGGGCAAGGATCAGCCGAAGATCTGGTTTGATTCTCTCGAGTCAATGGCTCAAGTGTTAAGCACCAAAAACAGGGAGCTTTTAAAAATAATAAAAGATGAAAAGCCAAAATCCTTAAAAGAGTTGTCTGATGTTTCCGGAAGAAGGGTAAGTAACCTTTCAAGAACATTAAAGACAATGGAAAGTTATGGAATTGTGACACTTGAAAAAGAAAATAGAACCATTAGGCCCCGTATCTGTGTAGATAATTTCAGTGCTGTTTTTGGGCTTTAATGCGAACAGAATACCCACATCCGCCCCGGCAACCCCGGGGCTTTTTTGTGACATAAGCTGAAAACCCTTAAGGGTATGTTCAAGCTGTCTCTCTCGGAAATAAAAAGGGCGGATGCCTTTGAGCACCCGCCCTACGTTTAATCTGGAGAAATGCTTATCTTATTTTTTTATCCCTTCCCCTGACCCGCGATCTTCCCCCACGTGTCCCGAAGCGCCACGACGCGGTTGAACACCAGCTTGCCGGGAGCGGAATCCCTGGAATCAACACAAAAATATCCAAGCCGCTCGAACTGATACCGCCCCCCCGGCGCCGCGCCCGTCAGGTTCGGTTCCACGTAGCAGGTGGTCAGGACATCCAGCGATTCCGGGTTGAGGTAATGGGTAAATTCTTCATCCTCGCCGGCCGGATTGGGGACATTGAACAGCCGGTCGTACAGACGCACCTCGGCGGGGAGGCAGTGCCTGGCCGACAACCAGTGAATGACCCCCTTTATCTTGCGCCCGTCGGCCGGCGGCGCACCTCGCGTCTCGGGATCATAAGTGCAGTGGACTTCCATCACCTCTCCGGTCGTCTCATCCTTCACCATGCTCTCATACTTGATGACGTACGAATTTCTCAGGCGGACCTCACGCCCCGGGGCGAGCCGTTTGTATTTACCGGGGGGGTCTTCCTGAAAATCGTCACGCTCGATGTAGATCTCCCGGGAAAAGGGAACCATGCGCGTCCCCATGGCCGGATCCTGGGGATGATTGGCACATTCGAACTCTTCGGACTCCCCCGCGGGATAGTTGTCGATGACGACCTTGAGCGGCCGCAGTACCGCCATGGCGCGCGGGGCCTTTTGATTCAGTTCCTCGCGGACGCAGTATTCGAGGAGGGCGACGTCGATCAGGTTATCGTTCTTGGCGACGCCGATCTGGGCGCAGAACTCCCTGATCGCCTCGGGCGGGTAGCCGCGCCGTCGCATCCCCGCTACGGTCGGCATCCGGGGATCGTCCCAGCCGTTCACGTGCCCCTTTTCGACAAGCTCGATGAGGACCCGCTTGCTGAGGACGGTATAGCTGACGTTGAGGCGGGCAAACTCGATCTGCCGGGGACGGTCGCCCTCAAGCAGCTGATCCAGGATCCAGTCATACAACGGACGGTTATTCTCAAATTCGAGGGTGCAGATCGAATGAGTGATCCCCTCGAGGGCGTCGGAGAGGCAGTGGGCGAAGTCGTACATGGGATAGATGACCCACTCACTCCCCGTCCGGTAGTGGTCTCCCCTCTTGATGCGGTAGATCACGGGATCGCGCATCACGATGTTGGGGGAGGCCATATCGATCTTCGCGCGCAGGACATGGGCGCCGTCGGGAAATTCTCCGGCCCTCATCCGTGCAAAGAGATCCAGGTTCTCGTCGACGGTCCGGTCGCGGTAGGGGCTTGCCTTTCCCGGTTCGGTAAAGGTCCCGCGGTACTCACGTGTCTCATCAGCGTTGAGGTCGCAGACGTAGGCCTTGCCGGCCTCGATGAGCTGGACGGCAAACTGATGCAGCCGCTCAAAATAGTCGGAGGCGAAGAACTGACGGTCTTTCCAGTCAAACCCCAGCCAGTGGATATTGTCGATGATCGACTTCACATACTCAAGGGATTCGCCGCTCGGGTCCGTGTCGTCGAACCGCAAGTTGCAGGTGCCGCCGTACTGAGCGGCAATGCCAAAATTGAGGCAGATCGACTTGGCGTGGCCGATATGGATATAGCCGTTCGGCTCGGGCGGGAAGCGCGTGGCCACCCGTCCGGCGTTTTTGCCGGCCTTCAGCTCTTCGTCTATGAATTCACGGATAAAATTGGTTGGTGAAACGGTCTCTGTGTGCATCATGGTACAACCCCTTCTGTATATCGTTCATACTATCATCAAAAACGAGGAATATTTCGCACACCTTCCCGACAAAAGCAAGCCCGCAGATTTGAACATTTCCCTTACTTCGCCCCCGAAGGAACCGGATTGCCTCCGTTATCGCCGTTGCACGATACCTCACACAGGAGGGAGCCGTTCCCACACGCCTCGGTCTCAAACTGGAGGACCGGGTGGTCGATCCCGAAGTCGTCCAGAAGCGCGCGGTGTATCGTCCCGGACAGCTCTTCCGTGCGGCTCAGCGGCTGGTCCGGCACCACAACATGACAGGAAAAGGCGACGCTCGAGGAACTGACATTCCACAGGTGGAAATAGTGGACGCTGGTGACACCGGGGATGCCCTCAAGGCAGTCCTTGATCTCATGAAGATCGAAACCCTTGGGCGTCGCGTTCATGAGAATCGCCGTCGATTCCCTGAGAATGGACCAGCAGTTTTTCAGTATGAAGAGGACGATCAATACCGACAGGAGTGGATCCAGCCAGTACCACGGCT
>Ga0307991_1000716_pt1 | contig 23790 bp, 25 predicted proteins | sample EllFjometagen131_FD_203146 | JGI IMG/M metagenome (GOLD analysis project Ga0307991, IMG submission 203146) | Marine microbial communities from Ellis Fjord, Antarctic Ocean - #131 | ecosystem: Environmental > Aquatic > Marine > Unclassified | place: Southern Ocean | collected 2014-10-08 | reverse complement strand
TGAGCATGATTCCTAGTTACGCATTTGCTGTAGAGGCAGCTGAGACACAATTACTGCCTATGGGTTTGAAAGTTATGGCCGCTCTAGTCGTCGTGCTTGGTTTAGTGTTGCTTATTTATGCGGGATTAAAAAAGAGTGGTCGTTGGATTCGTAGCGGCAAAGATAGTGCTATTCAGTTGATCGAGGTACGTTATCTGGCGCCCAAAAAAGCCTTATATCTGATAGAAGTGAATGGTTCAAAATTGTTATTATCTGGAACAGCGGGGCGACTAGAGGCAGTGGCTCAGTGGGAAGTGTCTGATGGCACTGCTGGTGTAGAACCTGCTCTGGCTCCTTGTTTTGGTGCAGAACTGCAACAACAGATAAATGAACATCAAGGAGGGAACCCGCAATGATGGCGCTGTCTCGCATTGGAACAGCAGCGCTGTTATGGTTGCTGTCGGTGTTGCCAGCGGCGGCAATTGATTTGCCGACGATCACCTTAGGGGTAAAAAATGCCGCAACACCGAGTGAGGTGTCAACAGCAATACAACTTCTTCTGGTTCTAACTGTTCTTTCGGCAGCTCCAGCAATATTGTTGATGACCACAGCATTCGTGCGGGTAGTTGTGGTTTTGTCTTTTGTTCGTCAAGCTATGGGCACTCAGCAGATGCCCCCCAATCAGGTAATAGTCGGATTGGCATTGTTTCTTACCTTTTTCATCATGTCTCCGGTTTATAGCGTGGTAAACACCCAAGCGGTACAGCCCTATCTTGATGGGAAAATTGATCAGCAACAGGCCTTGAAGCTAGCAGTGGACCCGGTGCGTGAGTTTATGTTTTCCCAGACTAGAGAACAAGATTTGGCTCTTCTGGTCGACATCTCTGGCAACCCACAACCAGATGAGCGTGAAAATGTTGCTACGACGACGTTGATCCCGGCTTTTATGTTGTCGGAGCTCAATCGAGCGTTCCAGATCGGGTTCATGATCTATATACCCTTTTTGGTTATCGATATGGTTGTTGCCTCTGTGCTGATGTCCATGGGAATGATGATGTTGCCACCGCCAATAATCTCCCTACCCTTTAAGTTGTTGCTTTTTGTCCTGGTCGATGGCTGGGGGTTGGTAGTTGGCGCCCTAGTGAAGAGCTTTTCCTGAACATTAGCAGATTGGATTGGCTATGACTCCTGAGTTTGTTATCGATATCGGGCGCAATGCAGTAAAGACTGTTTTGTTGATTGCTTCACCAATGCTGTTGTCCGGTCTGGTGGTTGGGCTGATGGTTAGCATTTTTCAGGCGGCTACCCAAATCAATGAACAAACTATGACTTTTATCCCTAAAATTGTCGCGGTGTTAGGGGCGTTAATCTTGTTTGCACCGTGGATAATTCGGGTTATGTTGGCTTTTACACAAAATGTTTTTCAGGGCATCTCCCTGCTTGGGGGGTAGTTTTCAGTGGAGCTCCTGCTAGTTCCGGTCGATAAAATCCAATTGGCATTAATTTGTCTGGCGCGTGTGGCTGGAATAATGGGGAGTATCCCTGTTTTTGGCAGTGCTCAAGTGCCGGCAAAAGCTAAGACTGTTCTGGCGTTGTTGCTAACAACTCTTATTTTCCCCAGCGTAGAGTCATTTCTCCCGCAACAAGATTTCAAGCCTATAGCTCTCGGAATATTGGTGGCTAATGAGGCAATGCTGGGGATTATGCTCGGCTTTATTGCGCGTATAATCTTTACTGCTGTCGAGTTCGGCGGGACAATCGTCGGCTATCAGATGGGCTTTGCCGCAGCCAATGTCTACGACCCGCAAAACCAACGTCAAGTATCACTTATCTCTCAATTCCAAAACGTTTTTGCTATCCTGATCTATCTGGCACTAGATGTGCATCATGTTTTTATTCGCGTTATGGTGGACTCTTACCATGTTCTGCCTCCTGGTATGCTGGATTTTTCCGGTGGAGCGGTTCCTTTCATAATGGAATTGACGGGCCAAATGTTCACCTTGGCGGTGCGTTTCAGTGCACCAATTTTAGCGGTATTGTTGTTGTCCGGTTTGGTGCTTGGTGTACTGTCACGGGTGTTCCCGCAGCTAAATGTGTTTATGCTGTCATTTCCTATTAATATTGGGATGGCTTTCATTATTATGGGTTTGACCATGAATATTGTGGCGGGATTGTTGAGCCGAGAGTTTTCCATGTTGCCTGAACGGTTTGAACTTCTTTTGTTAACCCTGAAAGGGGGATAGATGGCAGAAGAGTCTGGACAGGAACGGACAGAAGAGGCCACCAGTAAGCGCCGTGCAGATTTTCGCAAAAAAGGTCAGGTGGCACAGAGCAAGGAGGTGAATACTGCGGCGTTGCTGTCGGTATCTATTCTGCTGTGGTATTTCTATGGTGCCAAATTCTGGAGCCAGCTTAGTTGGATGTCTCGTTATGTTTGGGAGCAGGTCGGTTCCTATGCTGTTACTCCCCAGTCTGTTGTCCAGATGTTAGGTTTCGCCCTGAGTAAAGGGGCAGTGCTGTTGGCACCGCTGTTTGTTATGGTGCTGGTTGTCGGTTTTCTGGCCAGTTTTTTACAGATTGGCTGGTTGTTTACTACTCAACCGTTAATGCCGGATTTTTCGAAGATGGATCCGATTAAGGGCGCAGCGCGTTTTATATCGAAGCGCGCGCTGGTTGAGCTGTTGAAGTCGCTTGCCAAGGTTGGTCTGGTGGGTTTTGTTGCGTATAAGACCGTGTTCAATGAATTTGAGGATGCTCTGTATCTGGTGGATATGGATATTTTTGAAACTTTGAGTTACATCGGTCGCGTAGCGCTTAAAGTGTTGTTCAATAGTGGTGGTGTGATGTTGCTGCTAGCTCTGATTGATCTCTTATTTGTGCGTTGGGAGATGGCCGAGAAGATGAAGATGACCAAACAGGAACAGCGCGAAGAATCCAAGGAGAGTGATGGCGACCCGCAACTTAAAGCACGGGTTCGATCGTTACAGCAGTCGATGGCACGGAACCGGATGATGTCTGAGGTCCCCAAGGCTGATGTTGTGATAACCAACCCGACCCATCTCTCCATAGCAATTAGTTACGAACAGGGTAAGATGGACGCGCCGATTGTTGTTGCTAAGGGGGCTGATAATATAGCGCTAAAAATACGCGAATTGGCGCGTGAACACAACGTGCCATTGGTGGAAAATGTTGCCGTTGCGCGTGCCTTGTATAAGGTTGATATAGGCGGCGTTGTGCCAGAACAAATGTTTAAGGCGGTAGCTGAAATACTCGCTTATATCTATAGTTTGAAGCGACGGCGGTAATATATGTTAGAAATGATTACGGAAAATAAGTGGTATAAGATTTTGATGCGTAGCGACATTGTGGTGTCGTTTGGTTTGGTCACAGTGTTGATGCTGATGATTCTGCCCGTGCCAGCAATGTTGCTCGATATTTTTCTTTCGCTGAATATTACAATCGCTCTACTTATCCTCGTTATAACTCTTTATACGTCTAAGTCTGTCGAGTTTGCTGTATTTCCTGCGGTGTTGTTATCTACGACTCTGTTTCGCTTATCGCTAAATGTTGCGTCTACCCGTTTGATCCTCTTGCATGGAGAAGAGGGACCCGGCGCAGCTGGCTCGGTTATTATGTCATTCGGACAGTTTGTCGTCGGCGGTAACTATGTTGTCGGTATTGTAATATTTGTTATTTTGGTGTTGATAAATTTTATGGTCATCACTAAGGGTGCCGGACGGGTAGCGGAAGTTGCGGCGCGCTTTACTCTGGATGCTATGCCCGGCAAGCAAATGGCTATTGATGCCGATTTGAATGCCGGATTGATAAATGATCAGGAGGCTAAGCAGCGGCGGCTGGATATAGCGAATGAAGCAGATTTCTATGGCGCTATGGATGGTGCTAGCAAGTTTGTCCGTGGTGACGCTATTGCCGGTATAATTATTACCATGATAAATATTGGTGCCGGGTTTGTTATTGGCGTAGTACAAAAAGGGATGCCGGCCATAGAAGCGGCACAAAATTATACCATCCTTACCGTAGGTGATGGATTAGTCGGACAGATTCCCGCCCTGATTATTTCTACAGCTGCCGGCATCTTGGTTACCCGCACCACGGGAACAGGGAACTTTGGTGATGACCTGAAAGCACAGTTTAGTGTTCATCCCCAGGCGGTGTGGGTGGTCTCCGCTATTCTGCTCGCTTTTGCTATGATCCCTGGTCTCCCATTTATCCCTTTTGTTACCCTGTCCGTCCTGTTGGCTTTAGTAGCTCGACAAATGCAGAAAACACAGCAAGAAGAAGCTACGACCGCAGATCAGATGCCGACCCCAGAGCTGGCTGCCGCAGCTGCTGCGGCGAAGGAAGATAACTACGACGAAATGCTCAATGTGGACTTGCTGGAGTTAGAGGTTGGCTATGGTCTGATCCCTTTTGTTGATGCTGGGCAAGATGGAGAGTTGTTGGGGCGTATTCGTTCTATTCGTAAGCAGTTTGCCCTTGATTCTGGTTTTATCGTGCCACCGGTACATATCAAGGATAATTTGCAGCTCAAGCCCAATGAATATCGTTTTATGCTCAAAGGAGTCAAGGTGGCGGGGGCGGAGATGTTGCCCGGACATTTTATGGCGATGAATTCAGGGGTGGCCACCGAAACAATCAAGGGCGTTGCAACAGAGGAGCCTGCTTTTGGTTTGCCGGCTATCTGGATATCGGAAGATAAAAAAGAGCGTGCTCAGATTGCCGGTTATACGGTGGTAGATTGCACCACTGTTATGGCTACCCATATTAGCGAAATCATAAAACGTTACTCGCATGAATTTCTTGGGCGCCAAGAGGTACAGAACTTGCTTGATAACCTCAAGAAGAGTTATCCGAAGCTGGTGGACGAGTTGGTGCCAGACCCATTGAACTTGGGAATTATTATGCGGGTGCTGCAAAATATGTTGCGTGAGGATGTGTCTATTCGCGATTTACGTACCATCCTGGAGGCAATGGCAGATTATGCTCCCAGTGTACGCGATGCTGATATGTTGACAGAACATGTACGCAGTGCTCTGGCGCGGCAGATTAGCAGTAAATACGCCCAAGCAGACGATGTTCTGCCGGTAATGATTTTGGATAGAGAGATTGAGGAAGCGATTCAGAAATCGCTACAAAATACCGATTCTGGTGGGCACTATTTGGCTCTTGATCCACGACAAGCTCAGGCAATTCTTGATGCTGTTGGCAAACAGTTACCACAGTTCGGTGGAGGTATGACTCCACTGCTGTTGTGCTCGCCAACAATCCGACCACATGTCAAAAAGCTGACGGAAAGATACTTGCCCAGTGTGGTTGTTATTTCACACAACGAGATTGCACCGCACTTGAAAGTTCGTTCTTTAAACACCGTGAGGTTGAATGCAAGTTAGGATTTTTGAATCGGAAAACATGGATTCGGCACTACGCCAGATTAAAGAAACTCTGGGTCCAGATGCTTTGATACTATCTTCGCGCACGGTGCGCAAAGGCGGTATGGGATTGTTTGGCAAGCCTATGCTTGAAGTAACCGCAGCTATTGATCCGGGCAACGAAAATCCTACAACTGCGGAAAGTAGTGCCGCGAATAATACCGCTAGTAGTGTCGGGCGTGTTAACACTCAGCGCAAGCGTGGTGCAGAGGATGATGATGTTAGCTACCAAGAGATTTGGCAGCGCAATGATCAGCTGAAAGTTGAGGTAGCGCAGCCCGAAATATATGCTCCAGCGTATCGTCGTCCGGTAAAACAGTTGCGTGGTGCTAGGTTTGATAAAATATTGCAGGATGGTCAGCAGGACATAGTGAATCAACAAAGTGTGCGTAGTTACGATGATAAAAGTTTAAGTGAATTGCACAGCGAAGTTGGAGAATTACGCAACCTGATAAATAGCTTGGCTAGTGACCTGCCTATTCAGATTGAAAAGGCTGCCCAGCGTAAGCCGCAACCTTTTTTTCCTACAGCAAAAAACGTGTCCTACTCCAATCAGGTAGCTGGTAATCAACCTATACTTGATGCCTTAACTAAATTAGGTATTGAGGAAGAGGCCGCGCAGACCATAGCCCATTATGCAGCAAATCAGTTGAGTGCAAAACAGATCGCTGATCCGGCGGTACTTAATGCTTTTTTCGGTAAAACCATTGCTGACTTAGTGCAAACGACTGGTGATATATTACCCGTGTTAGGAGCTAAGAAGAGGTTGGCTCTGATTGGTCCTACTGGCGTGGGTAAAACCACAACCATTGCCAAGCTGGCAGCGGCGTATTTGTTGATGGGTGGTAAAAGCGTAGCCATGGTCACCATCGATACCTATCGTATAGCTGCTGTTGAACAGCTTAAAGTCTATGGCGAAATAATGAATCTGCCGGTTGAGGTGGTTATCAGCCCCGAGCAATTGCGGGAAGTACTCCAACGCCACAGCAATAAAGATCTAGTGTTGATTGATACGGCCGGGCGTAGCCCGAAGGACGATGTGAGTTTGAATGAGTTGCAGGAATTCCTGGCGGTTGACCCCGAAATTGAGGCGCACCTAGTTTTGTCAGCGACTACGCGTGAGCGTGATCTGTACGAAACGGCCAGTCGTTTTGGCGCATTGGACCCTAAAAGCTTGTTGATGACCAAATTGGATGAGTGCACCAGCCTAGGTGTTCTTCTCAATGTGCATTTGAGGAATAATTGTCCATTGTCATATTTGACCAACGGGCAGAAAGTTCCTGAAGATCTGGTGCAGGCGAACGCAGAGCTGGTAAGTGCCTTGATCCTCGAGCATAGCGAAGGATGATTTCATGAAAGAAAGCAATGAGCATGCTGATCAGGCCAATACGCTGCGTTCGTTGAGTGAGCGTAGCAGCGATCAACATAAAATGAATGCTGGTAGTAATAAAGCCGCGCGGGTGTTGTCCGTCACCAGTGGTAAGGGTGGTGTCGGTAAAACCGCTGTTGTATCTAATGTTGCTGTGGCATTGGCCAAGATGGGGAAAAAAGTTTTAATTATTGATGCTGATTTGGGCTTGGCGAATATCGATGTGGTTTTTGGTCTGGCGCCGCGCTATAATCTGAATCACTTTTTCTCTGGTCAGCAGAGTTTGGCTTCAATTTTGGTAGATGGACCTCACGGGGTGCAGATCTTGCCTGCAGGATCAGGAGTGCAGCAATTTACCCATCTTGATGCTAGTCATAAAATCCGATTTTTGGATGATTTGGAAACTCTGCCCGGTGATTACGATGTAGTGTTGATTGACACTGAAGCGGGTATTTCGGAAAATGTTACTTATTTCAATCAGGCGGCACAAGATATCTTGGTGGTTACCACCCCAGAACCTACGGCAATCACCGATGCCTATGCTTTGATGAAGCTGCTGTCATCGCAATACCACGAAAAGCGCTTTAATCTTATTGTGAATTCGGTGCGGCATGGAGACGAGGCCTTGGATGTTTATCGCAAATTAACCATGGTGTCGAACCGCTATTTAGATATATCTATAGATTTTATGGGGGGTATCCCCTTTGACCGAAAAATGTATGAATCAGTCCGTCAGCAAAAAGTTATGGTGGAGATGTATCCGGGGCACAAAGTAAGCCTAGCCTTTGAAAAATTGGCCAGCAACCTAGTGGCCGACACTACGCGCAGTCAGCCGAAGGGGTCATTGCAGTTTTTCTGGAAAAGATTGTTGTCCATTGGGAACGGCGCTTAAGTTATGAGTAATCCTTACGGCTATACACCAAACACTGCTAAAGCGAACGACAATAACGAGTTGGTTAAGGCGAATATGGCGCTGGTACGCTTTGTTGTTGAACGGATGCGGGCGCAGGTTCCCGCCTTTGTTACTAAGGATGATATGACCAGCGCGGCAATGATGGGATTAATGGATGCTGCCACGCGCTTTGATCCCTCGCGCGGAATTATGTTCAAAACTTTTGCCGAACGGCGAATTCGCGGGGCTATTTACGACGAGATGCGCAAAATGGATTGGTTTTCGCGCTCGTTACGTGAAAAGCAGGGTCGCATAGGTAAAACGATAGCCAGGCTGGAACATCGTTTGGGGAGAACTCCGGATGAGGATGAAGTAGCAGCCGAGCTTGGCATGGGTATTGATGACTATCGGCATATGCTTAATCAGGTGTGCCATCTGGGTTGCGTAAGCCTTAATGAGACTCTTGACGATTGGGAAGATGGGCGCAACTTCATGGATATGTTGACTGATGACAGCCCCAGCGTTCTCAGTCGTATTGAAGATAGTGAGGTAGCTCAGGCGTTGGCTAGCCAGTTAGAAAAATTAAGTGAAAAAGAGCGCCAGGTTATCTCGCTTTATTACTACGAAGAGTTGAGTCAGAAAGAGATAGCTGAGGTGTTGGAGCTTACCGAGGGGCGGATCTCACAATTGCACAGTCAGGCTTTGCTTAAATTAAAAGTCAAAATCTCCGGCTTACGGTGATCATAGTGACAAATGTTTTGCACAGCTGGGTTGATTACTTGCTCAACTTTACCCATCTAGATCTTTTGATAATATCCACCTTGATGCTTCTTTTTGCCTTGGCTTTGTTGCGCATGCAGCGCCAGCTGGCCTTTGATCGGCAACTACGCGAAGAAACTAATCGACAACTGCTTAATGCGTTACAGCGGATAACCTACCTAGAAGATACGCGACCCAATGATGTGGTTAAGCCCGCTACTGTAGAATATGAAATAAATCCTGAAGAACTTAAAAGTCGTCTGCAATCTCCTGCAGGCAGTGGTAATGCCCCGGATAAATATCGTCATGTAGCCTCTTTAGCGCAGCAAGGGATGACCGTGACGCAGATTGCCGAAGTCCTGAACCTTTCCGTACCAGAAGTTCAGCAGCTAGTAGTGCTGGCTCGTATCGCCCAACGTTCATAGCTACAGTTGCGCACCCCAATGCGCAACTGCCTTGGTTTCCCCAGTTTAACCCCCAATTAATATCAACATCGACTAAAGGTTTTCCCCCTCTGTGTCGAAATGTTTACTATCGGAGGAGTAATTATGAGTTCAGGTATATATGCCGTCCTTAGTGGCGCCCTTAGTAAAATGCAGAGCGTAGAGGTTGTTGCCAATAATTTGAGTAACATCAATACGGCTGGTTATAAAAAAGAACGTCTGCATTTTTCTGCTTTACTGGATGATGCTACGCAAACTAGTCAAGCTAGAGGTCTGAACTACACCTATATTCCTTCAACGCAAACTGATTTTACCCAAGGGATGATGCAAACCACCCAGAATGACTACGACGTTGCTATTAACGGCGATGGTTTTTTCAAGGTACGCCGCGGAGAAGAGATGTTCTATACCCGTTTAGGTAATTTTACTCGTGCTACTGATGGCACCTTGATGACCCGCAGTGGTGAGCAAGTCCTCAGTGCCGCAAACAAGAAAATTACTGTTCCTGATGGTCCAATTACTATTACTGATAGTGGTGCAATCCTCGGTGCTGAGGGTGAGGTTGGTCAATTAGGTGTATTTGATCCAGATGTGAAATTATTAAAAAAACAGGGTGGTTCGCAATTTTCTTATAGCGGAAATGAGCAAGCAGTACCTGCTAGTGCCGGTGCGCAACTATTTCAGCGCCGACTCGAGCAGTCCAACGTAAACTCTATGGAAGAGACAACGGTAATGATGACCAGTATGCGTGCGTTTGAAAGTTACCAAAAGGCTATGAAAAATTATTTTACTCTTGATGCCAAGGCGGATGAAATTGGTTCACTGTGATTGTAAGTTGCCCGGCTCACAGCAATAATAAGTATTGTTAAATTAACCGATTTTTCAAATAAAGTTCGTGAAGTAAAAGGGAGACAAAATCATGATTAGAGCATTATGGACAGCAGCGACAGGGATGTCATCACAACAGACTAATATTGATGTTATTGCCAACAATCTGGCCAATGTTAACACCAGTGGTTTCAAGAAGAGTCGTGCTGATTTTCAGGAGTTGCTCTATCAGGTGAGTAAAACTCCGGGCAGTTCAACTTCAGCGGATACTGTTTCTCCTACCGGGATCCAGATTGGTCTTGGATCACGTACCGCAGCGGTGCAAAAAGTATTCAGTGTCGGTGATATGATGCAGACTGAAAATGAGTTAGATTTGGCTATTGAAGGGCGTGGTTTTTTTCAAGTTGAAATGCCGGATGGTACTACTTCTTATACCCGTGCTGGGGCATTAAAAAAAGATGGTGACGGTCGGATGACTACCTCTGAGGGGTACATCCTCAGTCCGCAGATAACCATTCCTCAAAATACCACGAGTATTTCCATTGGGCAAGATGGTACCGTTGATGTGTTTCTGGATGGAGACTCTACCTCTACTGAAATTGGTGTCATTGAGATGGCAATTTTTGGTAATGAGTCTGGTTTACGCAGTTTGGGGCGTAACCTATATTCGGAAACAGTATCTTCAGGTACCCCGATAACTGGTACACCGGGAGAAAATGGTTTGGGGACACTGTCTCAGGGCTATCTCGAAGGATCTAATGTCAGTGTTATGGAGGAGATGGTCAACATGATTGCTGGTCAACGAGCCTACGAGGTAAACTCCAAAGCAATTAAGACGGCAGATGAAATTCTGCAAATGACCAATAATCTTATTTAACCGTATTCTGTCAGGAAATATAGCGGAGCTACGTTAAACATGGTTATCTTATCTAAAGGGGAATAAATGTTACGGTTACTGTGGTTGATCGTAGGGATATTAGTTAGTGTTGGATCAGCTATGGGGCTAGAAATAACAGTACATCCTACTGTAGTTGTAACTGGGGACCAGGTAAGTATTGGTGATGTAGCCGAGTTGGTGCCAGCATCTACGCGATTATCAGGTAAACGAATAACTAGGTCTCCGGCACTGGGCAGGAGTTTAACTCTTAATTGGGATCAGATTCGGCGTGTTTTAGTGCAGAATGGGATCTCTACTAAAGATTTTAAGTTTTCTGGTGCTGACGTGGTTAATGTTAAGCGCGATAGCTTGGTGATAACTTCAGGACGTATTCAACGTGATATTGATGCCTTCCTGGTCAATGTCCAGCAAAGAACACCACAAACGAAGTTTCAGTTTACTCCACAAGGAAATATAAAGGAAATAACGGTGCCCGCCGGCAGGTTGCAGGTTGAAGTTATCCCCGCAATACCAGGGGTAATCGGTAGCCGACGTTTCACCCTTATCTATAGTGTTGATGGTCGCACGGTAAGAAATCAGTCTGTTAGTGGCAAGCTTGAGGTGCTGGCTAGTGTTGTTGTGGCGCAGCGCAGCCTTAAGCGTGGCAGTCTTATAGACGATGCCGATGTCAGGTTGGTCACTGTGGATATAGGTAAAATTAAACAACCTTTTTTTGACCTAGAAGATGTAGTGGGTAAAAAGGTTATTAGATCAATTCGCAGTGGTCGAATAGTGGAAGAACAGAATCTTGATTTTCCACCGTTAGTCAAAAAAGGTGCTTTTGTGAAACTTATAGCCAGGCGTGGACACATGGTTCTTACTGCCACTGGAATTGCCAAGGAAGATGGCAAGATGGATGAACTTATTCAGGTGCGTAATACCGCATCCCAAAAAGATGTTTTGGCTAAAGTTGTTGGTCAGGATAAAGTGGAGGTAGGGTTTTAATATGAAAAAGTGGCTGAATATTACCCCGTTGTTCTTGCTGATGTTAAGTACCAGTCTGATTCTTGTGCTTAGCGGGTGTGCACCGCCACCGAGCGCATCCAGCGCAGTGGTTACAGTGCCGGAACCTGAGCTTGTTATAGAAGCACCAAAACCGACAACACCAGGGTCGTTGTGGACGACAAATAAAGGTAGCTTGTTTGTTGACAACAGAGCCGGGCATGTCGGAGATATTTTAACCGTGGTTATCTCAGAGCAGGCTGAAGCCAGCAAGGAAGCCAGCACTTCCACCGGTCGCAGTACTACAGCCAGTGCAGATATTACCAGTTTATTCGGTTTGGAGACCAATATCGCTAATATTAACAAAGCGATTGATCCCGGTAAGCTAATTAGTGCCGGCTACACCAACGATTTTGCCGGTAGTGGTTCTACCTCGCGTAAAGAAGATCTTGTGGCAACTTTAACAACACGAGTGGTAGAAGTTTTGCCTAATGGAACTTTGCGTATTTCTGGGAGTAAAAGTGTTACGGTTAACCACGAGCAGCAGTTGATTCATTTAACTGGTATAGTGCGCCAGCAGGATATAACTGTGGGTAATCTGATAGATTCAAAATATATTCTCGATGCCAACATTGTTTACACCGGCAAGGGAGTAATTGATGATAAGCAGAAGCCTGGTTGGCTGTTGCGCTTGCTGGATACCGTGACCCCGTTTTAGTGGTGTGGAGAAAAAACATGCGAATCAAATCCAGTATGCTCATGGTATTGCTTTTACTGTTGGCTGTTTCAGCCAATGCTAGTCGAATTAAGGATATCGCCGATATCGAAGGGGTGCGGACTAATCAGTTGGTTGGTTACGGACTGGTAGTTGGCTTAAACGGTACCGGAGATAGTTCCAGCACGCAATTTACGATGCAGTCATTGGTAAATATGATGGAGCATCTTGGCATGCGTCTCGATAGAAACAACGTTAAGGTGGACAATGTCGCCGCTGTAATGGTCACCGCAAAGTTGCCACCATTTGCCAAGGTTGGGACTACTATGGATGTCCTGGTGTCATCTATTGGTGATGCGGATAGTCTCGTTGGTGGGACGCTGATTATGACTCCGCTTAATGGTCCAGATGGTGAGGTTTATGCAGTGGCTCAGGGGCCACTAGCCGTTGGAGCGCTCTCCTTTGGCGGTAAAGCGGCTAAAGTGCAAAAGAATCATCCGACTGTGGGACGCGTCCCCGGTGGCGCGCTTATAGAAAAAGAGGTGGGCTTCGAATTGCCTGATACCAACGAGCTGCATTATCGTTTGCGCCAACCAGACTTTACTACGGTCAGTCGTATGGCTACAGCGGTGAATAAATATTTTGGGCAGAATTTGGCTCACGCTATCGATAGCGCCAGTCTGAAGATAACAATCGCGGATGATTACGCCGATTCAATGATAGAATTTATTGCTCAGGTTGAGCATGTTGAAGTGATTGCCGACATGGCTGCCAAAATTATAGTTAACGAGCGTACTGGAACCATTGTTATGGGTAACAATGTGCGTTTGTCAACGGTTGCTGTGTCGCACGGCAATCTAAATCTGGTCATCAGTGAATCCGCCATGGTGTCTCAGCCTGGACCATTCGGCGGCAATGGTGAAACTGTGTCGGTGTCCAACTCCGACCTGACGGCGTCAGAAGATAAAGGGAACCTCGTGGTTCTGCCTATGGGGGTTAGTATCGGTGATGTGGCGCGTGCTCTCAACGCTATTGGAGCCACACCACGGGATCTTATTGCAATTTTTCAGGCTATAAAAGCTGCCGGAGCTTTACACGCGGAACTGGTTGTTCTGTAATTAAACTTTTCCATCCAGATGACGATAAGATTGCTATGACGATAACAGAGCGGATCTGTTTGTCAGCGTCTTCTGCCCAGCAGTTGGCTGCATAAGTTTCTCTAACCATTTGCCTGCGGATAAATTATGAACCTGTATGTTGATCCACGTATGTACAGTACGCAAACATCTAAGCTGGAAAATACGGCTGCTCATGGCAATCCCCGTTTAAAGGAGACATGCCAGGAGTTTGAGGCCGTGATGTTGCAGACTATGTTTAAAGCAATGCGCGGTGCAGAAGCTGAAGACGGCTTGTTTGAAAAAGATATGGCAAACGACATCTACCGGGATCTTTTTGATGGTCAAGTGGCGCTTGAGATGGCGCATAATCAGAGCCTCGGTATTGGCCACCAGGTTTATCGCCAGTTACAACACTAAGGAAAGTAACTTTAACCCTAGTGCCATTTTTCTCTTGATATTTCTTCAGCGACACCATCCCCCGCAATAAATTAAAAAAGAATATAATTCTTCCTAAACTAGTTGTCTGTAAGCGTCGATATGTTGCCTATGAGGTTGAATGTAAATTGCCTCAACTAAATGCACACTATGTCAACTCTTTATATAAGCCCACAGATAATTTAACTTACATTTTGCAACCTGTTGAAATGTAGTTCTAACTTAAATAGGTGAACGTTATGACCATGAAAATTAACAATGATAAGTCGTTGCTCCAACAGTTTACGGTTAATAAAACGCGGAAGGAACAGCCAGGGGTAGGCGAATCGGCTAAAGGGCAAACTGCCGACAAGGTAAGCTTTTCATCAGTATTGCAGCAGGCTAGCCAAACTAAACAGCTTGCTCCTGCCGTTGCTAAGCAATCCTTGGATGGGCTGAATCCCGCATTGCTGAATACACCAACTTATGTGCAAGATGTTGGTGAATCACAGGAGGCGGCGCGTGCCGGTAAGATTGAGGAGCTGAAGTTACAGATCGCTGAAGGCTCATATCAGCCCGACTTGAAAAAAGTAGCCAGCAGTTTGTTGAACTTTCTTGCTGAAGGACGCCAGTCATGATCAAAAACGTTCATGAAATGCTACAGGATCTGCATGAGGTGATACTCTCTGAACGTGAGAGCGCTAAATCTCTAGATTTAGAGGCACTGCAGGAGGCAACCTTGCGTAAAGAGCAATTGTTGCAGCAGCTCGATATTCATGGTGAGTTGGCTCCAGAAGATCGTGAATTAGCATCGGTGATACGTTTTGAAAATCGACGTAATGCGTATTTGTTGTGGTCAGCGTTGAATTGGATTCGTGAGTCAATGGAATTCTTTGGTCGGCGCTCCACGCCAAATTCGTACTCTCCTTCAGGTGTGTTGGTTACGGGGAAAAATGGGGGGCACTTGCTGTCCGGGAGGGCCTAATGGGCTTAGCTGCAGCACTCAATACCGGCAAAACTAGTCTGTTTAGCAATCAAAAGTCGATTGAAATAGCTGGAAATAATATTGCCAATGTAAATACTGAAGGGTATTCGCGCCAGAAAGCGGTCTATTCAGATTTTCCTTCACTGCAGTTTGGCAGTTACTTTGTCGGCCAAGGCGTAAAAATTACCGATATTACCCGTGAATACGATGTTTTTGTTAGTGAGCAGTTATTAGATAAAAGTCAAACTCTGGGCAGTGAAGATGCCAAGGCGACACCTCTGGCAGAGTTGGAGCGAGTATTCAGTATAGGCGAAGACAATCTTGCCACTGAGATTGATCGCTTTTTTGACTCCTGGCAAGAACTGTCGGCTAACCCGAGCGGACAAGTGGAACGTGACATTGTTATTCAACGTGGAGAATTACTCTCTGCTGCGTTTAGTACCGTATCTGGCGAATTGGATAGTGTGCGCAGCAACATAAATAATACGGTGCTGTCGGAAGTAGATGCAGTAAATTTAAAATTAACTCAGATAGCCGACTTAAATGGTCGCATTCAAACAATTGAGGCTAATGGTCAGTCGGCGAACTCCTTTAGAGACCAACGCGATGTGTTATTGCAGGAGGTGACTTATACCCTCGGGGTGCAATCTTATGAAGAGCCTACTGGCGCAGTCAATGTCCAGTTGCCAGGCGGTTTGCCTTTGGTGCAAAACTCTAGTGCTCTGCAGTTGAAAGCGATTTCACAGGGCGACGATTTGGTGCTACAACTCAATGTAGGTCCTAGTTCGTTTGAAATTTCTGGTAAAAATCTCGGGGGTAAATTTGCTGGATTGCTGGAGTTACGCGATGAATTCATCCCCTCTTTGGCAAAAGACTTGGATTTAACTGCTTACAGCCTGGTGCAAGAGGTAAATAAACTGCATGAGGCGGGTACTGGATTAGATGGTTCCACTGGGGTATCTTTTTTTAATAACCCTGGTAACCATACCAGCCAAGGTTACGCTGATAAAGCTGATGGCTCGGCTTTTGGCGCCGGAACATTTACTTTAGATGTTGCCGGCGTTCCAATTGATGTTGTTTTTGCTGGTGGTTCATTAATGGATTTGCAAGAGGCCATAACCACTTCAGGTGCTGATGTCGGTGCTAGTGTTAACCAGCAAGATGATGGAGGTTATGTTCTGTCTATTGTGCCGCAAACACCGAATGACAGTGTGCAGATTGATATGTCTACCATCTCCGGTAGCTATGATGCACCACAGTTTACCATGGCTAATATGAGTGATCTGATGTCAATGGCAATCAGCCAGCCATCAAAAATTGCTGCTGGTAATAGCAGCGCACCTGGTGACAATACCAACGCGCTGTCTCTATCTGCTTTAAAAGATAAGAATGCGGTAAATAGTGAAGATACTTTTGTCAGTTTTTACGGCAAAATGGCAGCAAGTGTTGGTATTGAAGCCGGACAAAACAGGTTGTCACAAGCTGGTGCTGAAGATGCGTTGACCCAGCTTAAAAATCTGCGCGATGGTACTGTTGGTGTTTCTCTGGAAGAAGAGATGATCAGCCTGATAAAGTATCAACGTGGGTTTGAAGCGTCAGCTAAATTATTGTCTACTGTAGATGAAATGCTGGTTACAGTACTGTCGATTAAGAATTAAGAGGTAGTGCTATGAAGTCAACTCAGTCAACAACATATCGTAGTCTTAATAATGAACTGGGCAAGATTAATAATAGCCTGGAAACTTTGCGCAATCAGGCTGCTACTGGTAAAAAACTTCTCCGCCCATCGGATGATCCGGCGGCAATTCGACCAGTGTTGTCAGCGCGCACTCAAATCCGTGCGACCGATCGCTTTATAAGTTCATTGTCTACCGCAGGTGACCGTTTAGCTAATCAGGATAGTTATCTTGATCAGGCGGAAAATTTGCTTGTCAGCGCTAAGGAGACGGCAATAAGTGCTATCAATGGCGCTATGAGCGATGCAGATTTAACTACTCTCGCTGATCAAATTGGCTACCTCAAAACGCAAATGCTCAGCGTCGCAAATGCCCAAGTTGGCGGGCAGTATATTTTTGCCGGATTTCAAGAAGACACTGCCCCCTTTGTTGAAGACGGCGATACTGTTATTTATCAAGGCGATTCAAATATTAAAAAACTTGAGTCATCTCCAGGCGAATATGTACAAACAAACCTCGATGGTGCCAAGCTATTTCTGGGCATGAGTGATACTGATGGCGATGGGGTTCTAGAACAAACTGGCATGAATGTGTTCGAGCAATTAACGAATCTGGAACGCGCAATTCGTGGCACAGATGTGCATATTTATAATGGTGATACAGCCTTGCCCTCTTCTGATATCGGTTACTTGGATGAAGTTGGTGGTAATTATACTCCTGTAGCGCTCGATGTATCCGGTGAACAGCTGCTGGATTCTAGTGGAGAAGCAGTTTCTTTGACCTTCGATGGTGAGCCGATATCTTTATTTCCGCTGGTCGGGATTGATGGTCAGCCAGTGACTATCGAAGAATATTACGCTTCCCTTACTCCGCCGCCCGCTGTTGTTAATGATTATAATGCAATCCCGCTGAGTGCCTCAGCTCTAGAACAACCTATGTATGTCTATAACGATGGCAGCAGCCCTGTAGATTTTAATACCCATGGTGAACCGGTAATGCCTTATGATGGCACTGTCGTTACCGGATTAACCAGTGATACGTATGTAGCAACTCCTCCAGCTCAAGTGTCAGTTACTGGAGCTCCCATGGATGATCCTACGGTAGGTGGTGGAGATGTAACTATTAATGGCAATAACGTGGCAGCTTCAACCAGTGCTATTGAGTTGGCGGAAAATATTGTGACAGCTTCAGGAGGTTCCGTGACTGCAACAGCTGCTGATAGTTCTACTGGCGCTGATTTAAATGCGTGGACTGATGTCACTGCGTTGGATGGTGCTTTTTCCTTGACCGTAGGTGGTGTCGATCTGTTTGTCTCTGATGGAGATGGTGTAAGCGCTGCAGATATAAATGACGCTATAGCCACCGCTACAGAGTCTACGCCACCAGGTGTGCTTTTTATTGCAGGAATAAGCGCAAGTGGTCTAGTCCCGGATGATCTTGTGTTTACCAAGGCAGATGGCAGTAATATTGATATTCAACAAACTATTGGTTCTGGTGGCACTGAGAAGGGGTTTACTACTATTGCCGATGACGGTGCCATCGAAACCTATTATGGTGTAGTAACTATTTCTAGTTATTCTGATTTTACTTTGGGTGGTAGCAGTTCAACTTCGCTGTTGTCTGGAGGAGAACCACTTCAGATGTCCGTGCCTCCAACTTTGAATGATTTGCTTGCTACCTTAGAAAAAACTGCCGATCAAACACGCAGCGCGCGCGGTCTAATGGGTAATAACGCTGAGAGAATAGACACCTCTAGGTCACACCTTGAAGGGGTATTAGTCGATTTAGCCCAAATATTATCTCGCTATGAAGATGTAGATATTATTGATGTTATAACCGAAATAACTCAGACTGAAACTGCTCTGGAGGCAGCCTTAAGTGTTACCGGCAAGGTGTCCAGATTGTCGATAATGGACTACCTCTAATGGTCCCTTGATTTAAGGAATCCTGCCCAGCACAGATGATCCCAGAAAGGCATACGCATGCTGGTTTTAACCAGAAAAGTGGGTGAAGGTATAATTATCGGTGACGATATTAAGCTGACCATCGTTGAAATAAAAGGTGGCGCTATCCGCATTGGCATAGACGCACCACGTAGCAAGAAAATTCATCGGCAAGAGGTATATGATCGCATTCTCGAGCAGAACCGTGCTGCTACCAGTTGGTCGCTCGATGATCTTAGTGCTTTAAGCGATATATTGCCACAATCCAAGGGGGATAAATGAATAAAATAGCCAGCCGTTTTGGTGAGATTGAATACGACCCTGCCTCTGTTCTGACCTTTCCTGAAGGTTTGATTGGTTTTGAGACCTTACGTGAATTCGTCGTTATGCCCAACGAAAAAGAGGGACCGCTATTCTGGATTCAGAGTGTCGAAGATCCTCAGGTTGCGTTGGTCTTAACCGATCCGACTAATTTTTTCCCTAATTATATAGTGGCTCCTGAGGAGGGGGAACGGGATAAAATTGGGATTGATGCCGATGGGCAGTGTTTTGCTTTGGTGGTAGTTAGTGTGTCACAGCAACGCGACATAACACTAAATTTGGCGGCACCTATTCTGTTTGCTCCTGAGAGTAATAAAGCGATGCAGGTGATACTGGATAATAGCGAACACCAGATTCAAACACCATTGCCAGTGGTGAAAGATGTTGCAGCAGTAGCAGAATAAATTACAAATTATCCGTTAAATTGCAGGGTATGGGTTGATGTGCTGATAGGGCTGAAGATTTTTCTTCAGCCCTATCTTTTTGTGGATCTTTAGCGTAGCATTGCTCAGGTGATTTTTTGCGCCTTTTATGCTTTTTACGTCAATGTTGTGATTCGCTGGTTATTAAAGCAACCTTCTTGATTTATTTAGGATAGTTATATGCCAGTATTTGCTGAAACAGAACTACTTGATGCTTGCCGAGTCCTGTTTAGTGGTGATGTGCAGATAAACAGGGACTTTCTGTACTATCTGCAGCCCAGTGGCATCAAATCAGCATATCGTAAAAAGGCGAAGGAAACCCATCCAGATTGCTTTGCTGGTGTTGATCCAGACGAACATGAGCGCCTCAGTGAGTTGTTTCGCGATGTAAGCCAGGCGTATAAAATGTTGGATACATTTTCCAGCGATAACCAGAGAAAATTGTGGTCTCCAGCCGATTGGAGTACAAATTATTGTGCCAGTCGTGCTCGCAATAGCGGCTATGAGTATGGTGCTAGGGCTGGTTGTGCAGATGCTCGGCAGGAGCATTCCCCACTAGAGTTACCTAAACGGCACTTGGAAGCTGGACTATACCTTTATTACCGTGGTGTTATCTCTTATGCTGAGATGATTGAGGCTCTAGTGTGGCAACGGCGTCAACGGCCAATTATTGGGAATATTGCCGAATCTTGGGGTTGGTTAAAGAGCGTCGATGTGCAGGCTGTCAATCGTTATCATGGTCGGCGTGGGCGTTTTGGTGCTCGCGCAGTAGCCTTAGGTTTTTTGACCCCATTTCAGGTGCAAGTGCTGTTACGCCACCAGCGACAGGCGCAAAAACTTTTTGGTCAATTTTTTGTTGAACAGGGCAGACTGACCAGAGCAGAGGTGGAAGCTCATATTCGTGGTCAACGTCAGCACAATTCACACTACCGCAAAACAACTATCTAATCAGAAATTCCCCTTTAATATGTGATTACCGGATTTAACGGAGCATTGCTGCAGTTGTTGTAGAAACTGATCGCGGCTGATGTCGTAAGCTCCCAGTGAGTGCAGATGGTCGGTCGGTAGTTGGCAGTCTATTAATTTGTAATTAAGTTTACTAAGGTGTTGTGCCAAGGTAATAAATGTCGCCTTTGAGGCATCACGTTGGGTGTGGAACATCGATTCACCACAAAAACAGAGTCCCAGCGCTATCCCGTATAGCCCACCAACCAGTTCTTCTCCCTGCCAACATTCAACTGAATGTGCATAACCAAGCTTATGTAGGCGGCAATAGGCCGCCATTATTTCTGGGCTCACCCACGTTTGCTCTAAACGTTGATTACTGTGTGCGCATTGTTTAATGCATGCGCTAAAAGCGCAATCAAAGGTGACAGTAAAGTGATGGCGCTTAATTGTTTTAGCCATAGTTCGCGATATGTGTACCTCTTCAGGGCGCAGTACGCAGCGCGGATCTGGTGACCACCACAGCAGTGGATCTTCCGGATGGTTCCACGGAAATATGCCACAACTGTAGGCGAGCAACAGACGCTGAGGTGACAGATCGCCACCAACGGCCAGCAGCCCATTTTTATCGGCGAGAACGGGTGCAGGGAAAAGAATTTGTTTATCAAGAGCGAAAATTGTCATACGTAGGTTATTGGATGCTGGTATATTTAAAAGTCAAGCTGTCGTTGCGGCAGCCTACATGTGCGCTACCGCCCTTTTCCAGAGCGCCAAAAAGTATCTCGCGAGATAGCGGGGCACTTAGTTGTTCCTGAATAAGGCGATTCAATGGTCGGGCACCAAATTGAGCGTCGAAGCCGTGGCGGGCAAGATAGTCACATGCTGGCGTACTAAGCTTAAGGTTGACCTTGTTTTCTTGCAGTCGATTACGCAACTCGCGCAGGAATTTTTCGACAATATTTTTCATTACCGCAGGTGATAGCGGGGCAAAAACGATAGTTGCGTCCAGTCGGTTACGAAATTCCGGTGAGAATGTTTTTTCCAGTGCTTTGTCAGGGCTGGCTTGGTGTTGAGTGGTGCTGGCGTTAAAGCCGATAACCGTGCTACTCATCTCACGCGCGCCGGCATTGCTGGTCATTATTAAAATTACATTGCGGAAGTTAGCTGTCTTGCCGTTGTTGTCGGTTAAGCTGCCGTGATCCATGATCTGTAACAGAATATTGAACAGATCGGGGTGAGCCTTTTCTATCTCGTCCAGCAATAACACAGTGTGTGGTTGTTTGGTGACGGCGTCGGTCAGTAACCCGCCTTGGTCAAAACCGACATAGCCAGGAGGCGCTCCGATAAGGCGTGCAACCGAGTGTTTCTCCATATATTCACTCATGTCAAAGCGATTAAATGTCACTCCGAGTTGCTGCGCCAGTTGGCGGGCAACTTCGGTTTTGCCAACTCCGGTTGGTCCGGCAAAAAGAAAAGAGCCTATGGGGTGTTCAGGGTGACCTAACCCAGCTCTTGATCTGAGTATGGCTTGAGTGATCTGTTTTAGGGCGTCATCTTGGCCGAACACGTTTTTCTTTAATCGCTGTTCGAGGGTTTTGAGGGTTTTGCAATCATCGCGAGATACGGAACGCGGCGGAATCTGTGCCATTTCGGCAACAATGTTTTCTATGTCTTTAACTTGGACAGTTTTGCGCCGCCGACTCTGGGTGCGCAAGCGCGCGCCGATTTCATCAATCAGATCAATGGCTTTGTCAGGCAAATGGCGTTGAGTAAGGTAACGCTGAGATAATTCTGCCGCTGCTTGCAGTACTTCGTCGCTGTAGCTTATGCCGTGATATTTCTCGTAATGTTGCTTTAACCCTTTTAAAATGGTTACTGTTTCTTCTACGCTCGGCTCGCAAATATCAATTTTCTGAAAGCGGCGCGACAGCGCGCGATCTTTCTCAAACAGAGTCTTGTACTCCTCATAGGTTGTGGCACCAATGCAGCGTATGGCCCCACCAGCTAAAACAGGTTTGAGCAGATTGGAAACATCCATCGAACCGTTTCCTGTAGATCCTGCTCCAATAATAGTGTGAATTTCATCAATAAATAGAATCGGCTGCTCCTTCTTGCCCAGTTCATTTAGCACTGCCTTGAGACGTTCCTCAAAGTCGCCGCGAAACTTGGTTCCCGCCATTAACGCTCCCATGTCTAGGGCAAACATTTCAGTTCCAGCAAGAGCTTTAGGGACTTGTTCTTCGGCCAGCATTGTTGCTAGCCCTTCGGCAATTGCCGTTTTGCCGGTGCCAGGTTCACCCACCAGGATGGGGTTGTTCTTGCGGCGTCGACAAAGCACCTGAATGGCGCGTTGTAGCTCGTTGCTGCGTCCGATCAATGGGTCGATCTGCCCTTGCCCCGCCTTCAAGCGCAAATTTATTGTAAAACTTTCCAGGGCATTTTTTTTGGCAGGCGCGTCTTTCTGTTCATCTGCTGCCGGTGCTGGCTGCTCGCTGCTTTTTGCCGCTGTGAACATGGTTGTGCCGTGAGATATGTAATTGAGTACATCAAGGCGAGTGATTCCATAACCCTCGAGCATTATTGTTGGCTGAGTGTTCTCCTCTGCTAAGATCGATACTAGAATGTCTCCAGCATTTACCGCATCTTTACCAGCAGCAGAACAATGGCTGACAGCAAGCTGCAAAATACGCTGTAGTGCTACTGTTTGTTCAGGGATTTCCTTGTCAATGTCTTCTGGATAGTTGATTGTATGAATATGGGTGTTAAAATACTCATCTAAATCGTTACGCAACTGACCAATGTTGCCACCACAATTGGTGATGATTTCCTTGGATTCATCGGCATATAACATGGCAAAGAGCAAGTGCTCGGTCATCAAATACTCGTGGTGGCGCCGCTGTGCTTCTTGTACGGCCAGCGAGAAAATTATTTGTACGTCTTTCGTGAAAGTCACTTTTACGTGTCTCCTGATTTGTTTGTATGAACAGGCTATATTCTATCCATGCTGCAGCGCAACGGGTGACCAGCTGTGCTGGCCAGGCGGTGTGCCTGGGCGATTTTTGTTTCGGCAATCTCGTAAGTATAACAACCACATATCGCCTTACCTTTGTTGTGAATAGTTAACATTAGGTGGTTGGCTTCTGTGGGGTCTTTGTGAAAAATGCCTTGTAATAACTCAATGACAAATTCCATGGTTGTGTAATCATCGTTGTGCATAATTACATTGTATTTCGGTGGCTGTGCAGTTTTCTTTTTTGTTGCGCTGATATTTTCTTGGTTGTTATTGGTTTGTGTAGCCATTGTTGCGTAGATCCTTTAGTTTTAATTTGTTCGGGGTTTCGTCTAGAAAAATTATTGATTAATATTACAGAATTATTCGTCGATAAGCAATGTTGTGCGCAGTTTTTGCAAGAAATGAATATAAGTGGAAATAAACGGTTGAACAAAAAAAAATGATGACATAGACTACCGAAACTACTGTTTTTTGTGTAAGCTTTTCTGTAGTATCCTAGCCGAAGTGTATAGTAAATATGACCTCCAGGCCCGTTTCTGAACAAAAAACAGCTCTTATGAAGTCACGTCCGCTATGGTTGGTCGTCGTGGTCATTGTTGGGTTGAGCTGTGCGTTGTTTGGCGAAAAGGGCGCGCTGCG
>Ga0307991_1000715_pt1 | contig 23791 bp, 24 predicted proteins | sample EllFjometagen131_FD_203146 | JGI IMG/M metagenome (GOLD analysis project Ga0307991, IMG submission 203146) | Marine microbial communities from Ellis Fjord, Antarctic Ocean - #131 | ecosystem: Environmental > Aquatic > Marine > Unclassified | place: Southern Ocean | collected 2014-10-08 | reverse complement strand
TTATTGTGATTACAATAATTAAACTGTCGCACTCTGGAGTGGGTAATTTTGAACGTGTAAATGATTTGTAGATTGTGGTAAGCAAAGATTATCTTCCTAACATCATCTCCACACCAAGCATCGGTACAATTGCCAGATCAGCCAGGTCATCATCAAAATCCTTATTCAGCCAGTTTAGTACATAGAGGATGCCGATGTATGGTGAGATTTTGAAGACTGATAATTGAAAAGTTCGAATGGCTGCATTTGCCTGGAAAGTAACAATGGTCTTGCCATCGGCATTACCACGGAAAAAACTCATAACACCAACCCCTGCAAGATAAAAAGGAAACCACTTTCTCTCTTTCATAAATCTAAGATTTGCATCTGACCGGAAAATTACTTCGGGGAATCCTCCGGCTGAAATATCAAGATCCAGTTTCTCATTTATTGGGAAACCAAGCATTGCAGAAAAGATAGGTCCACCAGATAATTCAAGTTTAGCACCAAGATCTATAGCTGTTAATAAGAGAGGGAAAAGTAGAATTATAAGAATAATAAGATCAAACTTTTTCATTGTTCACTCCCTGTAAGTTATTTGATTTCAACTCACAGTTATCTTATGTATTGATGTTAGTTTGGAGTCAAGGGAAGATTTCCAAAATAATTACAACGTGATCCTTGCTTATGGCTCTGTTGATAACTTCACGGGATTCCACACAATGGCAACCGGAACTAATATTGGATTATAGTAAAATATGAATTAATGATTTAAAAGATGAAATAGATATTTATACGAGGACTCCTCCTAAGTATGAATGAAACGAAAAAAGGACGGGTTAATTCCCGTCCTTTTTTGTTATTAAAATTTATAGCATTCGTAAAAAAGTATGAATTAAATATCTAAACCTCTTTCAGTTTGTAAATCTAAACCAACAACTTTCTTAATACTTTCTTTCCATTTGATTTTTGGGTTATCTTTATATTTCTTATAAAGTTTAATTATCTCATCATCTGACTGCCATTTTATCAATTCTTTTGCTTTAGAAATAGTCTTTTTATCATTGTGACCATTCATCTTTACTCTTCTTAAAAGAAAGTTAGCTTTACCTAACCAAATCGCATCAGTTGTAAACAATATGACACTATCAATAACTTTATTAATTTCATTGTCTAACATTGGCTCGCAAGATACACTAGTTTCAAATCCATTATCAAAGGCAAAGTTTAAACATTTCAATCTTTCTTCAAAGTCTGGAGCACCTGGTTCCCAAAATTTTAAAACTTTTGAATCAGCTGAACCAATTGTGAATCTAAATAGTATTTGTTTCTTATATTTTTTGAATTTATTACATATAGCAGTAATACATTCAAAATGAGGTTTGGATACTATCAATACTTGATTTCCAGAAATTAATAGATTAGATAGAAATTTGATATTTGCATTAAGATTATCTGGATGAATATCATGAGACGAGGGATACATATAACTTCCAGAATGTTTGTTAAATTTCTTCTTTAATTGAAGTTCTCTAATCTCTTCGTTTTTCCAGTTTTTTGATGTTTTTCTTTTAAATCTAATTGCCATTGATTTACTGTAACAGTATTTACAGTCATGTTTACAGCCATTTATACAATTAGCTGTTTTATCTGCCCATTCATGGGCTCCGAAAACTTTATTCTCTTTCATAAACTAAAATCAATCTCCCTTTGTTCGTTTGGGTTAATTCTTTGAGATTTTTTCCAGAACTCTAATCCTTTTGAATGACCTGAGGCAAATAATAACATATAATAATTTTTTACCTGTTCAGATTCACAATATCCTAATCCTATTGATTCTAAATTCTCTTTATACTCTTTAAAAAAACCTAATACCAATTTCTGAGAAGTAGAAGATTCAGCCAAGTTTTTTACTTCATCTCTTTCAAAATAATCTTCACTACCTAAAAATTTCAGATATTTTTTCCTACTCGGATAAAATGGATTTTTTATAACGTTCTTAATGTTTCTGATTAAATCTGTTCCGTAAGGAAAGTTCATAATAAAATCAACATTTCTAAAATACTTCTTAATAAATTTGATAGTTTCAAATGGTACACTACAATCAGTAGGATCAATAAAAATCAAATTTAGTGTGTCTTTCTTTAAATTTGAGAAAATATCTTCTAAAATATCAAGATTATTATAATTACCTAAAACACCATAAGCATTGTTTATTGAGAGTTGCTTTATTCTTTTATTCAATATTTTGATTATTGTTTCATCATTATCAATAAAAATTGCCTTTTTTATGAAATTGAAAGAAGGATGTCTAAGAATTGAAAGTGATGTTCCATCGATCTCTTCACCTGTTTTACGTAAAATACAACGTCCAGGTCCACTACATAATTCAATATAATTCAATCCATTCCACATATTTTTCATGCTATTTGAAAATATTCCAAAATATTGATTAAGTCGATAAATTTTTTGATATGCCCAATCCCCAACACAACGAACTGGTAATTCATCTAATTGTGATTTTGTAACTTTGCATATATCATTATTTGTTGTTTCTTTTCTTTTTTCCGGATTACAATTTTTTATACATTTCTTATTTACTATTTCTCTTAAATCACATGTAGCAAGTGTCATTTATTCTCCTAACTCAATTTCACCACTTTCAGCAAAACATCAATTCCGGCATTAATGGCATTCTGGGTTACATTTTTTATTTTTTTCATCTTTTGCTCCCCAACTTGATGTCACAAATTGTGATTTCAAGATTGTAAACTCTTTGTTAGTAAGTTGATACATAAAGTCTTTAGGGAATCTTTCAGGATTTCTGGCAACTGCCTGATTTAGAATTCTTGTCTCGACTCCATAAAGTTCTGCCAAGTCGCTATCCAACATCACCTTTTGTCCATGTAAGTAGATAATCTTATTCATCAGATTTTTCAAAGGAACAATATCATTCATGAATACTCCATTTGAAATCACGTTAAGGTGCAAAGTTCATAAATTTAAAGTTTACAGCGGTAAGATTGGAGTTAACTAATTATGTGTCAAATAATTAATTACTATACGCTATCAAATAAATTGATGGTTAATGAATAAATAAAGTTAGCAGTTGGTTCTCTGTTGACAATTCGAACTATAACTATTTTCTTGATCGAGAGATTGGAATCGATGGGAGTAGATATGACTGAATTAGTATATTTAGAAGATAGTTATCTAAAAGAATTTACGGCAAATGTGATCGAAGTTGCGGTTGAAGAAAATGCAGTTGTGCTGGATCGAACAGCCTTCTATCCCACCGGCGGGGGTCAACCCTGTGATCTTGGTGAGATCGAGTTTGGTGGAAATACATCAAAAGTAATCAAAGTGAAAAAGATCGACGGCAGGATAATGCATTTCATGGAAGGTGATCTTCCTGATGCTGGAACTAATATTTTAGGTAAAATCGATTGGGAAAGACGTTACAAGTTGATGCGGACACACACCTCCATGCATTCAATCAGTGCCGTTGTGTGGCGTGATTATCATGCTAAGGTTACGGGCGGTAATATAGAGCCTCTGGCTGGCAGGCTGGATTTTGAATTTGAGAAACTGAATGCCGAAATGACCTCTGAAATTGAAGATAAAGTTAATGCTGAGATCCACAGAGGTCTGGATGTAACTTCCGAAACTTTGCCACGAGTAGAAGCGGAAAAAATTCCTGACCTGATACGAACAAAGATAAATTTACTTCCTCCCAGCTTAACAGAAATAAGAATCGTAAAGATCGGTGATCTAGACTTGCAGGCTGATGGTGGGACTCATGTAAAAAATACTTCCGAGATCGGTACAATTAAAATTGTAGGTTACAAAAGCAAAGGAAGGATAAATAAGCGGATCAAAATTGAAATTGTGTGAAATTAAAAACACTTACCTAAATTGTGAAATAACTAATTAACTAAAAAACAATTTGACAAAAACATCTCTATTTCAAAAATAACTTTGTATTGCAAAGTACTTTGAAAATAAAAGGAGATGTTAAATGGATCAAATTACAAATGAACAAGCATTAGAAGTTATTAAGGACATGATCGAGAGAAGGAAAATGAAACACAATCAGACAGGTTTTTATCATTTATTATGGGGTATTCTTATCTCTTGTGCAATTGTTGCTATGTATGTTTTGGTCGGATCTGGATTAGATCATCTGATCGTATATTCCTGGGCAATATTTGTAGTTGGAGGAGCTGTTGCCAGTTTTGTATACGCAAAGCGGACATATGAAAAACAAGGTAGTAGCAAAGACTTGGATCTTGGTTTAAGTTCTATCTGGATTGGAACTATGATAGCGATGTTTTTTGTTGCTTTCATCTTTCCCATACTTAATGCATATAAATGGTACGTGATCTATACAATGGTATGCTTGTTAATGGGAATTGCGAATATATCTACCGGAATTCTGATAAAACAGAAGATATCTTTATTTAACGGAATCCTCTGGTGGATAGGAAGTATACTTTTTCTAATCATTAGAAATGAGATTGTTTTCATGGGAGTATTCGTTTTACTTTTAGTTGTTAATAATATTATTCCCGGGTTCCATTTATATAGTCTGGCAAGGAAACAAAATGGAAACTAATTTTGCAGAATTAGATTCCATTATACATTCCAGGGTTCGTCTTGCTATCATGATCCTGCTCCTTCAAACCGAATCTGCTAATTTCACATATCTAAAAAAAGAGATCGATGTTTCCGATGGTAATTTGAGTTCGCACTTGAGGAAACTGGAAGAAGCTAAATACATAAAAATGAAGAAAAGCTTTGAAAATAGAAAACCGAAAACAGCTATTTCTCTTACAGATAAGGGTAGGACTGCTTTGGATGAATATACAAAAAATCTTGAAGAATATCTTCACTTAGTATCTGAGAATAAACAAAAGTAAAAAAAAAACGGGCTTTCGCCCGTTTAGGGAACATGCTACTTTTTTTATTTTTAGGAGTTTAGGGATACTTATTATGGATGTGCCAGTTGGATAGTGAAGCCAAGTTTTGCATACGTTTGCTTAATATCACTATCTGTAAGAAGACTGTTGTCTACTACAGCGAGATTAATTTCTGTTCTTCTCCAGAAATAAGAAAGTCCTAAAGTAAGGAATTTTCTATCTTCAAATGTATCGGAATCAACCCAGTAATCATATTCATTGCCTGCATTATCTGTAATTGTGTAGTCTGTATTGCGGATGTCAAAATTTGTAAACATACCTGTTCTAATTTGCAATTTTTTTAATGGGGTATATTCTAAACCAAAATGGAAGTTATTGCTGTCTACAAATTCAGGCATTTCGGAGTATTGTTTATAGCTGAAATCCAATAATACTGATAGTGGAATATTGGGAGTGGAGAACTTTGTTCCAACCAGTATTTCCATAGGGAATATATTTTTATCAAATTCCAAACATACAAATCTACAGTCCGTAGTCAGTTTTTTTTCTACAGGAATTAATACCGACATGCCAAAGGAGAGGTTTTGCATTGGAGAGTAGATTGCTCCTAGTTTTGGTCTGAACAATAAAAAATCTAACTCTCCGCAATAGCTGGCCAAACTTCCATTCTCCAATGAATAAACGTTATTGATTTCAGAATGGTAGATATCTAAATTCAAACCTACTCCAAATCTGAACTTCTCAAGAACATAGGAGATAGGAATATTTACAGATCTAATGTAACGCTTCTCGTTTAATCGGAAGGTCTCAAGTATTTCACCATTGTGTGTATTATAGACTTCGCCTAAGTCCATATTGTAGCTGCTCTTTGCAGAGTACATTATCCCGACTTGTACATATTCTGTAAATTTGTAGGCAAAAGCAGCTGCCACACCAGAACGATAACTTGTAACTTCATTGCCGTCATTAGTGATATCAGAGAATAAATTTACATCGTTTTTTAAACCATATTCATAATAGATCTGAGCATCGTTCTTAATATCAAAAGAAGCAGGATTAATATTGGAAAATGATATACCACCAACATCAGCAACTCCTGCATAACCTTGCCCTGCGATTTCTGCTGAAACCAGATTATCTGCATAAAAATCGATAACCGGCTTACAAGTGCCTTCCTGTTGATCTAATTCAAAAGTAACACTTAATAAGGGATTAATAAGTCCAAGTAAAATAATCAGTATAATATGTTTTAACATTTTAGAACCTCCTTTTGATTCAATGTTTTTACATCTTAAATATGCAATTAGCGTGCCATGCTGCTAATCGCATGATAATAAAGAAGTTGCAGGATGTTGATGTAATTATTGGATGTGCGTATTTGAACACATTTCGTACGATAACGGGCAGATGAGTATTTAATTTTAACAAGGTGGTTAGCTTATTTCATCAATATCTTTTTTATAAAGAACTTCTTTAGATCTATTAATGTAATAAGCAATTCCTGTGCCAGTGGTTAGAACGTACAAATACGGTGTATATTGCACATTCTTATTGAATGATATGTTCGATCATAATAGTTATACATACACTAGAGAACGGTTTTTTAGGGAGTTGAACTTTTAATTAAAGCAGATTCTATATAAATTTCTATTATTTTTAATTTGTTATATAAATTATATTTTTGATGAAGAATGAAGTTGAAAGCATATCAATTTGATAAAAAAACGGGCTTCCGCCCGTTTTGTGTGAAACTATTTCAGTAGCATTATTCTGCTAATTTCTTCTCATTCTTTAAATATTTGTTGCCTTCCTGTTTTATAAGTTTGCTTCTTAAGAGAGAATTAATAATGTTCTTGGCGAAGTATTTATCAGATTGGAATAGGCAATCGTCCTGAAAGCTTTTATTCATTTCATGTTTTGATGTACTATCGAGAATTTCCAATACATCATCCATCGTAATGCCTTTCTCTTTGATCTTATTTAATACCTTTTTTTCTATCGGTCGCATATTTTATCTTTCCTTTTTAGAAACTTTTGGACAAAAAGATCATCAACTCCAAAGTTGTCAAAAGGATATAAATAAATGAAGAAATTATTGGTTATAGTTTATTACTGGCCGCCAAGTGGAGGGGCAGGTGTTCAACGCTGGCTGAAATTTGTGAAGTATCTTCCACAGTTTGGTTGGATGCCAACCGTTATCACCACCAAGGATGGTGATTATCCTGTTATTGATGAATCTCTTTTCGAAGAAGTTCCTACTGAGGTCAAAGTTATTCAAACAAAAACTCCAACTTTTGGAAAATTATTTAAAAGATTAATTGGTAAAAATTCCGAAATTCCATACGGCAGTTTAGAAAGTAATTCTACAGATTCTTTGTTCAAAAAATTATCTATTTGGATAAGACTGAATTTAGTAATCCCTGATGCACGTAAAATTTGGAATAAGTTTGCCTACGAGGCAGCCAGAGAAGAACTGTTAACAAACAAATATAATGCAGTAATAACGTCTGGACCACCACATTCCACTCATCTGGTTGGATTAAAGCTGAAGAAAAAATATAATATCAAATGGATAGCCGATTTCCGCGATCCGTGGACAGAAATTGCTTTCATGAAAAATATCAAACGATGGAAATCAACTGATTTTATTGATAGATTATTGGAAAGGAAAGTTATCAATAATTGTGATATTCTGCTGGCAACAGCTCAGAAAATAATCGATGATTTCGGAAATAAAAATAATATGCGATTATTAACAAATGGCTTTGACAAACAGGACTTTGAAAACGTAAAAAAAAGAGAAAATAATATTTTTTTTAAGATCAACCATTTCGGATTACTAACTCAAGGAACTGATCTATCAAATATATTCGAAGTAATGCGAAAATTAGAGAAGAAAAAGATCAATAAAATTCAATTTAATTTTTGGGGAAACATTAGTAAAGATGTTGTATCTTCTGTAAAAGAAATTGGATTTGAAAATAAATTTAAATTTCATTCATATCTTTCTCATAAAGAAATGTTGTCTGAGCTAGTTAATTCATCAATGTTGCTACTTGTTCTGAATAATGTTCGAAAAGGAATTATACCCCTAAAATTATTTGAGTATATGGGAAGTAATACAACAATTCTTGGAATTGGTGATCCAGCAAGTGAACCTGCTGTAATTATTGAAGAAACTAAAAGCGGTAAAATGTTCGATTATGATAAAGTGGATGATATTGCAGATTTTATTGAAACTAATTATAAATACTGGAAAGCTGGAAAGACTTTTATACTATCAAAAGAAATAGAAAAATACAGTAAAATAAACCAAACCAAACAACTTGCAGAAATTTTAGAAAAAATGTAAAAAAAGCCCCTCGATCTGAGGGGCTTTAGTTTTATTTTTTCGCTTATTTTATCAATCCAAGACAGTCACCCAATAAGAATTGAATACGTCCGATAAGTAATGATATACGAGCCATCACGGTATATCCAAATGAAGCACCGAACCCGATCATCATGAACCAGATACCTACGTTAGTAACTTTACCGTAAACACCTTTATGCGCTTTAGAGAAGAAGAAATACAACAGAATAGTTACCGTTCCAATAAAAATAAGAGCAGTATTGATGTTATCTATTGGTAGCATTGCGCTTCTCATTTGTACAAGTACAGATGAATGCAAGGACATTGGTATGCTCATTCCGATAATAGCCATACCAAACACGATTGGATATCTGGAAAGCCAACCAAGGTTTTTACTGAATCTGAACATATATAGCATACCTAATAATGCAGGTAAAATAATTATAAATTTATGGTTTAAGAAAATTGGTGTATAAACATAAGGCATAAACACGTTTTCATAAACTAGTGGAATTGCATAACCCATAGAAACCCCTACAAGTAAAGCTTCTGCGAATTTATAGAAAGGATTATCTTTATATAAAAACGAGAAGATACTTAAGGTTAGGAATGCTGCGACGAAATTACTTATTGTTTCAAACATGTTTCCCCCTATAATTCCTTTTTCCTGGTAATGAAATAACCAATATTTCCCAGCAGGATAAAGAAGATTATCATGATATGAGCAATAGATTGTGCGTTCATACCAATACGTGCTTTCTTGTATTTGTAAGGAACCGTATCTCCGGTAATTGGAACACGTGTTTCCTTAATGATCTCTTTGCTGAATGGTCTTCCATTAGGATAATCTTTGCTTTCATAAGCCGCAAAAACATCAACCAGCTTTTCATATTCAGCAGCACCTTTAAGTCCTCTGAACATTCCCATAAGTTGCCCTGTTTGCAAGTACGGATAGTTATCTGCAACCATTACAGCCGTAACTCCGGCAGCAATATTAGCACCAAATCTAGCTCTTGCGTATGTGATCCATTGTAAGGCACTACTACTCGCTGCAAAGTCAATAACCAGGTTCATATCATCGTAATTTTTGATGTTTTTCATGATCTCCAGATTTTCTATTTTTCTACCTTGAGAATCAGTTTCTACTGCCTTTGCAATATCATCACCCATTCCAAGCATTATTGGTAATCTTAGAACATATGGTTTATATCCAAAGTTACAGTAGTCAACACCGGATTGAACATCGAAATCTTCTTTGGCTGTATTAAGGGCATAATCTACCAATGGCGCAGCTGCAGGTAGCCAGCAAATAGTAAAGACCTTGATGTTTCTCTCGAAACAATGTCTTAATACTGAGACTTCCATCGGGAATAATTCCGGCATTGTAGATGCATCATGGGTAAATGACATCAAAATTGCTTTAGTTTCATCACCTGCGAAAGAATCTATTTTTTTGTAAATATCTTCTGTAGGTTTAGTTACATAGGTACGTGAATTAAATGGGATGAGGAGTGGAATAATTATAGATAATGCTACAACAATGTAGATGTAGCGTCTATCAATATTCTGCATTTTATCGAAGAGTTTGATTACATTCTTATTCATATTAATCACCTCCACCCAGATAAGTTCTTTCAATTCCAAGTAATATCTTAAGTGAAGTAGCGGTCATTCCAAGTCCCACACCGATCATAATTGCACGTTTAGCAGCCAGGTTGGGAACATTAAGAATCCAAGTAGATGATTCCGGAATCCATTTTGAGATCATAGCACCAAGTGGTACTTGTCCCAGCATAACTATAATAGCTGCAATTAGAAGAACTGTAGCTTCTGCAGATCTGGCACGGAATGCCTTATATGCTGCGGATGCTATATAAAATGCCAGCAATGCAAACATTGTTGCACTCATAGGCATTTGAACATTCTCAAATAACCACATATATGGTGTTCCAGATTGTGTCCCCCACATAAATCCTGCAAATGCTGTAAACACAAGACCGGCAAGTGTTATAACGCTGTACTGCCAGTTAGAAATTTTTCGTTTGATCTTGGTTCCATGAACCATAAATAAACTCATAATACCAAGTGATACTGCGAATGGTGATACAGCTTTTACCCAATCCTGGTACCAATCGAAGAAATCAGTAGATATTTTGTGAGGGATAAATGAATGTGCTACAAACATAAATCCCAGGGTTATGATTATTATTAAAGGAATTTGTCGTTTCATTTATCCTCCTATTTCTCTGGAAATGCATTTATCAGGAATGTTGCATGAGCCGTTGAAAGCAAGGTTCCGATAACTACAAACGCTAATATTACAAATTTAGTATAATCAGACGCTTTCAGTGTTCCAAGTTGCAGTGGCTCACGTGCAAGATAGGCTGAAGCAGCATATAATTCTTCTCCGATAAGTGTATAGTCACAGGTTGTAATAAAGAACGGGATCTGTGTAACAGCATCTGTACCGGCGATCTGAATAGCTCCGGTTGTGTTTCCGGTTTCTGTCATAATAAGTGCTTCTGCCCAGAACATTCCCATATAGAAGTTAGTGGCAGTTTTCTCACGGATCATGACGCCATTAACACCAGCAACAAATGCAAATTGAGCGGTCGTGATAAAGAAAACACTGTTTTTATCATGAGAATCTGGACGCCCAGCTTCATAATGTGCTTCTTTTACAACTTCCTGTGCAATTGGAAGTACAATGTAATCGCGCACTGGAACTAATATTTTAGTATCATATTCAGCAGCTTTTTTGGCAACACGACCTAATATTGAAAGTCCTGCAAGAGTTGCCACATCAGTGATTCCAGATAGTCCGGGAACAAACAAAATTGGTTTTCCCATTTCAGTTGCACGTCCAATAGCATTATCAATCTCATCAATTCCTGCGATTGGTCTTATATAAAGTTCCTTACCACTCTTTGCTTGCCTTATCATGAATAATACCATAAATCCAAAAATAAATGTAGCAATAAGAGCCGGTAATTTATCTGCCTGGAACCAGTTGGGAATGGGATAAAAATGATCTTTTCCTAATGTTGGGTAAGTTTCTCTTGCAGATTCATCAAATGGTAGTTTGGCAACATTGTCTGTAGTGTAAACTTCAGAAATTGCAAAGTGTGCTTCTCCATCTGTTTTCACCATCTTATATTTAAAAGAACGTCTGGCAATATTTTTAACTTTTTCCAAGAATTTTATTCTTGCTTTATTATTCTTGAATGTAGCAGCTTTTTGCAGTATTGGATCGTTCTCAGTAAGATCGATCTGAGCTTGATAGTACTCGATTGCATCATCAGCATTAGCAATTTCAGCTTTAGTTTCTAATGTGTCTTTCGATGCAATATACTCAGCAATTTCTTTTTCGTAATTTTCAATGGATTTTGCAACTTCTTCTGCATAGAGATTAGTGCCTACGTTATTTTTTAACTCATCATCCATTCTTACATTGAAGGTTGGAGAAACCATGAACAATCCTTTCTTTGCATCAAATTTACTAACACCTTTATAAATTATGCTTCTGTAACTTACATTATCAACTATACCACGTTGAGCGCCGAGTGTATTCTTGGAAAGCCGCCATTCTTCGTTTGAATAATTATTTTTGTAAACGGAATAAGTATATTTATTAACCTCTTCACCATTAAGGAATAATACTCCCGGCTGCAGAGATTTCACATCTGGATTAAAGATAAGATCCTGAGTAAATAATTGATCTTCACCGGAATCCCCATTAACAACAACTCTCATCTCGAAAGAAATTCTGTTAGATGGCTCTTTCAGGGTAATCTTTAATTTACTATCCTGATAAAATTCATTAATAGTAGTGATCTTATTGCCCGATTTATCAAAAATGGTAAAATAAACATTTTTAACTTTATCATATTTTACGTTTTTATAAATATCATAATTAACAAGTATTTTTGTTTTTTCATCGTTCAGATATGTACAATTTGTTAAGAAAACAGTTGGTTTTTCCCAGTAAATTGAGTTATAATCACCCTTGTCACTTTTTCTGTCTTCAACTGTCCATTCATTAGAAATTTTTGGAAGATCAACAGAATTAACAATATCAAATGGACTTGGATTTGAGAATGTTTCATATCCTGCTCTATCTTGAAGTGAAAATACTGCAACATAGTCTTCAATATTTCCAACTTCAACATCAATGTTATGTTTATCATTAATGATCTTTCCATCTATAATATCAACTGCAACGGTATTGTCTGGAGTATAAGGATAACCACAATACCTTTGATATATAAGTTGAGCAGGATTTTCAAGAGTAGTTTCAAGTTCAGGATCCATTTCTGCTTTTTGCTGCTCTTCAACATAAGCATTAAATTTGTTAAGATCAATTTTCTTAACAAGGTATAAACTGTGATTACTTTGGTCATCTGTAAATAAAGATCTTATCCATTCAAATTGCAGACGGGTTTGATCTTCAACATAAACAGAATATAATTGCTGGATCTTCTCTGGTGAGTTGTCAATTGGAATACCTATAGCAGGTTCAGCATGAGGCATGTATTTCCGTGATTCTGTCACGGCTATCACAGTATAGTAGTATTCTTTATCAGCTCTTAATTTTTTCAAGATATAAATGAAATGACGTAATTTTAATCCGGCATATACTTCAGTTTCATCATCTTCAGTAATTTCTATCTTTGTATTTTTATATAGAAAATCTTTTTCCAGGATAACACCTAAAAGTCTATAATTGGTTAGTTGGGGTCCGGTAACTTCCAGGTCTCTTGGTAAACGTCCAAAAAGTGGACTATTATCCGATTGTTGTTTCTCTTTTTTCAATTTTCTGGGAGATTGAATATCAACAAATCGATTATAACCAGAATCATAATAATACATCACATCTCCGGCAACACCTGTTTTTACATTAACATCAACCTTACCATGGTAGAAAAGAGAATCGGGGGAAACACCGCGGTATATACGGTATTCAATGATTCTTTTTTCTTTTGGTAAAGGTTTCCAGCTTAATACTAACCCACTCCCGTCATCATCTGGTATGTCATCTGCTTTAAGGTTTTCTACAATATAACTTGATGTATCAACCGCAGCATGTGAAGGGATGGGAGCCAGTAAGAATCCAAAAACCATTAAAAACAGGATCAATCCCGTTTTAGCATAGTTTAATTTCATATACTTCTCCTTTTTATTATTCTTAGTGCTTCTAATATGATTTTTTCAAAAACATCTATTTCACCTTATTGTGTCAATCATAATTTTGCATAAATAATGAGCATATTTACATCAGAATTATTCGGTCGAATCAATTGTTGATCCTGCGATAAAATATCTTTGTAAACTTTGTATTGAAGATAAGAAATTATCCATCTCATTTTTGGGTACTGGAGGTCCTGAAACATTTTTCAAACCTAAAGGATTTATGGCTTTATTATAGTGATAGATAGTATAATGTAGATGATTACCTGTGGATAATCCGGTTGATCCAACATAACCTATAATATCGTGCTGTTTAACTCTATCTCCAACCCTGTATTTTCCATAACTGCTAAGGTGACCGTAAAGCGTTTTATATCCATTTCCATGTCTTATCATTATGGTATTGCCATATCCGCCTGTTTTTCCATTTACAGTTGGGTGTCCACCTTTCCATCCTCTATGAACAATTGTTCCGTCAGCAGAAGCTTCTACCGGAGTTCCATAAGAAGCTGCATAATCTACACCATTATGGAACCTGGTTTTTTTTGTTATTGGATGATATCGGCTTCCAAAATAGGATGAGATTCTTTTATAGTTTAGAGGTGATTTAAGAAATGCTTTTTGAATACATTTTCCTTTGTTATCATAATATCTGGTTTCATTTTTGTTGTTTGTATATCGATAAGCAATTTCATCATAATTTTTACTGGAATATTTAGCAGCAAGGATATTTCCTGATTTCACGAAATTTCCATCTAAATCCATGTTCTTTTCGTAAACAACATGGAAATTATCTCCCTTTTGCGGATCTATAAAAAAATCTATATCCCATTGAAATATTTGTGTGAACATTACAATTATTGCAGGATCGATACCATTATCGCTCATGACCTGCCATAAAGAAGATTCTATCTTGCCTTCTGTAATAAAAATTTCTTTTACTAACTTAAGAGTGTCAATCTGAGAGTAGAAAACTCCGGAAGTATCTCTAATAATTCTGTAATTGTGAACCTGATCAGGTTTAAAACTAAGTTCTTGTATAACATTAAGAGTATCTAATTTTATTATAAAGCTATCATTGGGATGAGCATGTCTGAGATTGTAAAGTGAATCCAGTTTATTCACAAGCATGTAAACCATCCCATTCTCTATACCTTCCTTCATCAGTGCATTAGCAAGTGTTTCACCTTCTTCAAGTATCCCTATTTTATATATAAATGGATCAATCTCATCTTGTATTTCTTCGTTAGATTTTGTGCAAGCTAACAGCAATAAAAGAACGAGTATTAATAAACCAATTTTTTTCATATTCAATTTTCCAATTTTTCTGCTTTTTTGTGATAAGTGTGAAATATGTCAAATGAAATCAGGAAACACGCAAAAAACTTGACCTATAGAGCAATTTAAAAGGATTTGAATATTATTAGATTTAATTAAAAGGAGTTATATGTTTAATATTATTGGTGCTTTAGTAGCTTTAGGAATTTTGGTAACTGTTCATGAATTTGGGCATTTTATTGCAGCTAGGATTTTTAATGTAGAAGTAGAAAAATTTTCAATTGGGTTTGGACCTAAATTATTAGCTTTTACAAAAAGTAAAACAGAATATAGAATTTCATTGATCCCGCTTGGTGGATATCTGAAGATGAAAGGTGAAAATCCTGATGATGAAGTTGAAAATACAGAAAATTCATTCAAAACAAAAAAGTGGTGGCAGCGTGCAATAATAGCTTTTGCTGGACCTTTTGCTAATTTAATTTTAGCTTTGCTTATTTTCATTTTCACCTTCATGATTGGCAAACATTTTGAAGATCAGCTTCCAATTGTGGGTGAAGTTAATGCAAATTATTCTGAGTTTGTTCAAGAAAAAGATACAATATTACAGGTAAATAATAATAATGTGAATGGTTGGACTCAAATAATCCAATATACCAAAATTGATGAAGATAATACATATCTAATCGAACGTAATGATAAACAAATTTTAATTACAAATAATAAAGTTAAACCACAAACATGGATAACAGATATTTTACCCTACGTTCCTGCAGTAATTGGAGAGGTAGCACCGGGAATGGCTGCATATAAGGCCGGTTTAATGAATAATGATAAAATTCTATCGGTTGATGGAAAAGATGTGAAAAACTGGTACGAAATGCGTACAGCGATCATAACTAATGAAAATGAATCAATTACTCTAAAGATAAAACGCGGTGATGATATCTTTGAAAAATCTTTAACACCTGAAGAAAATATCTTAGATAACAACCGGATTATCGGAGTCACACAGTACATGCCTGTGAAATATGTTGAGAAGTATAGTTTGTTGAAATCAATAAAATACGGTACGATCGGAACTATCAATTTTGTATATCTGAATTATGCGATGCTATATAAATTAATAGCAAATCCAAGTGCAATCAAAAATAATCTTGGTGGTCCCGTGATGATCTATGCAATGTCTGCTCAAACTGCTAATAAAGGTCTTGATAGCATTCTCTCTTTTATTGCTGCAATCAGTTTAATGCTGATGATAATGAATTTACTTCCAGTTCCAATATTAGATGGTGGTCATATTTTCTTTTGTTTCATCGAAGGGATCAGAAAGAAACCTTTGAGTATCAAAATTCAAATTGTATTACAAAATATTGGGCTTTTCATACTCGTATTCTTAATGATCTTTGCTTTCTGGAATGATTTCAGCAGACTATTTAGTCGTAGCATTTCTATTAAAGAACATAAAGTTCAGATCGAGAATGGAGGTTAATATTTTCGATTTCAAAATTGAAGCAAAATGTGAAAGTGCACGAGCAGGTGTTTTACAGACTCCTCACGGTGAAATTAAAACACCAATATTTATGCCGGTCGGCACAAGAGCAACGGTTAAAACTTTAGATCCTCAAGATCTGAATAATGTGAATGCACAAATAATTTTAGGGAATACATATCATCTGTATTTGCGTCCGGGACATGGACTCATTAAGAAAGCAGGTGGTTTGCATAAATTTATGGGATGGGATAAACCGATTCTAACTGATAGCGGTGGTTTTCAGGTAATGAGCTTGGCTGGTTTGCGTAAAATTACACCGGAAGGAGTTCGATTTCAATCTCATATTGATGGAAGTTATCATATGTTTACACCGGAAAAAGTGATTGAAATTCAAAATGCAATTGGAGCTGATATTATCATGTCTTTTGATGAATGTCCTCCATATCCGGCTACTAAAAAATATGTCTCTGATTCTTTAAAGACAACTCTGGATTGGGCTGCAAGAGGGAAGGGTGTTCATAAAAATACTGGGCAGCAGGCATTATTTGGGATCGTGCAAGGTGGAATTTACGAAGATCTGCGTGAAGAAAGTGCTAAGAAATTGATGGAGATGGATTTCCCAGGATATTCTATTGGCGGTCTGGCAGTTGGTGAGAGAAAAGAAGATATGTTCAAAATCACAAAATTTCTCAATAATATTTTACCAATTAATAAACCAAGATATTTAATGGGAGTTGGAACACCGGTTGATCTACTTAATAATATAGAAAATGGTGTTGATATGTTTGATTGTGTAATGCCGACCAGAAATGCAAGGAAGGGAACAATCTTTACATGGAATGGGAAAATGATAATAAAATCTGCCAGGTATAAAGAGGATTTTTCGCCAATTGATGAAAATTGCCAATGTTATACTTGCCGGAATTTTTCTCGTGCCTATATTCGTTATTTATTCAATGTTAATGAAATATTGGGAATGCGATTAGCTTCTATTCACAGCCTGTATTTCTATTTGGATCTTGTTACAAAAGCAAGAGAAGCAATAATAGATGGGAGTTATGTCACATTCAAAAATAAGTATAAGAAAATTCTCGATATGAAAATGGAGTGATTATGAGTAAATTTACTGAGATTGATCTTTCTAACCTTAAGAAAACCTCGATCAAATCCAGAGCAAGTTTAGTAAAAAAAGAGATCTTTTCTAAACCCGGTTTAAAAAATTTTAAAGAATTTACACAATCCTTACCAAATATTCTCAAAGCAAAAGATTTCAATGAACTATTGGATAAATGCGTTCAAGCCTATAATAATGATAAACCTGTTATCGTTGCATTAGGTGGGCATGTGATTAAATGCGGATTAACCTCACTCATTATTGAGATGATGGAAATGGGGTTGATAACAGCATTGGCTTCGAATGGTTCGGTAGTTATTCACGATTACGAAATTGCCAGATTTGGAGAAACTTCCGAAAATGTAGCAGTTGCATTGGAAACAGGTGAATTTGGAATGGCAAAAGAAACTTGTGACGGGATAAATAAAATAATTAATTCTGCGTATAAGAAATTTGGTTACGGAGAAGCGATCGGGAAAAATCTGATTGAAATAAAAGCTGAAAATAATCATCTTTCCCTTTTTGCCAGTGCTTACAAATTGGAAATTCCATTTACAGTGCATGTAGCTTTGGGAACCGATATTGTTCATCAGCATGAAACGGCAAATGGTGCTGCTATTGGTGACTGTTCAATGCGTGATTTTAGAATTTTCTGCAATAATTTAATCGAACTTAATGATGGTGGTGTTTTCCTGAATTTTGGTTCAGCAGTTATTATGCCCGAAGTATTCTTGAAAGCTGTAACGGTTGTTCGCAATCTGGGTTATCCACTAAATAATTTTTATACTGCCGTTTTTGACATGAATATGCATTATCGACCAAGAACCAATATTGTTGACCGTCCAACTTTAAGCGGAGGTAAAGGTTACTATTTTATTGGGCATCACGAGATCATGATACCCCTGTTTTTCCAAACCTTAAAAGAGAGAATAAAGAATGCGTAAAATAGTATTAATTATTTTCTTATTTCTTATTTTAATATCTCTTTCTGCAGAGGAAAAAATTATTAAAAAACAGCCAATTAAAGCTGCTATTCTTTCCTGTTTTATTCCGGGAGGAGGTCAATTATATAATGGGAAATATTTAAAATCTGGATTTGTGTTTGCAGTAGAAGGAAGTTTCATTGCTCTTGCAACATATCATCATCTCGAGGCAGAAAGATATTATGATAGATATAGGGTTACTGGGTCAGGTTTAGATTATGATGAATATGTTAAGTATTATGAAAGACGTCAAAGTGACTTTTTCTGGATTGGAACAGTTATTTTCCTGTCTGCCATAGATGCCTATGTTGATGCTCATCTCTTCGATTTTGAAGAGAAAAAAAATAAGATCCATCTTAAATTTGAAAATAATACAGTTGGATTAGTTTATAATTTTTAAGGAATAAAGAATGAATAAAAAATTTGTGATTGCCATAGATGGTCCAGCTGCTTCCGGTAAAAGTACTACGGCTAGACAATTGGCAATAAAATTAAAATATATTTATATTGATACAGGAGCAATGTATCGTGCCTGCGGTTTGTGTACTTTATTGCAAAATATAAGTTTAGATGATGAAGTTGCCCTAAAAAAGATGCTTGATAAAATTAGTATCAAAATAGAATATGCAGAAAGAGGTAATAGAATATTTCTAAATGGGGAAAATGTCTCAGAGCAGATTCGAGAAACAGATATCACCAAGTTATCTTCTCAGATTGCCGTGATTGGTATGGTTCGTAGGAAGATGGTTGAATTACAGCGTAAAATGGGTGAAGATGGTGGTGTTATCATGGATGGAAGAGATATTGGGACAATTGTTTTCCCGAATGCCGATTTTAAGTTCTTTATGCTTGCTGACGTGGAAACACGTGCTTTGCGCAGATGGGAAGAAATGAAAAATAATGGGAAGAACATTACATTGGAAGAAATTAAAGAAGATCTGATCTGGCGTGATAGAAATGATACTACTCGCAAGATCTCTCCATTAAAACAGGCTGAAGATGCAATTCCTATAAATAACAGTGAAATGACTATAAAAGAACAAGTCGAAATGATATATTCTGTAATAGAGCGGGGATAAAATGCGAAAAAGTTATTCCTTTATAACGGCATGTGTAAGAGCGTATATGAAGATTTTTTGGAAATTAAAGATAATCAACAGTGAAAGATTAATAGAGGTTTCTGATTGCATTATTGCTGCAAATCATATCTCAGCATTTGATCCGCCATTTATTGGGTCTATAATTCCAACAGAAATTCATTATCTTGCTAAAGCGGAATTATTTAAAAATAAATTAGCTGGTGCTTTTCTTCTATATGTAAATTGCATTCCTATTAAACGTGGAAGGATAGATAAATCTGCTATCACTATGGTAAAATTGATTCTCAGAAAAGGGCACTCAATTCTGATTTTCCCAGAAGGTACAAGAAAATCAAGTAAAGTAAAAGCAGGTATTGGTAAATTTGCAATTGAAACAAAAAAAGATATCATTCCAATGTATATTCATAATTCAACGAACTTCTTGAAATGCTTTTTAGGAAAGGAAAGATTGAAAATTGTTATTGGAGAGAAAATCACTGCAAAATCATTTGCTGAAATGGCAAATATAAAAGAAAACTATAAAAATTTGGCAGACAGCGTTATGGAAAAAGTATACGAGTTAAAAAATGAATGTTAGAATAGCAAAAAATTCCGGTTTTTGCTTTGGAGTAAAAAGAGCAATAAAAATTGCACTCAAAACATCAGAAGAGAATCATGAGGTTGTTACATTGGGTTCAATTATTCATAATCCACAAATGGTAGCAAAACTTGAAACTGAAAATATTTTTAAAGTTGAAAATGTTAGTGATATTAAAGGGCGACCTACAATAATTCGATCGCATGGTGTAAAAAAAGAAATTCTGGAAGAATTAGAAAAGAATAAAATCGAAATAATTAATGCAACATGTCCGTATGTTTCAAAAACTCAGGATTATGCGAAATCATTATCAGAAGATGGTTATAATCTAATTATTTTAGGTGATAGCAATCATCCGGAAGTTAAAGCTTTGCGTTCATATGTAGATAAGGAAGTTATAATTGTGGCAAATGCAGATGAACTTGAAGATAAACAATTTAAAAAAGTTGGAATTATTTCTCAAACAACTAGAAGAGTAGAAGATCTTCAAAAACTGGTAAAGAAATTAGTCCCCAAATGTCATGAGATACGTGTTATAAACACTATTTGCAACGCTACAACCATCAGGCAGAATTCAACTTTAGATCTTGCAAAAGAGAGTGACATTATGATTGTGGTAGGTGGTAAAAATAGTTCGAATACAAAAATGCTTGCCAGAATTTGCGAAAGTTTAGTAAAGACCTATCATATTGAAACAGCTAGTGAAATCGATAAAATGTGGTTCAAAGATAAGCAGGATATTGGTTTAACCGCTGGAGCTTCTACACCCAATTGGGTAATTATAGAAGTGTACAATAAAATCTTAGAGTGTATAGGGAATATTAATAAAGTCGATAATATCGAGGATATTCCTGGTTTTAAGGAGGAATGATGTTTGTTAACGATCAAAAAGATGAAGTTTTAGAAACAAATGAAACTATCGAAAAAACAGAAGATGAACAATCTAAAGTTCAAGAAGAATCTAATGAAGAAAAAACGGAAGTAAAAGAGGAAGAGAAAAAAGAAGAAAAAAAAGAGTTGAGTACTGATGATTTTGAAGAAGATATGGAATCTTTACTTGATGAACATTTCAAAAAATTTGAGCAGGGGAAAATTGTTGAAGGTATTGTAATAAGTGTTAATGAACGTTCAGTACTTGTTGATATAGGTTTTAAATCTGAAAGTGCGATATCAATTCGTGAATTTTCAAATTCTAATTTACCTGAAGCAGGCAGTAAAATTAAAGTTTATATTGATTCTGTGGAAGACGGCATTGGAAGACTTAGACTTTCTAAAAAGAAAGCAGATTTTTATCTAAATTTGGAAAAACTTGAAAAGATCATGGAAGAAAATCAATCCGTTACTGGAATTCTCAGACGTCGTGTAAAAGGTGGGATGATAGTTGATCTGGAAAATTTGGAAGCTTTTTTACCAGGATCACAAATTTCCACAAAACCTATCCCGAATTTAGATCAATTCATAGGGAGAGAAACAGAATTTAAAATTATCAAAATTGATAAAGAGCGCCGGAATATCATCGTTTCCAGAAAACATGTTCTCATCGAGGAGCAGCAATCACGCTTAGAGGGTTTGAAAAAAGAAATTTCTGAAGGTGCAGAACTTGACGGTGAAGTTAGAAATATTACTGATTATGGTGCTTTTATTGACTTAGGTGGAATTGATGGCTTGCTCCATATTACTGATATGAGCTGGGGGCACATCAAACATCCTTCTGATATGTTGAATATTGGAGATAAAGTTAAAGTTAGAATACTGAAATTTGATATAGAAAATGAAAAAGTTTCACTAGGTTTAAAACAGCTGGTTCCACATCCATGGGAAAATATAGAAACAAAATATCCGGAGGGAACAATTGTTTCAGGTAAAGTTGTGAACATAACCAATTACGGTGCTTTTGTAGAACTTGAATCAGGAGTTGAAGGACTTGTTCATGTTTCAGAAATGAGTTGGACAAAAAAAATAAAGCATCCCAAACAAATGTTTAAGAAGGGAGATTCAATAAAGGCTATTGTTCTTTCTACTTCTAAAGAAGAGAGAAGGATCTCACTCGGTGTTAAGCAGATGGAAGCAAATCCATGGTTTACAATTGAAGATAGATATCCAGTTGGAACTAAAATTAAGGGTATCGTGAGAAGCATAACTCCATTTGGTGTATTTGTTGAGATCGAAGAAGATATAGAAGGTTTGATACACATTTCTGATATTTCGTGGACAAAACGTATTTATCATCCAAAAGAAGTATTAAATAAGGGTGACAAACTTGATGTGAAAGTTCTTTCAATTGATAAAACTTTACACCGGATTGCTCTGGGTATCAAACAATTACAGATTGATCCATGGGATAATCTTGATCAGAGACTTCCAATTAATACAGAAGTTAAGGCAAAAATTGTAAAGATCATTGCTAAAGGTGTTCTGGTTGATGTTTCAGTTGATGAAGATTCTGTTGAAGGATTTATTCCTCTTTCACATCTTGCAATTCCTGGACTCAAAAAAGCTGGAATGGCTTTTGAAATAGATGAAGAATTACCACTTAAAGCTATTGAACTTGATCTAGAAAACAGACGCCTGATCTTAAGTGTGAAAGCATATTTCTTTGCTCGAGATAAAAACGAGTTTAATGAATTTGTAGAAGAACATCAAAAAAGAGTAAACAAAAAATCTGAAAAGAGAAAAGCTATAAAAGAAAATCTTGTAAACGAAGAAAAGAAAGAATCTAAGAAAGAAATAATTGAAAAAACAAAGGATGAAGCAAAAACAAAAGTAATAGAAGAGACTATTAAAGTTGAAACTGAGGTTAAACTGGAAGAGCCTGTTTCTGAAGAAATAGTAGAAGGAAAAGTTGAAGAAGTTAAGACTGAAATAGAGACTGAGGTGACAGAAGATGTTGTTAAAGCAGAAATAGAAATTTCGCCAGATAAAGAAAAATCAGTTGAAATTGAAGTTAAAAAAATAGATGCTGAAAAAACAGAAAATGATAAAGTAGAAGAAGTAATTGAAGAAGCAAAGGAAGATGAATAAAGAAAATTCATTTTTTAAATAAACAGTATAAAAAAGACCGGTGGTAAAAAACCGGTCTTCTTTTTTTATAGGGAGTGGTATATGAGTAAGCAATTCTTTTTAATTGGATTTATGGGAGTTGGAAAAACTTATCTGGGCGAGAAATTAGCTGAAAAATTGAATTTGGACTTTCATGATATTGACCGTGAGATCGAAAAAAAAGCAAAACTTAGTGTGAATGATATTTTTAAATTAAAAGGTGAAAAAACATTTCGAGATATTGAATCAAAAATATTATTAAATTGGAATAGATTCGGGATAATTTCTACTGGTGGTGGAATTGTTGAACTTAAGGAAAACATAGGATTCCTAAAAACAAAACAAACTATCTGGTTGAATCCATCTTGGCAAATAATCAGGTCAAGAATACTAAACTCATACCGTCCTCTTGTGCTTGATAGAAGTGAAGAAGAATTATTTAAGTTATGGGAACAGAGAGAAGAACTTTATAGGGAATGTACAGAGATTGAATTTACAAATAGTAGTTTAGATGAGATGTTAGAATTATTGAGTGAAATGTGAATTAACTAAAATAACTTGAGACTTAAACCTAAACAGCCCTGCTCGGTAACTACCGAACAGGGCTTGTTATTTATCTCAATTTGCAAGAAGCGGTTCGTTATGAACCGCTTCTTGCAAGCTTATATATTAGTTTCAAACATATCTTAACTTTTTAAACTATTCGGAAGGTATAAAAAAGCAAGAAGTTCAACAACCATTCCGAAGGTTATTTAAGGAGTATTATCTTCT
>Ga0307991_1000714_pt1 | contig 23798 bp, 24 predicted proteins | sample EllFjometagen131_FD_203146 | JGI IMG/M metagenome (GOLD analysis project Ga0307991, IMG submission 203146) | Marine microbial communities from Ellis Fjord, Antarctic Ocean - #131 | ecosystem: Environmental > Aquatic > Marine > Unclassified | place: Southern Ocean | collected 2014-10-08 | reverse complement strand
GGATAACCCGCAGCACTTCCCCCTGTAGAATTCCCTCCTACAAAACTGTTGTCATAAGAAACACCCCAGTTTACTCCAAGCTTTAAATCGGAACCGTTTGAAGCCTCAACAATACGCGCCTCGATCATCACCTGCTTTACTGGTTCATCAAGTTGCTTTAATAATTCTGCCACCTCAATTAGTTTAGATGGAATATCGGTAACCATTATTTTCTTACTACCATCGATTGCCGAAACTTCACCCTGATCAGATACCATGTCATCAAGAACATCTTCTATACTATCAACATCCTTGTAACTTACTTCAAATATTTGAGTTTGCGTTTCTTCAAGCGTTTTAATCTTTTGTTTAGCCTGAAGCCTTGCAGTTTTCATATCATCAATCTGCTTTTGTGGCAATATACGTACTACATTACCCTGATTAATCGTTCCGAGTTCCTTAACTTCAAGCACCAAATCTAACGCCTGATCCCAAGGAACATCGTGTAAGCGTAACGATATATTGCCTTTAACATTATCTGATAAAATAAGGTTCTGATCACTTATCTCAGCAATTAACTGCATTACCTTACGGATATCTACATCATCAAAAACCAGTGATACCGGTTCGCCAGTATACACCTTGACCACTTCACCATCCATCATGTCTGTAGACTGATTATCACTATCTGATAGAGAAGCTATTACTTGGGCTACTTGATCATCGGCGAATTCATTATTTGCGAATGCGATACTATCTACTACTGAATTATCTACAGGGATATTAACTGTACCAAATGCTGGCGGTGCAGCTTCAGCAAATGGACCATCCACTGAGCGGAAGGTTAATACAGACCCATTGTCCGCAACGGAAAATTCTACCGGTCCCTTCATATTAGCAGCAAACATAACACAACGCTCACCGCCAATAATGGTGGAATAGGGGATGATTTGCAGCACCGCACTGGGAAATACTGAAGCATCTACAACACGACGCAAAGCACGTGGTATAACCGCATTTTTTACACCAAAGCGAATAATATCACCTTCAACTTTGGCAGGTACAAACTTGGCATCTGCCGACAGTTTAACTTTAAATACTGAAACACCCTTGGCAGCATCAAAATCAATACTTTCTACAGATACCGGCTTACCAGACGAAATAACTGCAATTTTTTCTGCTGGGGAGGCAACTGCCGCCGCTCCCCACTGAATCACTATATCATTTACCTGCTGTACAACCTGAGCATCAGGCAAAATATTGTCTGCTGCATCAAAAACAAAACGAGTTTTATCTGCGTATAACCCTACACGCACCCCGCTATAACCTTCATCAACAACAAAGGCTCTTTCGTTGAATTCCGGCAACGCGTCCATAACATCAACAACCAAACGCGGTGGAGCACCTAATTTGTAACTATCAAAAGAAATTTGTGAAGAGTCAGTGCGTAACACCACCTTTGATGAGCCAATATCCACTGACTGTATAGTCACCATATCCGGGACTGCCTTGGCACTGCATATTCCAGCCACACCTAAAGAGGCAAACAGCACAACCATGCACAAAGGCAGTAGCTTTTTCCATAAACTAGAAATCATTGTCATCACCCTATTCCCCTTCCCTGTTAGGGAGAGTTATCTTTTGCAGCTCTGTCCTCAAACCACCAGAAAAGTCCCGAAAACGCTCTTTAACTATAACTTCGTCTTTTGTTATATCAGTAACAACACCGTGATTTCTGCCGATTTTAATTCCAACACTAAGCGTATACGCCTTTTTATCAGGCGCAATGACCATTGCTCTAGGCTCACCTTTACCAATAACTATGGCACTTAAGCGCAGCTCTTTAAGACCAAATTGTTGCAATGGTGTTTCCGGGTCAGAATCTTCCTGAAGCGGCTTGCGCATCTCCATCAATGAGGTAAATGGATCGCGCCTATCTCCCACCACGTAAACAAACTGGGGAACGACAATAACATCCACTTTCTTGGCGGGTTCAACTATTTTTTTAGCAACCGCTCGCGGTTTAATAACCCTAGTCTTTTTCTGCGGTTTTTCATCGCAAGCCGACAAACCAACAACCAATCCTAAGCTAAGTAACAACAAGAAAATTCTCATCATTTTTTCTTCCCCTTTTTAGAGGACGCCGCAGGCGGATTCTCAATAAATCTATAAGTTACTACGCTGCAATCAATTGCTAGCAGTGTCTGACCATCTGTCGTTTTAGCTTTACCCAATGCAATATTTTCGACATTGACTATCCGGTCAAGGTTAGACACTGCTTGGCAGAAAAGCGCCATCTCATGATAAGAACCAGTCAGTTTAAGCGACACCGGAACCTTGGCATAAAAACCCTGTGGTACCTCTTTTCCCGGTTTAAATTGCTTGACTTCAAGACCATTATCTTTTGCCAACCCAGATATATTAGACAACAGACTCGGTATTTCACTTTTATTTGGCAGTTCATTTAGTGCCAGATCCAACTGCTGTTGCATTTTTTCGTACTCAGCTTTAAAGCGCGGCAGATCGTTGGCAATCCGGCGTTTTTCATGCAGTTGAATCAGCACCTTATCATTTTGCACAATCTTCTTACCCAATTCTTCTTGGGCAGGAAGGTGCAAAAAATAAACATATCCACCTATTATCAGAGCAGAAGCCCCCAAGAGCATTAAAACCCGCTGATAAAGAGGCATTTTTAGGACATTTTCTATCCGAGCATCCATTGTATTTCCTCCTAGTTACCAGGTTTCGCTGCTGCTTTTTTAACTTCTATTTTACAGCTCAGATCGAAGTTCTGTAATTTCAATTCACTAGTTACTTTCTGCTTAGTAACCTTCAGCGCCACGTTCTTATAATAGGATGATTTTTCCAGATTTGTCATAAAGTTGGCCACATCTTCCTCGCTTAGACCAACTCCTTTCATCGAAATATTACCACCTTTATCTTTAAAATCAGTAATCCACAACTTAGAGGGGAGCGCATCAATTAAATCATCCATTAAGTGAACAGGTCCGGATTTAGCGGCTTTAAGTGCAGCCAAAACATCTAATTTATTTCTCAACTCTTCCTGCAGTTTTTTAAACTTGTTTACCTCACCTATTTTCTGCTTAAGCTTGTTAATTTCGTTATTATTTTTTTTGATTTCTTGTTTAACCTGAGAGATATCTGACTGAATTGAAGTATAAATAGCAAAGCAGCCAACTACAACCAGCAGTAAGGTTACTCCTGTGACTATAAGTTGGTTGCGTAACTGCACTTTTTTTTGAGCAGCCTTAACTGGAAGTAGATTAATACGAATCATAATTTATCTCCCACTTTACGGGTTGCCAACCCAGCAGCCACCGAGAAGAAAGGGGCAACAGATTTAACATAGTCTAAATCAAAGTCTTTCTCGCTTACTTGCATGCGGCTGAACGGATCTAAAATTTCTACGGGGAGCTCAAGACCTGCGGCAAGTGAAGCAACAATATTTTCAGTAAGGGACACTCCGCCAGTTACGTAAACTTTTTGCACCCGTTCATCAGCAAAAGTTGCCGAGAAAAAATCAAGCGAGCGCCGCACTTCTTGCACCAGACTATCGGTAACCTGTTGCAAAACTGCACGCACCTGATCTGATTCAACCTCAGCCAAAACTTCACCCAACTTGAGAGCCTCAGCTGATCGAGCATCCAAACCAAAACGCTTCTGCAATTCCTCGTTGTAGCTATCGCCACCCAGCTGAATCTCTCGGGTGAACACGGAAACGCCATCCTTTAACACGTTAACCTGAATGCCGCTGGAGCCCATATCTATTAGAGCGATAACACTCAACGACTCATCTTCGTAAACCGAACAATAAATATTCTCAATAGCGAAGCAATCAACATCCAACACAACCGGAGTCAGTCCACTCTCCAGAAATACCGATATATGCTCGTTAACAAAATCTTTTTTGGCCGCAACGAGAATAACTTCCATCTGCCCCTGATCATTAGGATCAGGTCCGAGAATATGGTAATCGAGAAAAACTTCCGAAATTTCGAAAGGGATGTACTGTTCCGCTTCCCATTGAATTGACTTATCCAATTCATCTTCGGTCATTAATGCCAGAGAGATTTTACGAATAATGATCGAATGACCAGAAACAGAGGTAGCTACATCCTGCGACTTAATATGATTACGCGCAATCAAATCACGAATTGCCGAAACCACCGCGCTGGAATCCATAATGGAATCATCAACAACTGCCTCAGGCGGCAACGACTCACGGTCTAAGCTTTTAAGCTGATATCCGCCTTTAGCTTCCTGCAGCTGGACAAGCTTAACTGAGCTGGCACCAATGTCAATCCCAACAATATCCTTCTTTGATCCAAACATAGATATGATCCTACTGTAAGAGACAGTTGCAAAATAAAGATCGATACCACTTAACCAACGATTAAATACATATTGATGATTATAGGTATTTTTGTAGATGCGTCAAGAATAATTAAAAAACAACAAGCTATAAAATACCGAGATATACACCAGAGCTAGAAAAGGGTTAGATACCAGCGAATAATTGCCGGTCCCCAAAATAGATAAAAGATACTCGCTCCGGCAAGGAATGGTCCAAACGGTATTGCAAAACGACCATTTTCTCCCTTTATAAACATCAGTGGAACTCCAACAACCGTTCCCGCTAGCGAGCTGAAAAAAATGATGGGCAAAATTGCCTTCCAGCCCAGAAAGGCACCAACCATCGCCAGCAATTTAATATCGCCACCACCCATCCCCTCTTTTTTAGTAAGTAGCTTATATGTTGTGGCCACCGCAAACAGGCTACCGCCTCCGAGCAAAATACCGTACAACGAATTCTGCCAACTAAGCCAAGGCAATAAAAACGAGCAACAGAAGCCGACCACTATGCCCGGAAGACTAATCACATCGGGGATAATTTGGTGATCGAGATCAATAAAAGTGATCACCACCAAAGCGGAGATAAACAAGAAAAAAACTAAAGAAATTAAACTTATACCAAAATAACTGAACACCAGCACAAACAATAACCCATTAAGCATTTCCACCATGGGATAGCGTGGTGAAATCTTCCCGGCACAATAAGCACATTTGCCGCCCAAGAACAGATAACTAAAGATGGGAATATTGTGATACCAGCGCAAAGGTGAAGAGCATGCCGGGCAGCGTGAAGCAGGGAAAACAATGGAGACTCCAGCGGGAATGCGATAGATGCACACGTTTAAAAAAGAACCAACAATAGCTCCAAAGGTAAAGACAATTGCAAAAATCACCCAAATTTCAATATTCAGCACCATTACCATCCTTAAATTTAATCAAAAATTGAGCTAGTTAGCACCGAACAGCCGCTGTGCTTTTGCTCCCAGCATATACCCTGATTGCACAAGAGAGGCGACCCTTCTGTCCTTCGATATGTTCAGAGATGCTAATTAAGCTTTACCGTTATTACCCGATATTGCTTTACCTTGACTAACCCTGCTGGTGCTCCTTTAATGCGCTGCACCCATTTTCCTTCGGTCACCATCACATCTACCCTGCCATCTTTGGAGGCACGCGAATGCTGAGCAGCTATGGTGGCAGCATAATGCAAATCAACATCTTCAACCTCAGCTCCAGCATTTTTTAAAATCACATGACAACCGGGAACATTGTGGGCATGAAACCACAAGTCGAGGGGTTTAAGTAGATTTTTAGTCACATAATCATTGGTTTTATTGTTATTGCCCCAGATAATTTCCCAGCCATTGGGCGATTTATCATGCTTTGCTGCACTCGCCGCTGATACTTGCCGGGTCTCTCTTTGAATGGTCGTCTGGGGAACAAACCAGCCTGCTTCGATCAGCTCCCGGCGAATAATATCCAGATCTGCTACGGCTGTACTGTCACTGAGTTGCTGCTCGATTTGTTGTAACCAGTCAATTTCGTAATTAGTCTGTTGCTGACGGCGTTCACAATGATCCAAGCCTCGGCTACCTTTACGATACTGTTTAAAATAGAATTCGGCATTAGCTTGAGGCAATTTCGCTGAATCGAGCGGAATAACAACCGCTACCGGCGGATCTTGATAATAATCCAGCACGGACACCTCATGCATACCTCGGCGTATCACGTGTAAATTGGTCAAGAGAAGTTCACCGATTTTACGCTGCTCATCGGCAAGCAGACAAGTATCTATCTGTTGTTCGATGTTAACTAGGCGGTGGCGCAATTTCTTAATCCCTTTTTGTACCGCCTTGTCTAGCTCGCTACTGTTGCCACTATTTTCTGATAGTCCCAGATAATGCTGTTGGGCAAAATCGGACAAATTTATCACCAGCGGTTCCACGCCGGTCTGCATAGTTAAAACCCTATGGTTAACACATGGTTGTAAGGTGCTTTTTTGCCAGCTTATTATAAATTTTTTCAGCGCAGCAACTAATCCCTGCGACGAGTTATCTTCAACTTGTTGCTGCAACATTGTGGCAACTGCGCGACTCATGGGATACAAATGTTTAAGAACCCAGTCAGCGCAAACATCGTCAGTACAGGCGCCATCAAGGACTTCCGCTAGAGTAATATCCCCATGAGGGATTGGGGCAATATATTTTTTTCCGTTCGTCTGGACACGTTGCCCTGTTCTACTGGTGCGCAGCAGACTGTCGACAACACAATTTTCGCCATCGAGTAAAAACACATTGCCGACACGCCCAAACAGCTCAACAAGCAAGGTGTAGCTTTCCCCTTTAGTGCCAATAAAATCCATACGGACAACTCGGTCTGATTGATCAATTTCAATATTGGACAAGCGGTGTAATCTGGCACGTAGCAATTGGCAGAAACGCGGCGGTCGCATGGGGTTACGATAGAGCTGATCCGTGATATACAATCCTAGAGTTTCGGCGCGCAAATCTATCAACAGCCGTTGTTGGCGACCGCCATTCCACAGACGCAGAATAATTAAGTGCTCTTGGGGCTGAAAAACCTTATTGAGCATAGCTCCTTGAAGTTGCGGATTTAGTTGTCGGACCAGCGCTTGAAGAAAAAAATAATCCATCATGTTTATTTTATGATTCCAGTGATATCTGACAACTTGCCTGAAGCAATTTGACCATGTTAGTATCCGGCATGCAACACCAACTCCAATATGTATAATTGATATGTAAGGGCAGAATGACAAAAGAAGATTTACTTAACATAACAGAAGCAGCACCTTTTTTCTCCATGGTTTTACTTGTTCGTACCTTGCCACGCATACCAGCCCTTCATCTTGGCAAAATGTTGGGGCGCGTCAGCCGCTTTTTTCTACCCAACAGACGCAAAACAACCTGCGAAAACCTACACCGTGCCTATCCTGACAAAGATAACGCGTGGGTTAAACATCAGGAAAAGTTAGTATTTGAGCATCTGGGGATCAGTGCGGTAGAGATGTTGCGGCTGGATCGTTTGAATTCACGCGCCGAAATTGACAGATTGTTCACTATTGAAGGCTTGGAACATCTGGAAAAGCTGCAAGCAGACAACCAAGCAGCGTTTTTGCTAACTGCCCATCTGGGTTTTTGGGAATGTGGCACCATAATCTTACCTCTGCTTGGTTACCCGGCTGACTATGTGACCAAGACTATCCGCAACCCATATGTCGACCGCTTTTTCAAGCAACAGCGTGAAGCAAGCGGCGGGTGCTGCATTGATAGCAAGCATGGCGCACGCCGTATTATTAAATCCTTAGCCAAAAAACGCTTTGTTTGTTTGCTGCTCGATCAACACATCTCGAAAAAACACGCCGTAATAGTTGATTTTTTTGGGCGTCCGGCGTATGCAACGCCAATTATCCCGCAAATTGCTTTAAAAACCCAGACACCAATAATACCTATATTTTGTTATCGTAATCCTGATTTCAGTTGCCATGTTATTATCGAAGCACCTGTTATCTTTACTGAAAACCTAACCTCAGAGTCTATTCAAAGCTGTACTCAACAACTTACTGATATAGTTGAAGCAGCAGTACGCAAACAACCAGATCAGTGGTTTTGGGTGCATCGGCGCTGGCGTAAATCGGCGGAGAAAAAATGATCAACACCACATTTCCTACTATGAATATTGTTCTGGTTGAACCGGAGATACCACCTAATACCGGCAATATTGCGCGCTTATGTGCCGCAACAGGCACTAATTTACACTTGGTTGGCAAGCTGGGCTTCTCTTTGGAGGATCGTTATCTAAAACGTGCCGGGCTTGATTATTGGCCCCATGTATCTCTGCATCTGTGGGAGAGTTTACCGCAGTTGCAGAAGAACTTTCCCAATGGGCGCTGGTGGTACACATCAAAAACGGCCAGCAAATCTTATACTCAGGCAACATTTCAGCCTGAGGACTTTATCGTTTTTGGCAAAGAGACCAAAGGTTTACCCAAGCAACTACTAGCAGATAATCCTGACAGTTGCTTGCTTATCCCTCTGGCCGGCACTGCGGTACGCAGCCTGAATCTATCTACCTCGGCAGGTATCGTTCTTTATGAAGCGCTGCGCCAAGTTGGTACCTTTCAACCACACGGTTAACCTGCCCTAGAGCGTATACGGCGCTGCACCAGAGCAACTACATCGCGCAGCTCTTTTATATGTAATACATAACAGCAAATTAAGTAGCTGGTGATCCCTACACTGATTGCTCCAAGCAAAACAGTCATATTTAACGAACTCACACCAGTTTTCCATTGACCAAAAAGCAACAATCTATGGACAATCAGCGCCATAACGCCAGTAGCAACCAACACCCGCACTGCGGTCCAACAAACGGCAGTCAAAGCTATGGAACCAATACGCCGTTTCAATAGCACCAGCAGCACCAGGGCGTTAAACACCGATGAACAAGTTAACGCTATGGCCAGTCCAACATGTTGCCATGGTCCCATCAGCAGCACTCCCAACACCACATTGACCAGCAAAGTCCAAAACGATACCCACACTGGCGTACGCGTATCCTGCATAGCATAGAAAGTCGGCACAATAACCCGGCTTACACCCACAAACAGCAACCCTGGTGCATAGGCAGCTAAAGCCAGCGCGGTCTGTTGCACATCTGTATAGCTGAACGCACCATTCATAAATAATTGGCTAAATATCGGTAACGCGCACACCATCAAACCGGCTGAAGCCGGAATAGTTACCAGCATGATCAAGGTTAACGAGTAGCTAAGCGAGCTCTTTACCGCCGCCATATCCCCTGCCGCAGCCTGTCTGCTCATGGTTGGCAATACTGCTTGCGCTAGAGAAACCACAAAAATACCTTGGGGGAACTCAAACAAACGTTGACCATAGTAAAGATAAGAGACACTGCCCTGTTCTAAAAACGATGACAACAATCGCGTTACCACCACATTAATTTGATAAATTGCCACCCCGATAATCCCAGGTATCATCAGACAGCTAATCCTCCGAACTACAGTGTCGCGCCAGTTGAGAGAAAACTTTAAAGACAGACCATAACGGCGTAGTACTGGCACCGTCATAGCCAGCTGCAGCACGCCACCTGCGACTACTCCCCACGCCAGTGATTCTATGGGGACAGCAAACATATTGCGGCACAACAACACGCTGCATATCATGGCCAAATTCAGGATTAACGGAGAGAAAGCGGGGATAAAATAGTGCCCATAGACATTCAACACCCCAGTAAACAGGGCTAACATACTGACAAAGAATATGTAGGGAAACATCAACCTAGTTAAATAAACTGTCAACTCCAGTTTGCCTGCCACTTTACCAAAACCAGCACCGATAACATCAACCAACCATGGCGCTGCTAAAATGCCAAAGCAAGTTACCACCAGCATTACCAACAACAACAAACTCCAACATATATTGACTACCCGTTGCGCCTCTTCTTCGCCTTGATGTTGACGTACTTGAGTAAATGTAGGCACAAAGGCTGCGGTAAGTGATCCTTCAGCAAAAAAACGGCGTAATAAATTGGGAATAGTGAAAGCCATAAAAAAGGCATCGCTACCAAAACTGGCACCAAAGATTGATGCAATAACCATGTCGCGCGCTAACCCGGCAAAACGGCTTATCATGGTAGCACTACTTAAAACTGCAGTTGCAGCGGTTATTGTTTTCTTGTCTGACATAACTGTGGCATCACAAATTCATCTGCTTAAAGGATATGCAACTCAAATGGGGATTATTTTAACTTAATACATGGGACGATCAAGACAACTATTCGTTCTTGCACAACTTTACGTCAATATATTAATTTATTCATACATTGACTAGCGAACTTCTCAGTGGTATAACAGGGCAACTTTAAGCAGCATCAACATATATCAAATCAATAATGCACTAAATGGAGATTCAAATGGCTAACCACAAATCAGCAATAAAAAGAAACAAACAAAGCATTGCCGCTAATTTACGCAACGTTCATGCGCGCACCACCATGAGGAATTTAGTAAAAACTGTTCGCCTAGCGGTTGCTGCTGGCGACAAAGAAGCTGCTACTGTCTCTTTGGCACAAGCGGTTCCATACATCGATAAAGTATGTACTAAAGGGATCATTCACAAAGCAACAGCCAGCCGTAAAATCAGTCGCCTGACAAAATTGGTTAACTCTTTAGGTTAATTGATTCTGCTCACATAAACTCCTGCAGTTGTCTACAACTGCGGGAGTGCTACACATACCCTATATTTCCTCGCACCAACTATCAACTCAAATGTACCAGATCCTGTACCAGCTGCTGTAACAAAGCTTTTGGCTGCGCCCCGCTTGATTTCAATGCCAGATCTAATTCTATAAAAAGTTCAAAGGTTTTGGGATAACTTGCGCTAGATAGCCTTTCGACCTGACGAACTATGTCGGGCAGAAAATAGGGATTAATCCTCACACGGCGGGCAATATCCTGTTGCGACACTCGTTGCTCTAACAGCGAGCTGGTTTTCCATAATTGACGAAAATGGCGGGTTACCATAACCAGTATTTTTAACGGCGCCTCACCCTCATCTTGCAATCTTTCCAGCAAAATCAATGCGCGCGACAAGTCTTTTGCTCCTATGGCATCAGTCAAATCAAAAATGCTATTAATCCTGGAATCAGATACCACTGCCGCAACATCTGCCGTATCAATAAGCTGGGTATCACCACAGTAACTGCATAGTTTATTCAGCTCAGTTACTATTTCACTTAAATTGCTACCAACGCGGCGACAGAATAATGCCATGCCATCTTCACTGAGTTGCTTACCCAAATTACGCACCCGAGCATGTACAAAAGCTGGAATTTTATTTTGATACAATGGTTTAAATTCAACCATTTCACCCGTTTTTTTAAACTGCTGAAAGAATTTTTTGCGTTTATCAATTTTGTCGGCACACAAGACCAAACAGCACTGGGCAACAGGGTGGGCAATATAGTCGATTAGAATATCCAGCTGGGCAGCACTTAAGGTGTGCGCTTGTTTGACAACTATCATGCGCTGCGCAGCAAACACCGGAAAGGTTCTGGCAGTGTCCATTAAGTCGACAGGATCGACCTCTTTGGCGCCTACGACAAGTAGGTTAAAGTCACGACTGGCCTTATCCAATGTTGTGTCTATAAGATAGGTTAAACACTCACCCAAAAGAAAAGCTTCCTCCCCATACAGACAAATAAGGGCAGGAAGCTTATTTTTTTTTGCAGCAGTACGCAGTTCATTTTCAGTCATGATAGCAGGCTAAAAATCATCGGTGATACGATTATAGACCTCTTGCGCTAAGCGGCGAGTTAAGGTCTCCTGCATCTCACTTTCACGGTAATCCTGCTCAGCACGATCATCGTTGGCAAAAAATTCCTCCTGCCACTGCACTGTCCCCTGCCATATAACCTCATAATCTCTGGTGCGCACCAGTTTAGCATCAACCACCATGGTGATACGATACTCGGTTATATCATCATCCTGATTATAGGTGATGGAATTGGAACGATAGCTGGTCACTGCCGCGCTTAATATGGCATCGGCGAGCTCACTGTCGGACACAACTTCCATAGTACGCCGCCGTGCAAATTGATCCCGAACCTCGTTGGTTAATTGGGTTTCAATAAAAGGCTCGGCAGTCTTATTATCAAATGGTTCAATACACACGGTGTTAATATCATCAGGCAAGCTAGTGCCACGCCCGGGCAAATGATAACCACACCCAGACAGGACCAAGGTAAGCAACAAGGCATAACCAATAATTATATTTTTCATCCCACCACCACATTCACTAATTTACCCGGAACGACTATAACTTTGCGCACTGTTTTATCCTCGATAAAACGCTGCACAGTCTCATCAGCCAGTGCCGCAGTTTCAACAGTTTCCCTGTCAGCCGTTGCTGGCACCGTTATCTTGGAACGTACCTTACCGTTAACCTGAATTACGATGAGATTCTCATCTTCCACCAGTGCCTGTTCATCCCATAACGGCCAGCCTACAGCCTCAAGATCGGCAGCATTCCCCATACAACGCCATAGCTCTTCGGTAATATGCGGCACAAATGGAGCCAACAACTTGACTATGGCCCCTACCGCCTCAGTAAAAGCACCAGGATACTGTTGTTTAGCATCAAAAGCATAGACAGCATTCACAAGTTCCATTACTGCTGAAATAGCCGTATTAAAGTGAAAACGCCCATCTATGTCCTCTGTTACCTTTTTTATGGTACGGTGCGTGATGCGCCGTAAGTTGCGCCCCTCACCAGTAGTTTCAGGAGTTGGTTTGTCAGCCATAAGTGTCAGGTTATCGTAAACAACTCTCCACACCCGGTTCAAAAAACGATGACAACCCTCAACACTCTGCTCATTCCATTCAAGATCTTTTTCCGGCGGTGCTGCAAACAAAGAAAACAGCCGCGCGGTATCGGCACCGTACTTAGCAATCAGATGATCAGGATCAACCACATTCATCTTAGATTTGCTCATTTTTTCGGTACGCCCGACTGTGACCGGGTTACCACACTTTGTGCATTTCCCATCAACTACGTCTTCGGGGTACAACCACCCATGTTCAGCGCAGGATTGAGTTTCCTTACACACCATCCCCTGAGTTAACAGATTAGTGAAGGGCTCATCGATATTCATATAACCAAGATCGCGCATTACTTTCGTGAAGAAGCGGGCATACAACAGGTGCATTACCGCGTGCTCTACTCCACCTATATACTGATCTACAGGGAGCCAGTAATCAACAGCGTTGCGATCAAGAGGACCGTCAGTAAATTGTGGGCAGGCATAGCGGGCAAAGTACCATGAACTTTCCACAAAGGTATCAAAAGTGTCAGTTTCGCGCCGAGCCGCAGCTCCGCATTTAGGGCAGGTAGTCTTATAAAACTCCTCGTGCTGCTCCAGGGGACTGCCGCCCTCTCCTGTGAATTTAACATTAGTGGGCAACACCACCGGCAGATCTTTTTCGGGTACCGGAACTACGCCACAAGTATCACAATAAATGATCGGGACAGGATTACCCCAATAGCGTTGACGCGAAACGCCCCAATCGCGCAAGCGATAATTTACCGTCGTAGCGCCAATTTTCTGCTCTACCAAATAGTCGGCAATTTTGGCCTTGGCGGCTTCATTGTCCATACCATCAAATTGACCAGAATTAACCATAACTCCTGCGCCAGTCCACGCTTCAGTCATAGTTGCCGGGTCAAGAACCTGGTCTTTAGGTTGAATAACAACTACTAGATTCAAGGCATATTTTTTGGCAAAATCGAAATCGCGTTGATCGTGAGTAGGCACTGCCATAACGGCACCGGTGCCATAATCCATCAACACAAAATTAGCCAGAAAAATTGGCATTTTGGTCTGAGTAAGTGGGTTGATACAGTAGGAACCAGTAAAAACGCCCTCTTTCTCGAAATCTTCACTGGTACGATTCTTTTTCTCCTGAGCACGAACCTTAGCAATAAAGACCTCTACCTGGTCCCTTTGTTCTGGTGTAGTCAGGACCAATGCCTGCGGATGTTCGGGTGCCAAGCTCATAAAGGTTGCACCATACAGGGTATCTTGACGTGTTGTGAAAACCTTGATCTTTTCCGCGGAATTTTCTATTGGAAAGTCAACTTCGCAGCCGGTACTACGCCCAATCCAGTTGCGCTGCATAGTAAGAACAGAATCTGGCCAACCGCTCAATTTCTCAGTGTAATCCAGCAACTCTTCGGCATATTGGGTAATTTTAAAAAACCACTGATCCAGTTCTTTATCCTCTACCTTAGTACCACAACGCCAGCAACCATCATCGTCTACCTGTTCATTCGCCAGCACAGTCTGACATTCAGGGCACCAGTTTACAGTGGAACTTTTCTTGTAAGCCAAACCCTTTTCCAGCATTTGCAAAAAAATCTGTTGTTCCCACTTGTAATACTCAACATCACAGGTGGCAAACTCACGATCCCAAGCGTAGGAAAACCCCATGCGCTTCAGTTGCAGACGCATATTGGCAATGTTTTCCACGGTCCATTTAGCCGGATGAATGCCGTGTTTAATTGCCGCATTTTCTGCAGGCATGCCAAAGGCATCCCAACCCATAGGATGCAGCACATTGAAGCCTTGAAGACGCTTAAACCGCGCCACTACATCACCGATGGAGTAGTTACGCACATGCCCCATATGAATCCGCCCAGACGGATAGGGAAACATCTCTAACAAATAGTATTTCTCTTTATCTGACTGCTCAGACACAGAATATTTATTACTGGTTGCCCAATCTTTCTGCCACGCTAATTCTATAGCGATAGGATCATAGCGCTCTTCCATACTGCCTCCATAATTGGGAGCAATGAGTTGCTCTCAAAATGAAAAAACCGGCCTACAGCCGGCTTTCGTATATTTCAGATTATTCCAAATATTTACTTATCAACAATTTTCTGGTTGAGATAAATTTACCACTAAGGAAATTGTCTATTTTTCGCGATAGGTAATACGCCCACGGGTTAAATCGTAAGGTGACAACTCAACGGTAACTCGGTCGCCAGGCAAAATTCTTATATAAAACTTGCGCATTTTACCAGAGATATGTGCAAGAACCACATGATCGTTATCCAGTTTTACGCGAAACATTGCGTTAGGCAATGGTTCAATTACAGTACCTTCTACTTCAATTGCTTCTTCCTTAGCCAAAAGTTCCTCCAGTTTTATAAATCAATATATTAATTTAATAGCAGCGTGCAGGCATTTAACACTTATATCTAAAACTTGTCAAGCAAACGAACAGGGCAAAAACATGCGCCATATCCCTAGCAATGCAATATCTATATTCCGCAGCAAAAGAGCAATCATCATTGATGCAATAGGCGTTCAACCGTTTCTATAACATTGGCTGATTTAAATGGCTTGGTTATATACCAAGCAGCTCCGACTTCGTTACCGCGCGCTAAATCTTCCCTATTTTTTTTTGCTGTAAGCATCACCACCGGCAGATCAGCATGTTGTGGCTGCTGTTTTATGCGCTGGCACACCTCAAAACCATCAATACCAGGCAACATCACATCCAACAGAACAAGATCAATCTTATTACGAGTCAAAACATCAAGAGCTTGCAAACCATCGGTCACCCCAATAACCTCATAACCACGTGAAGTGAAAATAATTGATGCTAGCCTGAGAAGACACTCTTCATCTTCAACTATCATTATTTTTTTATTCAAGAGACACTCCAGTATAGAAGAAAATCGTGACTTAAACGATCAAGTATTATCCGATTTTTTATATCACTCAATCAGTAAATCCAGACATCTACCTCTCACGATCACGATAATTGATTACTATCGGACAACCCAGAAAACCAAAAGGCTCACGAATTTTATTGGCAATGTAGCGCCGGTAAGAAAAATGTACGCCCTCTTCCTTGTTGACAAAAATTGTGAAGGTCGGCGGGCGCACTGCGGTCTGCGTTATATAAAAAAACTTTACCCTTTTACCATGATACATTGACGGCTGATGCGCCTGTTCAGCTGCCTGTAAAACATTATTCAACGCTGAGGTGCTGATTTTACGATTAAACTGAAGAGCGACCTCTTCAACGGTATCCATGATTTTAGCTACCCGCTGCCCAGTCAACGCCGAGACAAACATAACTGGCACAAAAGGGAGAAACTTGAACTGCATCCGCACTTCTTCGGTAAACTTCTTCACGCTGTAGTTGTCTTTAGTAATGGTGTCCCACTTATTAACCACTAAAATAATCGCGCGTCCCCGATCAAAAGCATACCCGGCTATGGTTAAGTCCTGCTCGGTTATACCCTCTTCAGCGTCAATGAGCAGCATAACCACATGTGCGCGATCCATCCCCTTTAACGCTTGAATGATGGAGTATTTTTCCAACTTTTGGCTAACCCGCCCTTTGCGACGAATACCAGCCGTGTCTATCAGAGTATAGGGTTTACCATTATAGACAAAAGGGGTATCGACACTGTCACGAGTAGTACCTGCGGTAGGATTAGCAACCACTCTCTCATAGCCCAACATCTTGTTAACTAAAGATGACTTGCCAACATTAGGTCGACCTATAACCGCCAGTCGCACCTCGTGCTCTGCATCATCTTCTTGCACAACAGGAGGCAATTCAGCCTGAATTGCCTCAACAAGGTCACCAACCCCGCGCCCATGTTCAGCAGATATAGAAAAATAATGTTCAATACCCAAGCCATAAAATTCGATGGACTCGTCTTCCTGACGATCACCATCTACTTTATTCACCACGTAAAAAATAGGCTTTTTCACCCGGCGCAACATCTGCGCTACCTCTTGATCTGATGGCGTCAGCCCTTGACGGGCATCCATGACGAGCAGGATAATATCTGCTTCCTCTATAGCTAACTGCGACTGTTCCCGCATCTGCACCAACATACGTTCTTCACTGACCGGTTCAAAGCCGCCGGTGTCGATTAACGTGAACGGAATATTGTAGCGGGTGACATCCGCATAGTTACGATCGCGGGTAACCCCAGGGAAATTTTCCACTATGGCCTTACGCTGACCGAATATTCTATTAAACAGAGTCGATTTACCCACATTGGGACGACCTACAATTGCGACAACAGCCATTTAGTGCCTCTTTAATACTTATCAAAAAACAAAGTAACTTAATTCCACCAAGTTTGAACGAAAACTACTCGTAGCCAAACTCACGCAACATATGATCCGAGTCCATCCAATTTTTTTTAACCTTGATAAACAACTCCAGAAAAACCCTCGTCCCCAAAAAGCGCTCTATTTCATGCCGTGAAGACTCTCCCAAGGTGCGAATCATTGACCCACCCTTACCGACCAGAATACGCTTATGCGCATCGCGACCAACATGAATTACCGCCTGAATAGCGACTAAATCTTTACCTGGGCGCTCTTCAAAACTTTCCACCAGAACGGCAACCCCATATGGAACTTCCTGATGTGTTTTACGCAATATCTGCTCACGAATCATCTCAGCAACGATAAAGCGTTCCGGCAAATCGGTTACCATATCTTCCGGATAATATAATGGACCAACAGGCAACGCGGCACTAACCAATGAAACCAACCGCTCTACCCCTTCACCAGTAAAAGCTGACACCGGGACAATCTCTTTAAAAGCAAAACGCTCAGAATAGGCTTTAATTAAAGGCAGAAGCTTATCCTTAGCGACCACATCTACTTTATTTATGACCAGAATAACCGGCACATCACCTTTGGCCAGAATATCCAAAATGTACGCATCGCCACCACCTACACGGTCTTTTGCTTCAACTAAAAACAACACAATATCCACACCACGACACGCAGCCAATGCCTGATCAACCATATATTTATTCAATTTATCCGTTGCTTTATGAATCCCCGGCGTATCAAGAAACAGCACCTGAGCGCTTTCGGTGGTATGAATTCCTAGAATTCTGTTGCGCGTAGTTTGTGGTTTGTTGGCAGTAATGGCAATTTTTTGCCCCAATATTTGATTAAGTAGGGTTGATTTACCTACGTTAGGGCGACCCACGATAGAAACAAATCCTGATTTAAATTCTTTTTTGCTATTCACAAATCTAACCTTTAGTAATTAATTATTCAGTTTACTGACTCAAAGTTTTCCAACGCCAAACAAGCGGCCTGCTGCTGTGCCGCCTTCTTACTGCTGCCAACACCCTTCCCCAACGCCTTACCATCACAGAACACCACAACTGCATACTGACGTTGGTGGTCTGGACCAGAGACATCGGTTAATTCATAAGTTGGCGCATAACCATACTGTGCCTGAGCCAACTCCTGCAAACGTGTTTTATAGTCCTGTGACTCGCGCCCGGCGACTTGTATCGCCGCCTCTTCGAACAATGAAACAAGAACCATGCGTGCTGCTTCCCAACCCGCATCAAGAAATATAGCGCCCAAAACAGCCTCAAGGGCATTAGCTAACAGATTATCCTTGTCTTGACCACCACTGCGGCGCTCACCACGACCAAGGAGCAAATAACTACCCAACTGCAAACGCCGTGCAACTTCAGCTAGAGCGACAGCACTGACTAATTCAGCGCGAATACGCGACAGCTCCCCTTCAGGCAAGTGTGGATAATGAAGATACAAAAAATCCGCCATTACCAGATCCAACACCGCGTCGCCAAGAAACTCCTGACGTTCATTGCAAGCAGCCGGTTCACGTAATTGCTCGTTGGCAAAAGATTTATGCGTCAATGCCTTGCGCAATAATTCTTCACTAATAAACGTATAGCCCAGACGTTGTTGTAATTTAACCAACGATTTCCCGTAATCCACTACCTAGTCTCCAGTTCACGTTCAGCCCCGGCACACCCACTTACTAATCAATCCAGAGTGCTGAGTATAATCATAAATATTTCACAATACGCGGCTATCTCCAATAACACAATCGCATATTGCGTACCAAGCTTAGCAATTGGTTTTCAGTAAACCCTAAACATTGGTCTTTTATGGTATCTTCTGGACAGAAAATAGATTTTCATACCAGCAAACTCATAAATCAGGTATGCAAATGAAATAAAAACATAGGTAAAACTGTAACAACGCGCTCAACAATTCGTGCAGCTTTTAAACAGGGGGAGAATAGCCTTTGGTTTCACCATAAGGTTTCCCGGGCACCCTTTATAAAAGAGTTAATTGCACACTCTTACAGTTTCAAAAAAACCTGAAGTTCTTGACATTAGGATCAAAAGTCGCCCACTTTGCCGCAGATACAATCAGGACTTAATAGAGCAATAACCAAAACTTCTATTTTTCAATCTTAACGGTACACCTCATCATGGCTATCAACGTCAATTAAAACGAGACATTCACCCTCAACAACAATTTCAAGAGTTATCCGATAACTAACATTAATCGCAACAGAATGGAGATCACTTAAAGCCCCCCTCAATCCATGCAACCGGAGAGATGGATGACATGGATCAATCTCCAGCAACTTTAATGTTTTTTCATATTGCTGTTCAAGATCAGGATGCTTTTTCAAAAAGCGTGCAGCACGTTTGTTGTAACCAGGGGTATAAATGATACGATATTTCATTGTTTAATAGTGTGTAGGCGCAACAAGTGCCCATCGACACTTTCTTCAATCCCCTTGCCTTCGGCAATTTCACGACGTGCCTGATATAGTGCCGCCTCAAGCTCACAGACCCGCAAACGGTTGTAAGTCTCCATATCCATAACAACATAACGCCCTTTGCCCCGGACCGAAATAGTTGCTTCATCCTGAGCTTTGAGTGCCGCATCAATGGACGCCACCCCACGTAACTTCAACTCGTTTGCTGTAATAATATTCATAAAACACCCCTTTTCACACCAGAAACAACACTTTTAATCGTACCGTTAATTTTCAAGGAGGTCAAATCTTAAACTCGATTGCTCGATTACAGAAGCAATGGAAAGGATAATAGGTGAAATTAAAAAATGAGGACTATAGTCTTTTTTTTAGTCTCTGGATGACTTCATGATCCGGTCTGATTTTCAAAACCAATTCAAAAGCTTTGGACTTTGATTTATCCGAACTTATCAGTTCCCCGTCCGCCCTTTTCCGTGTGCGTCCGTGGCTAAATCGATTAAATAAAAAAGTATTTCCAGTCCAATAGTTTTTTAACAGGGATGGACAGGATGTTCAGGATTCTACACCTGAATCAAAGCCGTTGACTTTATCCTGCCTATCCTGAATATCCCTGTAAATATAGCCTTTGACCTTATGAGCTTGACCCATAAATTAATTCACCATTGAAAAACTAAAGACCTGTCCCATAGTTCCAACTAGGGTACATGTTTCCAGTCATAAACCTGCTGACCAAATTCTTTAAAATCATCCAAATGCACCGTAATAATCATATAAACGATCTTCCAATCTATGCTCTGATATTCATGCACAGAAATATTACGAAACCCAACAGCCTTTTTCATCCGCTCGCAAGTAGCAGTCGAAATAACTTTCAACTGGCATAAGCGATCAAAACTCTGTGACATGGAGGTTGGTGGTGGTGTATTAAAGTCGGCAATAATATGACTCGCAATATCAACACATACTTGAACAGCACGGGTCAAATTTAATGAGATGATATCCTGTTTATCCAGATCATTTTCAAGAGCTTCGGCACTCTGCGGTATTTTAGACTGAATCCGAGCAAGACATCGCTGCAAAGAATCTAACTTAGCCAAGATTATTGTCGAAGCCATTCCTTACTCCTATGTTCAATAATTCGCCGATAATACGGCATCATATCGACCTGATTGTACCATAATCGCTTCATCAATCCGGCATAAAGATCATGATCGCTATTTTTCAGAATTCTTCCGCTACACAATGCTTGCTCTAAAATAGGGCCAGAAACCGCTTGAAGGTCAACCAAGTCAACTTCTCGTCCAAGAGCACAAGAAAGGGCAACTGCGATATTACAACGAGACTCAACAGAAAGAATTTTTGTTGAGGCTACGCCAATATCCACATCACTTTGCGCTGTCAAACGACCTTTAGCGGCAGAACCAAACAACGTAGCAAATAGCACCTGCGGAAAATCGGTCAACACGACAGAGATCACCTTATCCACCCGCACAGGTTCACGATCGTTCCCATCAATTTTTATTGGCTGATTCAATTTTTCCGACAACTCTACCCCCTAAATCAAAATGGAATAACCATCTGAATGCACCTGCTGCCACCGGAATCACCCTGGATAAGATCTAATTTCAAGCTAAGACAAAATTCTTTTGATTTTTAACCTTATCCGATGTTATCAAATTGTATCAGCGGCTAAAACAGCCCGTGACCTGCAAGCTACAAACGTTTTCCTGAGTAGCACTAATCTTCCGCTCTGGTTCTATTCCCCGTATTCGTCATGCTCGCGAAAGCGGGTATCCAGAGGTTTTGCATTGACTTCTAGACTCCCGCCTGCGCGAGAGTGACGACCTTTGTGGCGATAGCGGAAGATTGGTATTAATTAGGAACATTTTTGGCCTCTGGATTACCCTAGGGCAAAAGCAAAAAGTCATCTCGTAAACATTCAACCTGATGCATACGCTCATGCAAGATGGTAACAATACCGATATTAGCGTTACTAAGATGGCGCCAATAAACAAAATGTTTTTCATATCTAAAGAAAAAACCAGTGACTCCGAACTCAGCGGGTATCGGACGTGAAAGAACCTCATGCGTTGTTATCTTTGTAAAAACATCAAACAGTCCGACAATATAATGATCAGCCTATTCTGCGCCCCATTGACTCAAAGTGTATTGATAAATTTCATCAATCCTATGCGAAGCAGCATCCTGGACTAAAAAGCGCGTCATCAAACTTGCTTAACCAGATTGCGCTTAATAACTTCCGCAGCGGTTAACGTAGCATAAGAGCTCTCAGGAGCAGAAAAAGCAAGCGTAAGCTCCGCTTTAAGACGGTTAAAAGCCTGTTGTTCCACCCGTTCTTTATCGCGACGGATAAGATCGCGAATATATTCGCTCACATTCTCATAGGAGCCAGAGTCACCAACGCTTGCCGCAACAAAATCACTTAACGGCCCGCTAAGCCTAACTGTCATCGTTGTCTGAGCCATAATGACCATCCTCCAACACGCAACATGTATTTATTATGTTCAATATGTATTACATATATCAAAAAAATAACGGCAGGAAAAGTTCTTTAAACACAAGCCGTTATTTATCAACGGCACAATCTGATAAAGAAGTAAATGCCGGTACTATAGTTCATTTTTAACACTAACACCTTAATTTAACAGGAATATACAAGATATTCAGGATTCTAAAACCTGAATCAAAACCGTTGATTTTATCCTGCCTATCCTAAATATCCCTGTTAATATTGCCTTTGATTTCATCATAAGTTTCCCGTCCGCACTTTTCCGTGTGCGTCCGTGGCTAAAACCACCTTACCGCACCACCTGCGGTCACAAAGGTGTAATATTTAGTGCGATACGCCATCACTTTTCACAACATTATAAGCCGTCTTAAAAATGATTTTCATATCCAACATAAAAGATCGATGATTTAAATAATAAAGATCAAAATCTACTTTTACAGGTATCGGCAATTCATCACGTCCATTAATCTGAGCCCAGCCTGTCAACCCAGGCGTTAAAACATCAACCCCTTTTTCAGTACGTAATTTCACCAAATCATCCTGATTAAACAACGCTGGACGCGGCCCAACAATACTCATATCTCCCGTTAAGATACTAAAAAGCTGGGGCAATTCGTCTAAACTCGATTTACGCAAAAAATTACCAACAGGGGTCAAAAACTGATCAGGATTACCAAGGAGATGGGTCGCCACAGCGGGAGTATCAATACGCATCGTGCGAAACTTTGGCATTTTAAAAATAATGTTGTTTTTCCCAACCCGGTCAGACCAATAGAGTGCAGGTCCTTTTGAGGTAAGTTTCACCACCACCGCGACAACCAACAAGGGAGCACTGAAAACAATCAGCGCCAGTAACGACATACAAATATCAACAATACGTTTCATTATTTACAACACCTTTTTTAACAGGGATGGACAAGATAAGCAGGATAAAAAAAATCAAAACTAGGGGTTACACATTTAACCTGAATATCCCTGTTGATATAACCTTTGACATTAACACCTTCATGTTAACAGGGATACGCAGGATGCTCAGGATGGGGAAAAAGAACCAGGCACTCTCAAACCAGAGAGTAAGAATTTATCCTGTCTATTCTGGATATCCCTGTTAATACTGCCTTTGACCTCAACACCTTCATGTTAACTGGGCTGCTCAGGATGTTCAGGATTATAAACCAAAATCAAAGCCATTGACTTTTTCCTGCCTATCCTAAATATCCCTGTCAATTCTGCCTTTAACTTTATGATCATGCCCATAAATTTAGACACAGTAGAAGAACTAAATGCCTGCCCCCTAGTTCCATTAATAAAGGATATACCATTGAATAAATATCAAATCAGCACCTGTCCTTCCAACAATTTGGCTTACGATGCAAATTCATCACGGCGAGAATATAGATTTTATTATTTACCTCAGCATAGAGAACACCATAAGGAAATCTTGAAACCAAGGAACGTCTAATATTGACATCGATCAAGACCAAGATTCAGGCATTAAAACTGCTCTCTGAATAGCAGAGTAAACTTCAAAGGCAAAGTCATGTCCTAAGCCAGTTCTGATATCTTCATAATAATTCCTGATTAATACTAATCTTCCGCTATCGCCACAAAGGTCGTCACTCTCGCGCAGGCGGGAGTCTAGAAATCTATGCAAAACCTCTGGATCCCCGCATTCGCGAGGATGACGAATACGGGGAACAGAACCAGAGCGGAAGATTAGTTCTACTCAGGTAATAATTTATAGCGTCTCGTAACTCAGCTTCAGCGTCG
>Ga0307991_1000713_pt1 | contig 23810 bp, 10 predicted proteins | sample EllFjometagen131_FD_203146 | JGI IMG/M metagenome (GOLD analysis project Ga0307991, IMG submission 203146) | Marine microbial communities from Ellis Fjord, Antarctic Ocean - #131 | ecosystem: Environmental > Aquatic > Marine > Unclassified | place: Southern Ocean | collected 2014-10-08 | reverse complement strand
ATTCTCAACTTTGTCTTTAACCTTGAGAAGGTACCTTCCATGGAATTTGTTGTATTTGGAATATGAAAATCAGGATATTTCTGATATGTAAACAGGCAAGAGAAATTTGTTTTTAAACTTCTAATGGGACTTCGCAATCTTCTATGGGTATAATGCCATTTGCCAGTATCTGCATTGTGTGTTCTTTCGTTTAAAAATAATCTCCATTTATTTTCCCAGGTGATCATCATCCGTTGAAACTCCTCTTGATTTGAATGACATAGCTTTTGAACAATTGATTTCAATTCTTTACCTGCTTCCAGTTTAGGATTTCTCGTAATGTATCTTGTTATAATAGCAACCTGATGAAATTGGCACATCTGCACGGGAATGTCGTTAAATGCACTAAATAAGCCTCTTTTGCCATCACATACTATTCCTAGGATATTCCATCCTTTACTTTTTAATTTATCAATACCACTAATATATTTTTGAACTGTTTCATGATTTACATATTGCCACTGAAGGTTGTTATGAGTTATTGTATTACGGAAAACCATCACTCCAAACCCTCTTCCAAAGTAGCAAGTATCCATTGCTATTATACAATTTTCGATCAAATAAGTAGGAATATTTAACTCAATTTGATCGAGTTTTCTGCGGATTGTCCAAGGTGAAATTCCATACTGATTACTAAGGTTTTTCAATGTCTGGTTATTGTGAACATAATTATTCCATAGTTTATTATCTAGGCAGTCTTTTTTACGTTTCTTATTTTCAAAAATGTGTCCACATTCATTGCATTTATATCTCTGATTCCTATTACGTTTGCCATTTTTTTGTGTTATTGGACTTACAATTTGGGCATTGCTTTTGCTTCATATTTATGCTCCTACATAATAATATATACTTAAATAGTTTACTAATAATTAGTTATGCCCTATTTTAGCAACCACTTTTTGCCCTTTAAACCCCAATTGGCAAAAAATGAAGAGCCAGAAGTGTCCTGCGGACATTTCTGGCTCTATTATTTTCTATAGATCAGTTATTCACTATTTATAGCTTAAGCCAAATCCATAAGGGAATAAGGGATTATAGTTCTCGTCACCGAGATTCCAATTTTCATCATCATAGCGGGGCCATGAGAAGCTTAATTTTCCCTGTATGGGATAATCACCAAAAATAACGTCCGCAATACCCTGTCCTTCTGAACCAGGGAACCAGGCAACTACAAATGCATTAGACTGGTCTAATTCCTGACTAACTACCAGAGGGCGTCCACAGATCATGATAGTTACAACAGGGATACCTTTACTGGTAATATTCTTAATGGTGGCAATATCTTCGGGATGCAGTTCATGCAGATATAAATGAGTACCATAAGGTCCTTTTTTCATAATAGGAATATCTTCACCAGGCAGAGTATCAGCAGAAGTGGAACCTTTGCTGATCTTTAATCCTTTTGATAAACCTGCAACACGAATATCACCCAGCATTTCAGCATAAGGCGTTTCACCAATAACCACAATGGCAACATCATGCTTATCAGGATCAGCTGATGAGCCATCAATACACAAATCAGCATTAGGTGCTACCCTTTGTATGCCTTCCCAGACAGAAGTTCCTCCCACAATCAGGGAGTTTGTTGCAGAGGTGCTAATATTCTTCCTGGGGGTTGCATTATCTGTATCAACTTGATTATAAGTACCAACTACTTCAGGATCATTATCATTAACTCCCTGCCAGGCGACGGTAAATCCACCACACTGGTGACCGCGGTTATGAGCATTTTTTCCTGCAACTAAGATACGGGCTTCTTTATTTAGAGGGAGTATATCATCATTGTTTTTGAGCATGACAAGTGATTTTCTGACCGCTTCTCTGGCAACCTGACGATGTTCCAAGCTACCAAAAATGGAATTCTGGAGTGACAATTTTCTTTCAGCAGGACGCGGTTTATCAAATAAACCAAACTTAAATTTCACGCGCAGAATACGTTTTACGGCATCATCAAGCCGCTCCATAGGGATACGCCCTGAAATCACATTTGCCTTGATATACTGGATAAATTCTTTCCATCTGCCAGTTATCATAAACATATCCATGCCAGCATTCAAAGACATTACGGCTGATTCTTCGTAACTCTCAGCCAGATAATCTATGCCATCCCAGTCTGAAATAACAAAGCCTTCAAATCCCAGTTCTTTTTTCAGAATATCTGTGATCAAATACTTATGACCATGGCATTTCTCCATATTCCAACTGCTCAATGAAACCATCACAGTAAGCACGCCTGCGTTGACAGCTGCTCTATAGGGTGGAATATGAATTCTTCTGAGTTCTTCATCCGAAATATTCATATCACCCTGATCAATTCCGTGCAATGTAGCACCATCACCAATAAAGTGTTTTACACAGGCAACAACTTTCTCTTCACCCAAATCTCCCTGGAGACCTTTAACAAATCTTGGTGCATATTCAGCAACTATTGCCGGATCTTCGGAATAACTCTCGTAAGTACGTCCCCAGTGACTGTTACGAGCAACTGCTAGGGTTGGAGCAAATGTCCATTCCACACTTGTAGCGGCAATTTCTCGAGCTGTGACGGCAGCTATTCTTTCAATAAGATCAGGATCATGAGCAGCACCCAATCCAATATTATGCGGAAACACAACAGCTCCCTTCACATTAGTATTGCCATGGATAGCATCTACGCCATAAATGAGCGGGATTGCCAGGTGGTTTTCATCTGCTTCCATAGAAGCTGCCCAATATTCATCATTCATCTTGATCCAGTCTTCAGGAGTATTATCACCCGGTACTGAACCACCACCGCTAAGCACTGAGCCGATATGATAATTCTTAACTTCTTCCGGAGTAACGAATTGTCGTTCCGGTTGAGTTATTTGTCCCACCTTTTGGTCAAGGGTCATTTTTTCCAGTAATTCAGATATTTTCTTTTCTATAGAATCCATTTTAGTTCTCCATATTTATTATTTTCTTAATTCAATATCAACCCGGCTGATCATCCCGGATCTTATCTTTTGAGCGATCTCACCAGATAATACCGGTGAATCAAATTTTGAGGTCTTGCCATTATGATCAGTCAATACCCAGGCAGCAGGAGAAACGGCATCAGCACCGAATGTGTCAACATGATCAGTATTGTGGTAAGTAATAAGTGTGCTGCCCAGAAACATGAAACTGAAGGTATTCTCAGCAAAATGCACTGTCTGCCAGTTACCGGCAATTTTCAATCTTTTTTCTTGAGCTTTCTTAGTAAAAAGCCAGGCTGGTAATGCAGGAGCAAATTTCAATTGCAATTCACCCTCTTGATTAATCGTAAATGGTTCTTTGCCAACGCACATGAAAATGATGATATTGATAAATTCGGCTGTTGCTCCGCTCAGACGGGCTACAAACCCATTTCCATGAATTGAAGGATCAGGATTGGCACTACTGACTATAAATGACGAATTCTCCAGGATACTTCTGCCATACACTTCGGGTTTGAAGAAAGGTACAAAGACATTTTTGAAATCCAGGTAAAATTCATCATAAAGTCCATTACGAAGCAATTCCAGCATATATTTGTATTCCATGTGCAGCCAGATGGATTCATTTTCAAACCAGCCGGGAGAGAAAGTTCTTGCCCTGCCAATTTCCATGGGCTGATCAGCTAAAGAAGAATTAACTTTGTACATTTTTAATTTTTGATCATAGAGACCACTTTTTCTGATATTCTGAGCAAAAGCCTTCGCCATTTCCTTTTCTGGCTGGCAGCGAAGAAAATGTACGGGTCCTTCGAGAAAGAGTGGCAATGCTTTATGGGCAAATTTCTTTGCTCTAAAACAGGGTATTCCTTTGAGGTCTCTTTTCGTTATCAATTTGCCATCATTATCTGGCAATTTGATTTCTTCATATTCTATAGCTTCATTGATAAAATATGTGGAGATAATATTGTTTTCCTTATCCCAGGCTTTTTCAATTCCATCATTTAGTTTTTTAAGACCTGACTCCAGAAATTCTACTAACTGAGCTTTGGTGATATGCTTTTCTTTTCCGCTTATACCCAGTCGGGTTTTTTGACGGTAAATTTCTCTGGCTGTTGCTGCCTTATCCCAGAACTCAAATGGTAATAATTTAGCATTAAGCAAAATTGACAAAGAATCTATGAATTCGGATAATTCTGCATATATATGCCAATCGGTATCATATTCTTCTAATGCCTTCAGAAGGAATAATATATGCCGTTTCACTTCCAGAGTCTCACTAATACTGGAGCCCGTCAGCCCTGGCAATCCATTCAAGGCATCATACCAGTTAGGCTTACCAGCTTCCATTTCAATGCCAACCCCTTCGGAATCCAGTGAAGAGAGTTTATTAACGATCAGAGACAGCAGTTTATTAAATAAAGAGGTATAATACACATTCCCATTGCTGATGCGAACCTTGTTAGGGTCTTCAGATCTTTGACTGATCATCATCTCCTTCTGCTCGTCAAACACTACAGCATTAAGCTGCATGGCATTACCATCCCAGAGGACATATTTATCATCCCGCGGCTGCACACAGTGAGGATTATCGTAAAAAGAGAACTGCTTTTTCTCAAATAACAACCAGTTTTTCTGCTCAGGATATACTGCCAGGAAATTTTCCAGAAGATCAAGATTATAAGTCCAGTGATCAGTCCAGTAACCTTCCCCGTAATTAGTATCATGATTTTTACGGCAGCTTCCCAGAAGGTCTCCCAGGAAAACATCTATTTCGCCATTTATTGTTATCTTATTTTCCTTCAGATAGGACAATAACTCGCCTGGAATGAATGGCTCTTTTAAATATGATGCGATTAACTTAACCTGTTTTTTTCCCAGATATTCAGCTAAAATTGCATTTACCTTTTCTGCATCGGTAGCTGTATAACGAACTTCTCTGATCACAAGAGGATTAAATCCGTCTAACTGGATCAAATTATAAAAGTGCTCTACGTTTCCTTCCCGGACATCAGGATTAAAGAAGAGATCACATCTTCTGTTTTGGTTTACATCTCTAAAATTCCCATTGCCCTGGGAATAATGAGTGGGAGCCAAACGATAATCATTATAATCTCTTTCCAGATCTCCATGTTTGCGGGAAAATAAATGCAGGGTTGATTCAGTATTCTTACCCTTTAATGTATAAGGGAAACCACCACGCAGCACATTATCCAGGAAATTCTGCTTTGTATAATTATCCAGGAGAGATTCCTGACTGTTAATGAAATTATTTTGAGTTAATGTTTCGATCATCTCCTGATTAACCTGAGAAATTTTATTTATGTAATCCATATTCGTGATCACAGGCACCAGAGCATTTAATTCCTGTACAGAGCCAGCATGTCCTATAATGGAGATATATGAATAAGTCTCTCCGGGAGCAATTTCAGCTTTAAAATTACCCATAGCACAGGGAAGCCTGTTCTCGTATATCTGCTTTGACTGCATTTCTTCCGAAGAAGTAGCCAGAAACTTTTCAGGATATTTGTAATCACCTCTGATCCCAAATATTTTTACGGGGTCATATATAGGTGTAACTAACCTTGACCCGGAATTCTCAGGCTCAAATCCCAGATAGAAATTACCTTTCTTGATCCTGACCACATCAGGTCGATCAGCAGGTTTTACTTTACCTCTATAAAAAGGAACTTTGTTTTCATAATTAACGACTTCTATGAATGCTTCCATTAATCTCCGCATAAATTTTAGACCGTTATTATCTAATCCGTAGGGAATAATAAGGGGTAATCCATCAAGACCTTCCAGACTTACCGGTTCAGTACCAATATTCTCAATCTGCAGTTTGCGAACCAGCCCGGCATATTCATCCTGAGGAACATTGAAATATTCCACCTTGAATTTTAATCCCAGAGTGTGATTAACTTCTTCCAAAGTCAATTGAGCTGGAGCAATTATCATCCGCTGTTCTATCTGCATCTGATCATCTCTCAGATTATTCTGGAATGGTTCATAAAATGAACCCGGTTTATGATCTGAGAATTTTATAAATGTCCTGAATCCCTGGGTTGAAACGAGATTATATGCCCAGTTAGCTGGCAAAAATTCCATAATTGGATGCTGTTTATCCTGAATACCCATGCTGCAGATACATTGCCCGCGATTTACATAAAATGTCCACATTGGTATGCCATTTTTACCGGCGATCCCGGGAAAAAAACTTGAGAATAATTTTGAAGAGTTATAATCATTGATGATAAACTCTCCCCTCTCATTTAGCCGGTATTGATTTTCCCTTGTTGAAATCAACACTACCCCCTTATTGCATCATTAATTAAATGGCGCATCAGCCGGTACAAAGGTACCGGCTGATGCTATCTATATTATTTCAAAAGGATCATGCGTTTGGTGTCTACTAACTTTCCATCTACTGACAGTCTGTAATAGTAAATACCTGAAGCAGTATTACCAGCATCCCAGGTGTAATGATAGGTGTCTGCTGACCTGAATCCATTCACCAGGTTTTCTACCATACGACCTCTAACATCATAAACATTGATAGAAACATTTCCAGCATCATTTAAGGTGTAGCTGATATTTGTAACCGGATTAAAAGGATTAGGATAGTTGTTTCCTAATGTATATTCAGATTCTGGTATAACGGGTAATTCTTCTGTGATTGATGATTCGAAAATATGGAAGTATATGTTATCCACATACACAGTGCCAAGATCACCAGAAATGATCAATTGAGCAAGGTGTCCTGTAGTAACCAGGTCAGTGAAATCCGTTATTGGAATATCAAAACTAACCCAGGCTTCAGTTTGTAATGGTGGCATTGTATTAGCATCAAAAGTGAGTTCATGCTCTACATCATCGCCACCACTCCATACACCGTCAGCACCGAAATCTACCAGCTTGATCTTAAATATAGCTGGAGCGGCAGTGGCATCTGGTGTCCAAATATCCATGTGAAAATAATTCATATCCGTGGCATCGATTGTCTGTGATGTAAATTCTATCCCTGCAAATACAAGACCTGTATACAGCTTCACGTCGTCTCCGAGAACCTGAACATCGGCAACATTTGCCACATCCCAGTCTGCTGACCAGGTATCAACTGTTACATCTACATAAGGATTGCTGAAAAGAGAAATTACTTCATTAGCAGGATACATAGGAGTTGGTGCAGCTACAGTCGGTCCTTCTGGTGCGCCGCCTTGTTCATGAAATGTCACATTGTCAAAATAGCAGATATTGTCCTGTAATCTGCCTGCTACATCAAAATCAGGAAATATAACTATCTGGTCTATTATTCCTGTAATGCCTGCGCCAATACTACCTGAAAGATCAAAAGTTAATTCTTCCCATTCATTGATCAGTGTGTTAGCAACTTTGGTTTCTGGCTGGGCTTCACTACTTGCCTCTACAAATTTTACTCCTACATCACTAATCACAGGTTTCCAAACCATCACTTTCACAGTACAATTAGTTTCATCGAAAGTGAATTCACCTAAATCAGAACCATGCATTGATTCACATCCAGCCCAGGGCTGTCCTACCTGCAGAGCCGTAAATTTGGCGACTGTTGCTGATGTGTTGATCCCAGAAACATCTGGATTGTCAACGATCTCAAGTGGGGGATTAGTTTCGTTTTCAAATACTGTCCAGGTCCAATCAGCACCATATCCACCTTCTTCAAAATCAATTGGTGCATTAAGTTCTCTCATATTTCCTGAATTACCTTCTGGTGCAAATTCATAGCTTTTTGCGATGCCATTGATGCTAAGCACTAATTCCACATTGCTGCTCTTTGCGACAGTTTTATAAGGAATACGTAAAATTTCACCTGTCAGTTCTTCTGCACTGGCTAAAGCAATTGAGAAATCTGCTGGATTAATTGCATTCAGAACACCTTCTTTGATAACAGGAGTACCAAATTCTAAAGCGCTGCTGTTAGTTGTCATTTGTAGACTGTATAATTCACCGACTGCATTAATTATTATTTCATTATTATTTATGTCGATATCAACACTACCCTGTGGTGAGTCAAATTCTCTTACTTCTACAGGGAACACGTCAATGATATCTACACTGTATTGCAGAACGAGGGCTGCATCATAAGCTCCTACTACTTCATTTCCATCAACATCACCGGCAATCAGCTGCCATGTCCATGGTAATGGAGCTCCGATTGGATCAAGCTGAACAGCATACTGCAGCATATTGGCAGCATCAAAAGCATCCACACTCCAATCCCCAGTCACATCACCATAAATCCAGTAAGGACCTTCATCATAGAAATAAACATTGTCCATATAGATTGTATTGGGATCTCCTGAAATTATCAACTGAGCCAGGTGACCAGTAGTGATCAGTCCTGTTAATTCAGATAAAGGAATATCAAGGCTGACCCACATTTCTGATTCCATTACGGTTTCATCAAAAGTGAGTTCATGTTCCACATCATCTCCGCCCCAAACACCATCAGCACCAAAATCAACCAGTTTAACTTTAAATACTGAAGGTGCAGACGTGTCATCTGGAGTCCAAATATCCATATGGAAATTAGTCATTCCAGAAGCGTCAATAGTTTGAGAGGTAAATTCGATTCCAGCAAATACCATATTAGTGTACAGCTTGGTATCATTACCGGCAATCTGGATATCTTCCAGGTCTGCCACATCCCACCCTGCTGACCATGTATCTACCACAACATCATCATAAGCATTACTGTAAAGCGAGATTACATGTTCAGCATCTATTTCCGGTGTGGGTGCAGCAATCTCTGCAACTGCGTCTGCCAGTGTGAAATTCACACTATAAGTTAAGATAGTAGTTCCATCTTCGGCAGTTACTATCACTTCCGTTGTGCCTGGAAGCATTTCTGCATCATTGATAACATAGCTGGCTAATGGGTCGGTAACTGTTGCTGTAACCACTGGAACTTCCGTAGTGCCAGCAGGTAATTCTATGTCATAATTAAGAACTGGAGGTAAAAATCCTTCTACTGTGACATCATCAACCTGAAGGTCACTTAATGTGGCGTCTCCACCAGGTACAAATGCTGAGTAAAAATAGATATTATCAAGATATATAGTGGATGGATTAACTCCCTGTTGTCCGTCAAATTTGAATTGAATAATATCTGCCATGGAAAGACCTGTGAAATTGTTCAGAGGTATATCATAGCTGTTCCAGGTTGTTGTCATAATCGGTTCCAGTGGAAGTAGATTCTCACCTGTAGAAGCACTGATCGGGGTAACCATTACTACAGTTGCGTCTGGTGTCCACATATCAATATGCAGATAATCCATTCCTGAAAAGTCCTGAGCACCTGCTAAAACTGTGCCCTGATAATTGAAATTATCATACATCAGCATCATATTACCATTTATTTCTTCAAAGGTGACAACTGTGCTCTGTCCCCAGGGAGGATTAAAATTTGTTCCAGCAAGGTCATCATAAGAGTCGCTGTAAATGGAAATTACATCATTTGCTGACTGAGTTGGGTCTGGTGCTGCAATTTCGGGAACCGGAGTCGGGAAGAAGAAATTAACGTTGTAAGTCAGCTCATTGCTTCCATTAGATGAGGTAACAACAACTTCAGTAGTTCCAGGCAGCATTGCAGCTTCATTGATCACATAAGTGGCTTCTGGATTATTAGTTTCGGCAGTAACTACGGGAACTATAACTGTTCCTGTAGGCAGTTCAATATTATAATTAAGGGTTAACGGATCAAATCCTGCTACAGTTTCACCATCAATCTGCAAGTCAATTAATGTAGCATCAGTTTCTGGTCCTTCAGGTAATTTATAAAAATAGATATTATCAAGATAAATATTAGAAGGGGTCACTCCCTGCTGTCCATCAAATTTCAATTGAAAGATACTTGCCATAGGAACACCGGTAAAATCAGCTAAAGGAATATCAATGCTGTTCCAGGTTTCCTGTTCCAGAGGAGCAAGCGGTAATAAATGTTCGCCAGGGGGAGCACTGATCGGAGTAAACATAACTACGGTAGCATCAGCTGTCCACAGATCAATATGGACAAATTCCATCAAAGACAAATCCTGAGCTGCACCAAACTGTGTACCCTGATAATTGAAATTAGCATATTTCAAGGTTATGTTTCCACCAATTTCTGGTGTAGATACAATAGTTGACTGTCCCCAGGGAGGATTAAAATCTGTTCCTGCCAGGTCATCATAAGAATCACTAAAAATTGAGATCACATCTCCAGGTTCTGCTATTGGAACTGGTGCAGCAACCTGCGGTTCAGCACCGGCTATCTGTTCGCTAAAAGTAATATTATCATAATAAATAATATTGTCCTGTAATCTTCCAGCCATATCAAAATCCGGGAAAAATACAAATTTATTATAGGTATTTCCGATAGCACCGGAAAAATCGTAAATTATCTCTTCCCATTCTCCGGTTATAGTATTAGTAGAATTGATCTCTGCCGGGGCACCAGATCCCTCAAGTTTAAGCCGTACATCACTTACCACAGCTTTGTGAACCATAATACTGATTGTGCTATTATTCTCATCGATAATAAATTCGCCAATATCGAGGGTTTCACATCCAGCCCAGGGCTGTCCTGCCTGTAAAGCGGTAAATTGACCCACTGTAGCTGAAGTATTACTACCTGAGGCATCAGGATTAGCAATTATTTCAATGGGGGGATTACTGGCATTTTCAAATGCGGTCCATGTCCAATCTGCTCCATAACCACCAGTTTCAAAATCTACTGGTGCATTCTGAGCATAAATTACAGAAGTCATCGCCATTACAAAAAAAATGACTAAAAATAACGCTGTTTTGTTTTTCATTTTTCCTCCTTAAGGATTTGTTTATTGGTTTTTAGCATTATGCTTTATATAATTTATAAATGATACTTTGGGAGTGCGATCTTCATAAAAAACTCCCCAGTTCTTCTCAATTTCATTTGCTCCTGATGCTTCACCGCCACCTTTCCAGGATTCATCAAAAGCTTCGAATAAAAATGTAGTTACATGATTCTTTATGATCCATTTATCAAGTTGGATCAGAAATTTTTCCTGAGCCTGCAAACCTACTTCTCCTTTGATCAAAGCACCCTGTTCTCCAGGTCCCTTTTTATCTGGATTATATTTGGTCGCCCAGCCGATCTCTCCTAAAACCACCTGCTTCCCCTTATGGAAAGCACTTATTTCATTATAAGTCTTATCCAGCCAGGGGATAGATTCATCCAGGGTTTTACCGTTCCAGAGTGAATAGATATGAGTTATTATAAAATCAATTTCATCTGCGATAGCTTTGCTCTCCTCTTTATTCCAGAAATTATAATCATCTGCTGTAGTTACTGGAATTTTGGTGTTGAGCCTCAAGATCCTTATATATCTGATTAGATCTTTACTGTCCATTTTATGACCAGACCAGAATACCTGCGTTTCATTACCTGCATTTACAGTAGCAATAATATGTGGATATTTATCAGCAAGCTCAAGACAGCGAAGTGTATTTGTAATATTTGCTTCCTTTGCTGCTGGATCATTATCTTCATTCACCAGCCAGATTCCAAGTATCACCCTTATATGAAGTTCTTTTTCCTTGATCACCTGCAAAATTCGTTCAGTATCATCATCAGCATTATATACTCTGATCAAATTCCAGTATTGCGATATTATAGATAAGTCCTTATATATTTCTTCCTTTGATGGACCTTCTCCTCCGGGAGACTGCCCTTTTCTATAGCAGCCATAGGAAACTGCCTTCCCGATCCATTGATCATCCAGATAGGGTTTAAAATCTCTTTCAGCAAAAGGAACTAACTTTTCGATTACTTCTTCATTTTCCAGCCTTTCACGGATAATGGATACTTGAATTTTAGATAGCAGCGGACTAATGAGAATAAATATTATTACCGCTAATATTATGCTTTTTTTCATAATTGCACTCTCACAGTTTGAACAGCATTCGCCATAATTTCTATTTCAGCATACTGCTTGCCAATCTGTAGTTTATAACTGATCCTGGTGTCTGTTGTATTCAATACCTGAATACTCAAAATATTTTCTGAATTCAAAGTAGCACAGGCATGCAAATCATCATTCCCAAGATCTATAAGCTGCTTTTCAGTTTGAACAGCTCTGTCTCCCGGACGAATAGTTCTGCTGAATTGAGCTAATACATAGAATATTGGAGTATAATAAACATTCTGTGCATCAGTATCTATCATTATCGGTGCACCACAGAAATTGCCTACATGATTGGGACCACCATCCTTATCCAGAACCACATTCCAGTCTATCCAGCCATTAGCCCAGTGATCAAGGCTTACGATTATATTACGGGCATAACGATGAACCGGCACATACATAGGATGATCTTTCACGTTCACACCCTGCCAGGTTACTGAATATGCCCAGTCAGTAGCACTTTTACTCCACCAGAAATCATCATTATCAAACCAGTTGCTTTCTTTGTAACCCTCAGGATCAGTAACTCCTTCTGGAGCATCTTTTCCCAGATCATCAATGCAGCCCTCGGTATGAATGATTGATTGATCAGGATATTGAGTGTGGACTTTTTCAAATACATCTTCATAGACCTTATTAGTGCTTTCATACCAGTGAACTGCTGCTCCATCCACATATTGTGAAGTTTCCTGATCAGCAAAGATCACATTTGCCCAATCCTCAAGTCCATCTCTGTTCTGGTCAAATATCAGCAGCTTTGTATTATCATAACCAGCAGTCTGCAATTTAGGTCCCAGAAAGTTTTTTATAAATTCATTCTGGGATTCTGGTGTAAAATTCATGCTCTCCCACTGTCCGTTATTGCCATGTGGTTCATTGACTGGCGTTAGCCCCCAGATATCCACACCTTCGGTTTTATAAGCGTCCAGGTATTTCACCAGGTAATCTGCATAAGTGGAGATATATTCTTTTTTTAGAGATCCACCCGTACCTTGCCAGTTATTCTCAGGAGCTCCAGGGATATACCACTGCTCAATATCTTTCATCCATTTTGGTGCCGTCCAGGCAGAAGAAACAATTCTCAATTCTCCATCATACTGAGCCTGCTTAATTGCTATTGCTTCTTTGATCATAGGCAAAAGGTCATAGGATTCATCCTTGATACCAGGATATTCTGCCTGCTTAAAGCCTTTAGTGTCCTCAGATATATTGAAGCTTCTTAGCTCTGCATCTGATTTATTTGCATAGGAATACCTGCCTTTAACTGTGAAATCACAGGCACCAATATGCGTTCTTGTCAAAGTAAAATCAGCTCCCTTCTCACCAAATATCTTTTCCATCACTTCTCGCCGGCGCTCTTTTTCCAAATGAGCCAAAACGAAGGCTGATGATTCTGTAAACGAGGTTCCGATACCGTCAATCGTCTGTTTTATGCTGTCAGGATAAATGCTAATTACTATTCCTTCAGCCTTTCCGGCTTTGAATGTAACATTTTCCATTTCATTCAACTTATCACCTTCTGCTGAAGTGAGCAGAATTTCGGATGTGGAGCCAAGTTTATTACTTTTATTGGCTCCACAACCGAAAAATAATATTAAAAGAATAATGAAAACTAGTGTTTTAAATATATTCTTTCGCATCATAATATCCTAAGATTTTTCTAAATTAAGCTTTTCATCTTCAATTTTTTGAGCATGACGTTTTTCCAGTTCAACACGATTTTCATTTGCACGCGCTTCAGTTAAATCATAATTACGCATCAATAAAATGGAGATAGTCGTACCCAGTATTGGTAATCCGGAATAAAAAATTCTCAATCCTGTTACTGCGCCCTCAGGTTGCGTAGCTGCTCCGGCATGGAATCCTACTACTGACATAATAACCCCACTTAACAATCCTGCTATAGCGAAGCCAAACTTGACCATCCACCAATAAATAGCACCAAATACCCCCTCTCGACGTTTTCCTGAATTTAACTCATCCAGATCCATCACATCTGATGTCATTGACATCATCAAGGTAAATAAACTTCCAATCCCAAAGGAAAAGAAAGGTAGCGCTATGATAAACAGGTAAGGTTTTCCTGGAACAAAGAGAAACCACAACAGGATATAACCAATGATTGAGATACTTTGCGAGATAATGAATGCTCTTTTTTTCCCATACAACTTGGACAAGAGAGCAACAGTGGGAATCACTAAAAAAGTAGTTACCAATGAAGCCAGGCTACCAAAAAGTGTAGGCCAAACACCAGCAGACCCTGCATCTCCATCAAATAAACGATAGACAATAATAAAAAATGAAAACGCTGCAATGGTGTTAAATGCATTAAATATAAAAAATGTTGATACACATAATTTTACAAACTGAGGAATTCTAAACGCTTCCTTAAAGTTTGAAAAAATTTCTAATAAACTGCTCCCAATTGCATTTAGATTAAGGGGAGAGTAGTTTTCTCCGACTGTCGATTTGCTTTTCATAAATATTGCTGGAACCATAGCAAGCAACATACAGATGATCCCCACCCATACCGCAAGTGTCCTTGTAGCGACATCAGCCGATGGAAACCACTTCTTGTCGTACATGATAACCCAAAACCAGGGAGCAACAACCCATGCCCACTGCCCGATCCATTGGGCCACAGCCATAATGCTTGTACGTTCGTGAAAGTCGTTGCTCATTTCATAGCCCATTGCAACGTAAGGCACACTAAAAATGGTCAGACCTAAATAGAAGACAAACGAAAAGAGAAGAAAATAAATAAAGTTGTACTCGACTCCATTCACACGATACAATTGCCACATAACAATAAACGCAATTCCCATGATGATCGAACCAATGAAGACGTACTGCCTTCTTCTACCCCATTTCGATTTCGTGTTGTCCGAAATATAACCCATGATGGGATCCGTAATAGCATCAAATACTCTTGGCAGGAAAAATAACATTCCCCACATCCAACCCGGGAAGCCCAAATCCTGGACCAAGACAACCATAAATATTCCCAGGACCGCAGGAAACATTTGATTGGCTAACATACCAATGCCAAAAGCAACTTTCTGTCCGAATGGAACTACATTTCTGCTATTTTTTGATTCAACTTTTTCTTTTTTCATATTTTCCCTTCTTATCTGTTTATTAGATATATATCATCAAAATAGAGCATCCCAAAAAGCAGATTATTGCTGCTATCCTGGGGAGTGAATAAACCTAAATATCGAATATCAGTATGATCTGGTACACTAAAATCACTTAGCGGGATTTCGTATCTCATCCAGTCTCCTGTTACGATGGGGGTATAATTTGTGATATTGATCTCTGTTTGTCCTGCTGCAGTATCTTCAAACTTAATAACCAGCTTATCCAATGTAGGAATAGCTGATTTATTGATATTTATTATCAAAATATTATAAGCAGTGATATCCTGACCTGTAGTACCAAAATCAAAAGCTATTCCACCCCATCCTGCTCCACCAGCTTCATAATTAACTGATAACACGTAAATGCCATCAACTGGTGTCACTGCTGTGCTCTGTTCATCTGGTACTGCCCCATTAGCACTCCAGTCAGCACTATTGATGATCTCCTGATAAACCAGCATCTGATTGTTATGAGATTCTGTGAAGATACCAATAACATCTCCAGCTGAACCGCTTTCAATTGCAGCCGTGTCAGTCTTCATAATTCCATTACCATCAATATATGTAGCTGTTAATAAACCACCAGGGGTAATTGCAATAGTGTCATTAGCATCATCTGTAGGACCAAAATTCAAAGTACCTGTTCCCATACCAAACGCATCAAGAACAACATCAAGATTGATCGTGTTTGTCCCGTTATCCACAGTTACGTTAACTGAATTTCCCGCAGCAGCCTCATCATTCACTGTGATCACTGCTCCAGCAGCATCATTTGCATAACTGCCGGCATCAAAGGAAACACTGCTCGAAGTAGATCCTTCACCATCCCAGTAAATATCATCAATAGCAAACTCACATTGAGTGCCACTTAATTCCCTTATCATAAATTCATATTCTAAGATATCCAGATTTACAATCCCTTTAATCTCATCTACGGGTATGGTAGCCTGTCCCCAGTCACCATCTCTAACCAGACCAAAAGCAGTTTGATTTGCTGGGAAACTCACATAATGCTCGTTTCCATCCGTATCTTTTATTCCTATTTCAAATGTCACATTTGCTGGTATTTTGATCATGAATTTTATATTGCCATAGCCAAATGCTGAAAGATCAAGCGGTGCATTAGAACTAATCCCGCCTCCAAACCAAGTTTCTCCAGCTGTTGACCAGGATATTACATTATCACCCTCATAAGGAGGTATTGTCCCTGCATTAAGTGTATTTTCCCATACATAAATCTCTGCATTTGCGCCAATTTCCAAACCTGCATCCACTGGGGTCTCATCAGTAAATATTCCATAATTTCCAGTCGGAGCACCACCACTTTCAATTACTGCTGTGTCAGTTTTCATTATTCCATTACCATCAATATAAGTAACTGTTAATGAACCACCCGCAGTAATTGCAATAGCATCATCTGTAGTACCAAAATTCAATGTCCCTGCTCCCATGCCCACTGCATCAAGAATAATATCAAGACTGATCGTGTCTGTCCCGTTATCTACTGTTACGGAAACTGAATTTCCAGCAGCAGCCTCATCATTCACTGTGATCACTGCACCAGTAGCATCAATTGCATAGCTGTCAGCATCAAAGGAAACACTGCTCGGAGTAGATCCGCCACCATCCCAGTAAATATCATCAAGGGCAAACTCACATTGTGTGCCATTTTGTTCTAAAATGATGAATTCGTAAGCCAGCATCTCCAGATCTACATTCCCCTTAACTTCCTCTACCGGTATGGTTGCCTGTCCCCATTCATCATCTCTAACCAGACCAAAGGCAGTTTGATTTGCCGGGAAAATTACATAATTCTCGTTTCCATCAGTATCGTTAATCCCTATTTTAAATGTCACATCTGCCGGTATTTTAATCCTGAATTTAATATTGCCATAAGCAAATCCTGAAAGATCTACCGGTGAAGTAGAACTGACCCCACCACCAAACCAGGTTGCTCCAGTTGTTGACCAGGATATTACATTTGAACCCTCATAAGGAGGTATCGTTCCTCCAGTAAGTGTATTTTCCCAAACATATATCTCAGCATTTACACCAACTTCCAGACCATCATCCACTGGGGTTTCATCTGTAAATATCCCATAAGTTACTGGTCCGGGACCCTGATATACTTTTACCCAGTCCACATACATCTTCTGGTTCCACTGGGTCGCATCATCTGGTGATCCACCCAGATTTCCTCCAACCGCTACATTAAATATCAAGAAGAATTTATTTAAAAATTCATCCATAGTTCCTGGATCTATCAATTTAACAAAATAGGTGATATCATCTATCTTCCCGATCACTCTCTGCGCATCCCACACTACTTCAAATATATGATAATCATCAGTGAGTGAATAGGTGAATTCTCGTGTTGTCCCATAGTAATCATGATATTGATTATTTTCATCTTCTTCATTCCACCAGTGCATTGTAAACATGGTTGTATTATCATTATGGTATAAGGGGCTCATCTCCATGATGTCTATCTCCCCACATTGTGGCCAGCCTTCCGATTCAAAACTATTACCCAGCATCCAGAATGCAGGCCACATCCCTGCTCCAGTAGGAGGTTTGATCCGAGCTTTTACTTTACCATATTTGAATGAAAATTTGTCCTTAGTATTTACCCTTGCGGATGTTACTGAACCATCACGCTTGCCGGGCTCAGAATAATTTACCGAATCCCAGGCTGCTGTGATCACCATATTGCCATCTTCTACTTTTACATTCTCTGGTTCATCAGTGTAAAGCTGCCATTCATCATTACCCCAGCCGTCTCCGCCATAGCCTGTGTCATATCCCCATTTGGTTGCATCAAGACTGCTGCCTCTCTGGTCAAATTCATCAGACCAGACCATTTCATAATTCTCATCATCTACTTCATCAATAATTGTGTCTGGTTCTGTAACCTGATCACAACCGCTAAAAATAAATAAAAAAAATGCTGCCATTAAAATTAAATTGAAAATCTTATTTATCATCCAAGAACCTCCCTTTTCATAATTATTTTTTTCTACTTTTCCCATCACACAATCATTTGATTGCTATATAGCAATTTCTGTCTTATAAGTTTTTCCTGTCAAGTATTTTATTATTTATTCTAATTTCTGCGCTCAGTATCAAGTACCGCATACCCATCATAATTGTTTTCTTGACGAATTTATAGCTGTTAGTATTATTGTGACTAATTGCAGTATAGCAGTTTGTAATAACTTGGTAGAATATCTCTGCTACAGCATTACATGCTATATGTCATAAGTGAAATAAAGCATAGCAAAGGATAAGAGGAGCATTGAAAAATGACTGAGCATATTCCTAAATATATAAAAGTAAAAAATAAAATCAAAGATGATATAAGAAACGGCAAAATAACCGATAAACTGCCTGGTGAAAGAGCTCTTGCCAAAGAACTTGGCGTCGCCTATATGACTGTAAGAAAAGCAATTATGGAACTCGAGGAAGAGGGTATACTGCATAGATCTACCACTAAAGGGACATTTGTAAGTAATGGTAAGATGAGCCCCAAGGTAACCAAAAATATCGGTTTCTTTCTTGATGATCAAATCGATGAAGGAATTTCCAGTCCTTATTATTCACTTATCTTCAAGGCTCTGGAAAAAGCAGCAAAAAAAGCAGGTTATAATATCCTCATTTTCTCGGATTCTGATGATATGAATCCTATCAATGATCAGAAAAAAATTGATGCCTGTATCATCTGCTGCTTCCCCCGCATTGAATACAAAATTCAGGAACTCAAAAAATTTATGCCCATTGTCCTCCTGGACAATATTGCTTCAGATAAATCTATCGCCTCAGTAACGATAGATAATTTTAACAGTGTGTTTGATTCCACAAAATACCTGGCATCTCTGGGACACGAACGAATTGGTTTTATCTCCGGTTTAATGAATTCTGATATTTGCAAAGAAAGACTTCATGGATATCTAAGTGCTCTAAATAATAATAATCTGCACGTTGATAAATCCCTGGTATATAAAGGTGATTACTCCTACGGCTCTGGCGAAAAAGCCGCCATGTATTTCCTGTCACTAAAAAATCCGCCTACTGCCATTTTATGCGCTAATGACTCCATGGCTATTGGGGCAATGAAAGTAATCCAGGAATTAGGGTTCAGTATCCCTAAAGATATAAGCATTGTGGGTTTCGATGATATTGAAGTAGCTTCCAGAATGTTCCCCACCCTCACTACAAATGCTGCTCCAGTTCAAGATATTGCCCAAAAATCACTGGACCTGCTGATCTCTGCCATTAATGGACATGATATAGATTATCAACATCTCATCCTCCCCGCAAAACTCGTCCTCAGAGATTCCTGCTCTACTATGAAAAAATAATCCCTCCACTCTGCCCTAACCCCAAAAATAATTCCCAGCCAGATTACTGCTCTAATAACAAAGCACGCACTCACATTTAAATATCAACATGTGCTAAGTTACTCTGCTATATAATAGCTATGATATCTAAGTATATTCTTTTTATAGGTCTTATAGGACATATAGGACTTATAAAACCTATATATTCAAAAAAAGTCTTGACAGAAAATCGGTATTGGCAATTGCTATATAGCAGTCATTGAGAGGATAACTGAATTAAAGATAAAAATAAAAAAAACGCCAACAATGAATGGGGGAAAGTATGAATGAATTAGTAAGAGCAGTACAGGAGAAGAGGATTTTTGTCTTACTGGCAGTGCTCCAGATTTTGTTTTTTACAGCGACCGTTTTTGCCCAGTCACCAGAAAAAGTAACTACCTATAAAGATGCTAACGGCTGGAAACTTCTGGTGGATGGACAGGATTATTTCGTAAAAGGTGTAGTGTGGGGTTATACTCCAATCGGTGAGAATTATGCCTACAATTTATATGGAAACACCGACGAGCAAATCGAGAAAATTCTTGATTATGAATGTAATTTAATGAAGGGAGCCGGGATCAATACAATCCGTTGTTTTGGCATGATACCGCCAAAATGGGTAAGTTACATGTATAATAAGCATGGGATAATGACGATTGTGAACCATCTTATGGGAAGATATGGTTATAATGTAGGTGGAGTATGGACTACGCAAACCAATTATTCAGATAAACTGACCCGCCAGACCCTCAAGAAAGACATCGTGGAACTGGTGAAAAAGTATAAGGATACTCCCGGAGTGATCATGTTTGCTTTGGGTAATGAGAGTAATTATGGACTTGAGTGGTCAAGCTTTGAGATCGAGAATCTTCCAGTGGGAGAGCGTCATAAGGAAAAAGCAAAATCACTTTACACCTTATTTAATGAGATAATTGCTGCTGGTAAAGCAGTGGATCCTAATCATCCATTTATGATCGTCAATGGTGACATCCAGTATCTTGATCTAATAGTTGAATTCTGCCCTGACCTTGATATATTAGGCGTTAATGCCTATCGTGGGATAAGTTTTACTAATATGTGGAGCAGGGTTAACAGGGAACTCGATTTACCGGTACTATTGACTGAGTTTGGTTCTGATGCCTTTAATGCTGTCACATATAAAGAAGATCAGGCAGGTCAAGCGAATATCATCAAGGGTAACTGGCAGGAAATCTATAATAAAAGCTATGGCAAAAATGAAGAAGGTAATGCTCTGGGTGGTTGCGTGTTTGAATGGCGCGATGAGTGGTGGAAATATAAACAAACCGAAAACCTGACAGTTCATGACAAGCATGCGTCCTGGAGTAATGGTGGTTATTCATTTGATTTTGTGCAAGGCAAAAATAATATGAATGAAGAATGGTATGGCATTTGCCGACTGGCAGGTCCAAACGAGGATGGAGTTTACCAGGCAGAACCAAGAATGGCTTATGATGTGCTTTCAGAAATCTGGGCAATTGATATTTTTGCAGTTGATAAAACAGAAATGAACAATAAAATTGATAATATCGATATGTATCTCCATGAAATTGGCAGTGGAGTGAATCTTTTGAATAGTGAAATAGCCAAACGCAGCGTTTTCCGCCTGACTGGTGGAAGCCTGAAGGGCGAAATGGCATTTAGTGGAATATCCCTGGAAGTTGAAAATAACGGCAAAAATGGAGTGGATTTTTCTAATGGTGAAATGCTTGATCTGGATTTTGAATTTCAGCCTACTAATCAGATTTCTGGAAACTTCACGATCAATATCCTGGGTAATATTGTAGATAAGCCACTTGAACAATATTATGGAATGCGTGGGGTTCCCTATGTGACTTTGACTACAGAGATTGATGAATCAGCAATGGAATTAACTACTTCCAAAGAAATTACAGACCCTGAAAGAGTGGAAATCTATAATTTCGATGCACTTTACAGTACTGATGCCTTTGATCTGAGAGCTTTTTATCATGTGCCTCGCTATCATTGGGGATATAAGGGAGATATTTACGGACTGCTTTATGAAGCCACTGATATGGAAGGAATGGATATCTGGAATGCCAAAGCACCTTTTGGAATCGAATATATGGGTAAAAAATCACTTAATGGTCTCACAATTGTGGCTGGACCAGAAGTATATTGGGGAGCCAATCCCAAAGCATTAGTTAAATATGATTTTGGCATTAAGGGCTTTGATTTTACTCTTATCCATGCAGAAGATTTTTCGCGAGCAGATGCTTCTTCAACTGCTACAGAATCAACTGAACGGGCTACGCGACAGACAGCACTCTCAATTAAAACCAATATAATTCCACGGACTACGCTGGAATTTGGTTATCTGATGGCAGGTACAGAAAAGCTGGATGAAGAATATGATTATTATGAAGATGACAATATTTATCAGGATAAGATAGAACTTAAAGACACCCAGGGAGCCAGAGTTAAAATCACTTATAATACTGGATTTGGTCTTTTAGATGTCTCTGCAAATTATGCAGGGCTGGTAGCTGATGGTGGAAGTCCCTTAAGGGAATTTGATACTACTATCCCTTATTCAACCCTTGGTAATAAACTGGAATTCGTGGGAGGTATGCTGATACCGATAGGAAATGTGTGGCTGCTGCCGCGGGGATTATACAGACAGAATCTGATAGATTCTAATCCCATAATAGAGCCCTATATCGAAGGCTCACATCTCTATCCAGGCATTAACCCACGTAATCGAGATGGCGATCCATTTGCCGTTTTAGATAATAGAGAAGCCGTTTCTGGTGAGTTCTTTATCACTTATGATCCTACTCCAGCCAGCGATTTTTATGCCTGGGACGCTGACAAGAGAGAAGATGCCGGATTCGCTTTCAGTATTGGTGGAAATGTCACCAGTTATAAAAAAGACGCTGATGCCGATATGTTCTTTTATCTGGAGGGCAATACAAATGCTTCCTTTGGCGTGGGAATGCCGGCAGAAGATGTCTGGCTGGCTAAAGGCAGATTTATCATAAATCCCAATCCGAATTTCAAATTGATAGCTAACCTGGAAGGTGGCAAGCAGCAGGCAACTGGTAATCCTGATGGTGATGCAGCAGAATTCATGTCCCTGGATGCCAAAATGATATTTAATAAGAAATTTTATCTTGAGGGTTATGCTAAAAAAGATGCCTGGGGTCCCTATGACTGGTATCGTCAATTCAATATCACCTATCCTCTGCAATTCAAGCTTGATTATTCTATCCTGATCGATAATATACTTGATAACACGATTTCCAGTAAAATTGGTCTTAATTCCATCTTCAGAACCCTTGATGAAAATTCACCAACAAATGAAGGGATTGGTGAGGATAGTGATTACGAATTCCAGGCTGGTATTTATTACAGCATTGAATTTTAAGGAGTAAATTATGAAAATCAAAATAATATTTGTTCTTCTCAGTCTGCTGACCGTCTTATTTATGGGCTGCGATCCCAAAAGCGGCACTATTTTAGAATATGAGCAGCTTCCTACTGACTATGCGTTAAATTTATACGGCGAAAATGAAGGTGTACACCCTGACACCAATGTCCTGAATGATCCAGAAAATCCTTATGCTCATGCTGGAATTAATATGGTAAATATCTGGGAATTTAATGATAACAGCGTTTCACCAAAGGCAAAATTCTATCTCTGGGCGACTATTCTGGCACAAATACCTTATGGTGAACATCAATATATGACCGCCAGAGCACTGCATGAGCTTTATACTGCTGGTGGCAATGAAAATGCCCGTCATCAGGCAATAAAAGCTTACAAAGCAACTCTCGATTACTTCTTTGATTCTGTAACCTGGTGGAAGGCAGATTGGCTCATGGAAGAAACATATTACAGTGTTCTGTTACGTGATGAAGTGGGTGCCCTGTTATATGATTCTACTTCAGAAGGACTTCTGAAGCTCTACAATGATCCAGTAATGGCTCGCGCAGAAATGAGCGAATGGGGTTATTATTATAATATAGAAAATGGCACGGTCACTAAGATACAGTGATGAAATACCTTTTTCTGTAAAATAAATTTCCTTTGAAACTGTAATAAGTGGGATCTGATCACATACGGTCAGATCCCACATCACTTTTTCCTGGCAGCGAGAGTTTTACCCTTCAAAGCCGGGGCAGGAGTTATTAATGTCTAAAATTGTTTATTCGGTACTGGTTTTGTTATGTCTTTCATTTACGTCTCTATTTGGTGATATTGGTGAAATTATCTGGGAAGAGAATTTTGATTCTCTTGATAACTGGCTGATTGAAACCGGTAACGGATCATGGGGCTGGGGTAATGGAGAACTGGAATATTACCATGAAAATAATGTG
>Ga0307991_1000711_pt1 | contig 23826 bp, 16 predicted proteins | sample EllFjometagen131_FD_203146 | JGI IMG/M metagenome (GOLD analysis project Ga0307991, IMG submission 203146) | Marine microbial communities from Ellis Fjord, Antarctic Ocean - #131 | ecosystem: Environmental > Aquatic > Marine > Unclassified | place: Southern Ocean | collected 2014-10-08 | reverse complement strand
TGTTCAATCGCATATGGTGATAGCTGATCATTATGATTATAATTGTGATGATTAGTGAATAGATATGGATTCTTATCACTACGCAAGAACAAGTATTCATCAATCACTTGTTTTACTTCGTCTGACACTTTTACAAATTCTTCTTTCACATGTCTACCTTTCCCATGGATATACAGGACTTCTAGACCTCTATATTTTCTAAAGTCCGATTTCAAAGCCCTAGAAACTTCAATGACACGCAGACCCGTCGTTATCATTAATAGAACTATGCAGTAGTTTCTTTTCCCAACAATAGTGGTGGCACGCTCTTTGGCAGTTGTTGCGAGGAATTGTGCTTCTTCTAATGTCAGAGGTTCTTTTGCGAAACTTGTATTATCAGACTCATTTCTGATTCCTTCAGAAATATCGTATAGGTACTTTTCATCCAATGCAAACTCACGAACAGAGAGGCGCAGCCACTTATAGAAATTCTTTAGCACAATCACTCGTTTTCTCACAGTTCTATATGATAATTTCTGATTTAACATAAATCTCTTATATTTGATGATAGTAGAACGCTTTGGTTCTTTGATATTGTTGCGTTTTAGATAAATGATATATCGATTGATATTACTTTCATACGCTTTTACCGTTCTTGGGTGTAAATCAAGATTATCTAAATATAGATCTCTCATTTCATCTAACGCATGTTCCTTCAGCATAACTCACCACCTAATTAAAAAGACCCTCTCATAACATATTACTGTTAAGAAGGGCCTTTTACTTTATTTTAGTTTATTGTTCATAAAATTAACAATAATTTTAAGCTTTTCTAAAAACTGATATAGATTTGTTAGATATATATATTCTATTTTGTATTTGCTTTTACCCAATCAAGGAGCAATTCATATGACATTTCTCCGCTCGCTACTGAAAAACCAACACGAATTACTTCTGCATTTACCGGCTTGTATGAAACATCATGAAAGCGAAGAAACACAGCTAGCATATGCATTGCTATTCTTTTATTTCCATCAATAAATGCATGATTTGAATTTAATGAGAAACATAGTCTCGCACCTTTTTCAATCGTTGTAGAATACAATTCTTTTCCATCAAATGTTTGGTAGATTGATTGAACTGACGAGTCTAAAAGTCCAAAATCTCTAATTCCTTTTGAACCACCAGATGTTTGAATGATTCTTGTATGAATGGAAACAACTAATTCGGAGGTGAATATCATTTTGCCAATTTTTTGTATGCTACTTCATACTCATTAAGCAAATTTTCAGAAATAAACTTTATTTTCATTTTTTCATATTCTTTAACAAAATCTTCTCCCATTTTTTCAATATCAAATAATACAAAAGCTGGTTTGTTTCTTTTGAATATAACTGTATCTCCATATTTTTGTGCTGTTTTAGCAACTTTATTAAAATTTTGATTTGCTTCAGTCATACTGACAATTCGACTCGATGTGATATACATGCTTAAACACCTCCATTAATAAATATAGTATACTATATAAATAGGCTTTTTTCAACCTATTTTAATTTCTATTTTTTCGTATATAGTTTCTGAACTAAATCCTTATAACGAAGAAAAGACAGATATTTAAATCTGATAGATAGTTATATTTTTTTGAATTATTTAGCTCTTTCTTAGATGCGTAGATTGCTACTTCTAAGTCTATTTGATTCTTAGCGTATAATATTGATATCTTCTTTAACCAATCAAGATAGGAAAATTTATATTAATAGCTTTAGCTACTTCTTTTAGTTTTGGTTCATAACTAGGGTTAGGTAATCTTATATCAAATGGTATTCCATCTTTTAGAATGATTTGTTTTAGGAATAGTTCAATCGCGGTTGATGTATTAATACCCAATTCATTTAGTATTCCTTATGACTCTAGTTTCACAGCTTCGTCTACTCTGACATTAATGGCCACTGTCTTGGCCACAATTATCACCTCAATATATAAATTGTACACAAATGTGTTACAATATCAAGTTCATTTTAAAAATAATGTCAATCAGATTGTATATATGCAAAAAGACTCAATTCCAGTATTTAGGAATTGAGTCTTATTAATTATATATTTTGGTTATTTGTAGCTATTCTGTTATATTAAACATTTCAATTAATATAGGTGCGTTCTCAGCTACTCCAGTTAATGGAAGCGCTGATACAACATCTATATATTCTTAACCATTAGCATTAACAAGTATAAGTATTGCTATAATGATACTTGATATTATTCCTATCCACGCCAATACTTTAAAGAAGAACATTGTCTTCGCTATAGATTCTAAATGCTCTGTTTGTTTAACCTGAAGATTAAAGTCTACTTCATCTTCTTCTAAGTATACTTTTTCTATAAACTTGAATTTATTGTTATAGAAGTATTTATTAAACACTGTGTCAGTATCACTCTGATATTTTTTAGCTACTATACCTTTAGGTAGCGGTTCGCCTTCTTTGACAAGGTTGTGAAGAGTTTTTACTTCTTCTACATCTACAACCTCAATATCTTCCTTAGTAATTGCACCAGGTAGCTCTTTATCAAATAATACTAATTCTGTATATTTCTTGATAAGAGCTTCATCCGTTACTTCAAAAGATTCAAAGTATGGAATGTTCAGTTTCGTTAACTTCTTTTTTGATTTCATGTATTTTTTCATAAATCCACCCAACTGTATATTGACATATATCTTAAATCATTTAGATTATAACATCTTACTCTTATAAATGAAATATAAAGTCGTGTTTTTATTGTATAATTCATTATAGTTTCGATTCTAACAATTCGAATCGTTAGATTGTTATCCAGTACAAGGAAAAAATAGACAGCCCTAAAGTGACTTCCATTTTGAGGACGCTTAATTAAACAGACCCTCTCATAACAGAATGTTGTTAAGAGAAATCTTTTAATTATTCATTATTGTTTTTTTTGTATATAACGTTATAATATTTATATAACTTGAATGGGGGATGATTAAAAGTGTTTTTAACAGTAATAGGATTTTTAGTTACTTTGGTTGCGGCGTACTATTGTTTCCATTATACCGATGATATTTTACGGTTACAAGACAGATTCCGTATTCGTGGTGATAGAGAGTATACAGATCTCGCTATATTCGGAGTAAAACTTACTGGTGTTTTCTGTCTTATTTTATCTGCACTCTTTGTATATGGTTTTTTCAAAATTCTATCTGTTACTTAATTATTTATTATTTAGGTCTGATTGGTTAAATTCATTTAATATTTGAAATTTTATAGCTAAAGAAAAGACTCAATTCCTGTGAATTGAGTCTTATTTATTGTTATTATTCTTAAATATACATTGCAGTATTAATTCTAATGTTTAATAACAATAGAAAAGACAGACCTGAGTCTGTCTTTTCCATGTAAATAGCAACGTTTTTCAGTCACCGTATAAAATTTTAGTAAAACATCTACATTCTATATGCATCACTCCATCCTCTAACTTATTTTCTTTGTATACAACATAGATAGTTATATTATTATAAATTATTTAGTTGTTTCTTAGCAGCGTAGATAGCTACTTCTAAATCTATTTGATTCTTTGCGTATAATATTGATATCCTCTTTAACCAATTAGGATAAGGAAAATTTATATTAACGGTTTTAGCTATTTCTTTTAGTTTTGTTTCATAACTAAGGTTAGGTAGTCTTATATCAAATGGAATTCCATCTTTTAAAATGATTTGTTTTAAGAATAAATCAATCGCAGTTGATGTATTGATACCTAATTCATTTAATATTCCTTCTGACTCTAGTTTCACAGCTTCGTCTACTCTGACATTAATGTACGCTGTCTTGGCCATGATTATCACCTCATTATAAAAATTGTAACACAAACGTGTTACAATATCAAGTTCACTTTAAAAATATTATAAATTAGATTGTATTTATACAAAAAGACTCAATTCCCATCATCAGGAATTGAGTCTTATTCATTATATATTTTGGTTATTTGTTGCTATTCTTATTCTAAATTAAGCATTTCAATTAATATAGTTGCGCTGCCATCCGCTCCAGTTAATTCAAGTGGAGCAATAACTTCTATATATTGTGGTTGTGCGTAATCAAGTGAACCTTTTACAGCTATTACTGAATCTTGAATACCGCTTCCGCCAGCCATAACTTGAGCAACGCCTAATATCTCAGGTGCAGATAAATTATAAAATCCAGCTATTGCTGCTAATTGTCCAGCTGTTCCTTGATCTACTGTCCCACCAGACATTGTCATAATATCAGTTATCATAGTTATAAATTCATTAGTGTCTGATAAACTACCAAGTGCAAATCCATATTGGCCACCAGAAACACGAGGATCAAAATTCGCAAAGTTCCAAGGTCTTTCAAGCAGTGTTGTACCAGTTGGATCAGTGATACTTAAGACAACTTCGGACGCTCCTGTTACATTACCTGAAGAATCTTTGGTTACTGCACCCGTCATAGGCAATGATAGGAATACAAGATTCATCATTTCCGTATTTAAGCCAGTCACAGGGTTTTCTACCATATCAATAACAGTTTTACCTAAATCTCCTACTGCACCATTGATACTACTCTTTAACCCTAAAGCTATAGAGCTCATCGCATACGCTTTGAACCATGATTCTTGTCCAGATATCCAGTTATTGATGTCGTTGCCTTCACCTAATATTAAAGCTGGGTTATCATATACTTCAGCACCTGGATGAGTATCTTCGAAATGAATCGCAGCTCCTCCTGATGAACCAATTGATGAATTAGTAATACTTGCTCCTGAACCACCATGTGAATAAATACTGTTAGCCCATGAATCGTAGATTGTAACATAGTCTAAATCAACTGTTAAAACATCATGATCTGTACTTTCTCCGTAGGCATTAGTCGTTACACCAATTAATGTATAACCAAGAATAAGATTATTTAGTGATGCTTTACCGTTTCTAATTACAACGCCTAGCATTCCTCCAGAGTTTTGACTCATCAAACGTTCTTGGTTAATAATTTCTTCTTCAGTACCGCCGTAATTTACACTAGGTGTTGTTGTATTACCAACGACTTTTAAATTATTCATTGTAAATTGATTGTTGTTAACAGTAACTGGTATAAGAGGGTCTGGGGATGTTTGATACACATCATAGTAGAATATACCAATTTGTGTAGATACGATATCAAAACCTTGTGCATATATAATATTTCCGTAACCATCCATTTCAGAATTTATACAATTGATATCTGAACCATCTATTGTCATGAAGTTTCCTTCTAACGTAATTTGGTCATCATCAGTATTACCATTAATACGGAAATACACGTTTCCGAAATTCGTATAATCATTACCCGGGTCTGCTTTCTCGTTTATAGGTGACCCATCAGAATACACTTGATTGCTATATAATTCTGCTTCAATATTTCTTTGTACATTTATTTGATTCACATTTAGGTTTGCGTATAAAGCTTTTAAATCAGCGTTTGTGAAAGCATTATACCCATCATTTACTAATATATTATATTCTAAAGCATCCATATTCATTAAAGTTGCTTCATATTTCGGCTCTATAACAATACGGAATTCAGCTCCAACTGCAGCGTTTGTAAAGTCCATTACATTACCAACAAGTGATACATAGTCCGAAAGATTAGTTTCATCAAGCGGCGTTGCACTACCATTCATATAGAATTCATATGTTATTAAAGCATCGTCAAGAGAAATCTTAGCTCCATTATTATCTCTGATTAAAACATCAAGATAGAACCCATTGTTAGCTCCCACATAATATGAATTATCAGTTGTATTCGCTAAGAATAAATCATCGTCTGTTGTAGCGTTTACTTGCATTAAATAATTTTGATAACTTGTACCAATATCAAATTGGCGAATATCCTTGATAACCAATCCATCATAAGTTCTGCTTCCAGAATCATCAGTGATTGTAAAGCGGAACTCACCAGGTATATCTGTAGTAATAAGCTTATTACTGTCTGCAGTAATATGGTTTGAACCAGTTTCAATATCAAAAGTCATACCTGCAAATTGATAAGTTAAGTTCGAGTAGAAAATATATCTCAATGTTCCTCCACCAAAATCTTCAATTATATAATAATCTGTAATAGTAGAACTTTCCGGAATGTTTTCATAAATAGATTCTACCGTATATTGATATACGTCCGATGGATCACTAGACATTACATCGTAATTATCACCAACCGAAATAATTTGTAAGGTATGAGTACCCGGGATTAAAGTTTGATAACTGTCTTCAGCTGACATTAAATTTTCTTTGAAGAAATTATAATAAGGATCAGACTCAGTTAATGTTAAAGTAAAATCGTTACCTGACTGTGTAATGTAATTTTTCAAAACATCACCTGATACATCACTACTTCGGATATATTCTCCATTTAAAATAAATGTATAATCAGTTGGATACACTTCAACACCGTTGACATCATTTGGTAAAACAGTAAAATCAATTGTTATTGTTTTATTAAGTGTATCAGCTACGATTGAAACGTCACTAGCAGTATTTAACTCACTTAACGCTACCCATCTAGCTTCAATAGTAGTTATATTAGCTGCATCGAAATATGCATTATCATAATACAAATCACCAACAGCCACTAATGTATCTGTTCCAGATATAAACCAACCTAGGAAACGATACCCATTTTGTTGGATATCCCATAATGGTGATGAAGCTGTTAAAACATTTGCTTGTGGGTCAATAACTCCGTACAAATCTTCTTCATTTGTTGCAATATATATGATTGTACCGTTACTCATAAAGATAACTGTTTTTAAAGTGTCATCATATTGAATAACTAAGATACTTAAATTAGTTTTAATATTATCAAAGTTTTGTCTTTCCCAAAAAACTGTTTTACCAGTAACTGGCGTAGGCGTTGGGACAGTCAATAAATTTTCATTATAATAAACATAATACTGTTTTGTAACATTTCCTTCAGAAAGTTGTTCTGAAAAACTAACAGAAAGAACTATTCTTCTGTAATATACATCAACTGTCTCATTTTGAGTAATTGTTATAAGTTGACTTTCATCAGTATACTCTACTCCGTTATAGACATATTTATAGAATTCATACCCTTCAATATCTCTCACAGGAGACATATCAGTATCATATAAAACATTGATAAAAGGAGTATAAACTTCAGAATTTGTTTGAACGAAAGTTCCATCTACAGACAATTGATCTATTGCGATAGTTTCTTCTTCAAAGTAATAAGTACCCTCTACTGTATATCTAGTCGCTACTAACTCTGCCCATTTAGCATAAACAGTGAATCCATCGACAGACATAGGAATACCTGTACCAAAATATATTTCCACATCATAGTTTAAATCAGTATACCAACCTTCAAATATAAATCCATTTTTTGTTGGAACTTCAGGAACTGTTACATTGCTGTTGAATTCTTGTGTAACAGTCATGATTCCTGTTGTATCTATATAAACACCACTATTTGCGTCAAAACTTGCTGTGTATTGATTGATTGTATATTCAGCATGAACATCTATATTACTAGTAACACTATCAAATACAATATCCCAATCACTAAATGTATAACCATCACGGTCAAGACCTGCTGTTGGAGCTAAAGCAGCCGTACCATAATCGATAATTTGAACATCTCCTAATTGAGCAGCTGTATCACCACCGTAGAATGTAACACTGAAAGTTAAAATTTGGAAATTTTCTTCCAATACTAAATCTTCAGTAACTGTATAAGTAGTTAAATCAATATATGTTTCTAACAATGGAGAATAATATCCAATAAAGTCATAGCCAGTAACTAAAGTGGCTGTTGGAATATTAGTTAAAGAACCATTGCAATACACATAATATGTTGAAATGTCCCCTGAGATAAATTCTGAAAAACTTATCGAAAGAACTATTTTTCTGTAGTAAACATCAACTGTCTCATTTTGAGTGATTGTTATAAGTTGATTTTCATCATAATAATCTACTCCGTTATAAACATATTTATAGAATTCATAGCCATCAATATCTCTTACAGGAACCATTTCATTTTTATATAAAACATTGATGTATGGAGTATACACTTCAGAACTTGTTTGAACATAAGATCCATCTGTAGATAGTTCATCACTTGCTATACCAACTTGTTCAAGGTAATAAGTACCACTTACTGTATAGCTAGTAGTAGCCAAATCAAACCATTTAGCATAAACAGTGAATCCATCGATAGACATAGGAATACTTGTACTGAAATTTGCTTCTTGTTCAAAGGTTAAATCATAATACCAACCAAGAAATACAAAATCTTCTCTTGTTGGTTCTTCAGGAACAAATACATCACTATTATAATTTTGAGTAACACTGATGATTCCAGTTGTATCTGAATATGCACCACCATTTGCATTAAACGAAGCTGTGTATTGATTGATTGAATATTCTGCATGAACATCTATACTATTAGTAATACTATCAAATGCTGTATCCCAATCAGTGAATGTATAACCAACACGTTCAAGGCCTGCTGTTGGAGCTAAAGCACTTGTACCATAGTCGATAGTTTGAACAGCTCCTAATTGAGCTCCAGTTTCACCGCCATAGAATGTAACATTGAAAGTTAAAATTTGGAAATTTTCTACCATTACTAAATCTTCAGTAATTGTATAAGTAGTAAAATCAATGTTTCTTTCTAACAATGAAGAATAATATCCAATAAAGTCATAGCCAGTAACTAGCATAGGTGTTGGAATATTAGTTAAAAAGTCATTGCAATAAACATAATATGTTGTAACATCCTCTGAGATAAATTCTGTAAAACTTACCGAAAGAACTATTCTTCTGTAATAAACATCAACTGTCTCATCTTGAGTAATTGTTATAAGTTGACTTTCATCAGTATAATCTACTCCGTTATAGGCATATTTATAGAATTCATAACCATCAATATCTCTCACAGGAGACATTTGAGTATTATATACTACATTTATGAAAGGATTATAACTTTCAGAATTTGTTTGAACATAAGTTTCGTTTGTAGATAATCCATCACTTGCTATACCTTCTTCTTCAAGGTAAGTAGTACCACTTATTGTATATGTGGTAGTAGCCAAATCTAACCATTTAGCATAAACAGTGAATCCATTAACAGGTAAAGAAATACCTGAACTAAAATTTACTTCTTCTTCAAAGTTTAAATCCGTATACCAACCAACAAATCTAAAGTCTGCTTTTGTTGGCTCTTCAGGAACTGTTACATTGCTGTTGAAATCTTGTGTAACAGCTATGATTCCTGTTGTATCTGCATATACACCACTATTCGCGTTAAAAGTCGCTATATATTGATTGATTGAATATTCAGCAGTAACAATTAAATCAGTAGTAATAGTATCAAATGCAATATCCCAGTCACTAAATGTATATCCAACACGGTCAAGGCCTGCTGTTGGAGCTAAAGCAGCCGTACCATAGTCGATAGTTTGAACATCTCCTAATTGAGCTCCAGTTTCGCCGCCATAGAATGTAACATTGAAAGTTAAAATTTGGAAATTGTATACCATTGCTACATCTTCAGTAACTGTATAAGTAGTTAAATCAATATATGTTTCTAACAATGGAGCATAATATCCAATAAATTCATAGCCAGTAATTGAAGTAGCTGTTGGAACACTATTTAAAGAGCCATTGTAATAAACGTAATAATTTGTTGTAACATTTTGTTCTTCAATCATTTCTGAGAAGCTAACAGTAAGAACTATTTTTCTGTAGTAAACATCAACTGTTTCATCTTTAGTGATTGTTATAAGTTGACTTTCATCAAAATAATCCACTCCGTTATACACATATTTATAGAATTCATATCCTTCAATATCTCTTATAGGAACCATTTCATTTTTATATAAAACATTGATGTATGGAATATAAACTTCAGAACTTGTTTGAACATAAGATCCATCTGTAGATAGTTCATCACTTGCTATACCAACTTGTTCAAGGTAAGTAGTACCACTTACTGTATAATTAGTAGTAGCCAAATCAAACCATTTAGCGTAAACAGTGAATCCATTAATAGGTAAAAGTTTACCTGTACTAAAATATGCTTCTTCTTCATAGTTTAAATCATAATACCAACCAAGAAATACAAAATCTTGCCTTGTTGGATCTTCAGGATTATTTACTGTACTGTTGTAATCTTGAGTAACATTAATAATTCCAGAAGCATCTGAATATACACCACCATTTGCATCAAACGAAGCTGTGTATTGATTAATTGTATATTCTGCATAAACATCTATATCACCAGTAACAGTATCAAACACTTGATCCCAACCAGTAAATGTATAACCAACACGTTCAAGGCCTGCTGTTGGAGCCAAAGCACTTGTACCGTAATCGATAGTTTGAACATCTCCTAATTGAGTATCGGTTTCACCACCGAAGAATGTAACACTGTAAGTTTGAATTCTGAAATTTTCTTCCAATACTAAATTTTCAGTAATTATATAAGTAGTTAAATCAACATTTCTTTCTAAACTTGGAGCGTAATAACTAATAAAGTCATATCCATTAACTGAAGTAGCTGTTGGAATATTAGTTAAAGAACCATTGTAATATACATAATATATTGTAATGTCCTCTGAAATATATTCTGAAAAACTTACCGAAAGAATTATCCTGCGGTAATATACATCAACTGTCTCATCTTGAGTTATTGTTAGAAGTTCGTTTTCATCAAAACAATCTTGTCCGTTATAAACATATTTATAGAATTCATAACCGTCAATCTCTCTTACTGGAGACATTTCAGTATTATAAAAAACCTTTATGAAAGGCGTATAACTTTCAGAACTTATTTGAACATAAGATCCATCTGTAGATAATTCATCACTTGCTATACCTTCTTCTTCAAAGTAATAAGTACCACTAACTGTATAACTGGTAGTGGACAAATCAAACCATTTAGCATAAACAGTGAATCCATCGATAGACATTGTAACGCCTGTAGCAAAGTACACTTCTTCTTCATAGTTTAAATCAAGATACCAACCTACAAATCTAAAGCCTTCTCTTGTTGGTTCTTCAGAAACAGTTACATTGCTATTATAATCTTGAGTTACATTGATGAACTCAGTTGCATCTGAATATACACCACCATTTGCATCAAAAACTGCAGTGTATTGATTGATTGTATATTCTGCATAAACATTTAAATCACTTGTAACAGTATCAAATGCACTATCCCAACCGCTAAATGTATAACCATCACGATCAATTCCTTCTGTTGGAGCTTGAGCACTTGAACCATAATCGATAAATTCAACTGATCCTAATAGAGCATTAGCTTCACCACCAAAGAATTTAACACTGAAAGTTAAAATTTGGAAACTGTCTACCAATACCAAGTCTTCAGTAACTGTATAATTAGTAAAATCAATATTTCTTTCTAATAATGGAGAATAATATCCAATTAAGTCATATCCTACTTTTACAGGAGTAGTTGGAGCAGTTATTGAATCTCCATATTCTAAAGTCAAAGTACTATATGTATTTTCTTCAACATCTTGGAAAGTTATATTAAAAACTTTCTTAGTATATTCAACTGTAACATCTTTATCGCTAGTAATATTAGTGATATCTTCACTCCAGGCACCATTCATCCCTGTTATAACAGGTATTGCTGGTGCATTCGCTACAGATTCTCCATATAAAACTGTTTCAGTATATGTAGGTGTTTCTGCATTAGAATCAATATAAAAGTTTACTGTATGTTGGTTTTGAATCCAATAGGTATAAACTGTTGTATCAGCACTTGGAATTCTATTCGAAGTGAATTCAGTTGTTCCTTCTGCTTCCAAATACCAGCCACCGAATATATAACCGGTTCTTTCTGGGTCAGTTGGAAATGTTATAGTAGAACTATAAGTATCACTGATAACAATATCATCAGTGCCATTGTCAAATACAAAAGTTACGGTATAAGAATTTATACTCCATTTTGCGTATAAACTTATATTTCTAAGAATGTTAGAATCAAAATCAAAAAGTGTAGATAATCCAATTTCTTCATACCACCCTTCAAATGTGTAACCTTCTCTAATAACTAGAGGTTCGTTCATTTTAGTTTCTTGAACTACAGCGATGTCAGCAATTGCCTCGCCACCGTTTTCTTCAAAAGAAACAGTAACTTCCTGTCCAACACATCCTACAAGTGCAGTCAATGAAAGCAATGCTATAAATGTAAATATAATTTTTTTCATAATTAGTCTCTCTTTCTGTCTAATCTCCAATAATAATGTCAGGGACTTTAAATATTAAAGTTATTTCATCATATGTATATGTTTTTTGGTCAACAATTCTAATTGTTACATTGTGACCAATTGAAGCGGAAGTTGAGAAGTTTATAAGAACTTCTTGTTTAATAGTGTCAGTTAGCACAATAACATCATCTGAAGAAGATGTTACTGTAATATCTATAGCTGCATCATTAGGTAAATATCTGTAGTCCAAGGTGTAATATGGATCTTCCTCAGAAACAATTCCTAACACATTAATTATTTTGTCACCTTCATCATTAATTTCATAGTTTTCAAAACTTATTGAAGTTACAGAAGATTGATTTTGACTTTCTGGTAAAGTGCCCCATACAGCAATCGTAATTATTGATAGAACACTGATAGCAAGTACAATCAGTAACATAAATTTTTTACTCATTATAATGCCTCCTTAATACTCTATATCGATGAAGTAAGCATCGAGATAGGTTTTGAATGACCAAAAGCGGAATAGTAGCCAAAGAAAACCAATGACTATTAATAGTAACCAAGCGATTGGTTCAAAGATTATAAACACAAAGATACTAATAAGCGTAAATATCAGTGAAGCAACTAATCCGTTGGATAATGTTTTCGCTATGTTATCGTTGTTCGACAACGATCCAGTAGCTGCATAGTCAGATAGTTTTGGGTTTAATATATCTATTTGGAAAGACCAAAAGATTTGACTAGCATTAAATAAAAATGCAAATACGAATAACAACCAAATATCGCCCTTATTAAAAACAGGTAAAGCTATTCGAAATAGTATGAATGACAATAACAACAAAACACTAGTGAAAACAAAATTAAATGTCATCTTAGCCCAAGCTACTTGTTTTGTTTTTGAAGGTGCTGTTTTTAATAAAACAAATTCATACCCCTCAGTAGTTATTGCAACTGCACTAGCAGTATTACTAGCAGTAACTAAAATCAATATAATAAGAACATTAAAGATAAGTACAAACCTATTACCTAAACTTGATCTATCCATTCCCATATATATTGTATTTAACACAAACATAATAAGCGGTAATGAGATCAATACGGCATAATTACTTAATAGTTCATTAGGACTACGTTTGGCAATTGTTATTTCCTTACGTAGGAAAGTCCAAAATAATCCTGATTTCTTAGTAATTTTCGGGTTATGTTTTTTGGTTTTTGCTTGTTCACTCGTTTGTGAAGTCAGTTTAAAGAATAATGGTCGACTTACAAGATAGTTGATTGCGAATAATACCAAGATTGTTCCTATTACAATTAAATAATTAATAATGATATTATTACCATTCAGCAGTTTTCCAATTATTGTATAGATTGATCCTACGGAAGCAACCTGTTGCATAAACTTAGTAAGTCCGACAATAAAACTATTATATAGTTGGACAATTCTGATGTTTTTAGGTATAAACCCAACAAGATAATAGATTGAGATAAACGCTCCTACTATCAATACAGCAAACAATCCAAAATTAATCCAAGTATGTCGATTTAAATAGTTTTTAATCAATGTGATTAAAATCGAAACAATTGAAGAAAAGAACACAGCGATAAAGGGCAAGATAAAAGTCATAGGAATCAGGCTTAAATAAAACCCGAATCCCATCTTAGTTAAGAATCCGTAAGCAACTAGGAAAGGAAATAAAAAGCCAAAGTTTCTTTTATATTCGTTTATATAGTACACCACAAGTTTGGACAAAAATATCTCATCATTTTTAGCAGGTAATGTCAAAAGAATTTGATTATCTTTCGATTGATAGATATCGACTATCAATCCAGAAATAGCGGCTATTATACTCATTACTTGTGTTAGCAACAAGACAAAAATCATGAAATAATCATTTACAGGGATATAGAGGATATCTTTGAACACATGCAATAAGAACCATATAGCTATTGTAATTAATATACCAACAATAGCTTTTAATGCGAGATCACGATACACTCTCAAAGAGTTCTTCGCATGTTTCCTGGTTTTATTAGTTAACTGCAGTTTTGTCAAAATCCATACTCGTTCAAGCATCTTTATTAGTCTCTGTAACTTTATTGATTTTGCTCATATATAGTTCTTCTAAAGAAATATTATTTTTATGGATTTCTTCCATATCATAAATTCCTTGTAACTCTCCATTTGTGATAATAGCTATTCGATCACATATCTTCTCAACAACCTCAATAACATGGCTAGAAAAGAAAACAATATTTCCTTTTTTCGCATGTTCTCTCATCGATTCTTTGATTTGATAAGAACTAGTTGGATCTAATCCTGTTAATGGTTCATCTAAGATCCAAACTGGAGGTTCATGAATCAGTGCCGCAATAACAACTAATTTTTGTTTCATACCATGTGAGTATGATTTAATCTCTTGGTCAATAGCGTATGCAAGATTGAATTTTTCTAACAGTTTAACCAAACGCTCTTCTCTTATTTCTGGATCAACTTTATATAAATCTTCAACATATTGAATATATTCTCTACCTGTTAATTTTTCATATAAGGCATGATTATCTGAAACATAACCAATTTGAAGTTTTGCTTCTAACGGTTGTGTTTTAATTGAGTATCCACAAATTTCCATTTCACCCTCGGTAATAGATTGGATTCCTACAAGACTTTTTATAGTAGTGGATTTACCAGCACCATTATGCCCTAAGAAACCAAACACTTCGCCTTTATGAACTTCTAAAGAAAAGTCATTGACAGCGTATACAGATGAATTACCATATTTTTTTGAAAAGTGACTTATTTTAATCATGTCAATTCCTCCTAGGTTTATTGGTTCATTTTGGCTTCTGCCATTTAGTAATTCATGAAGTCTTAATTCATCTAAATGCATTTGTTTTTGTTTCGCTTTTAATTTCCGCTGATTATCGCTAAAAGTAAAATATGCATCATATAGATACCAACTCATAAACATTAGGAATATAAAAGAAAAATAGAATATTAGCTGATAGGCCCAGAAGAACACAAAGGTTAATCCATTGAATTCAAAAGACAATACATTATTATACTGAATTACTGTAAGTCCAACCATATCAGATAGATGATCTCCATAGACAAAGAAATAGTCAACTGATTGATAGTTATTAAACCAAGCATTTATAAAAACTATAACAATGAAGTATACAGTAAATACTACAATAGCTTTATTCATATCCTTGAGAGTTGGCCTCTTAAAAGTATTTAGTGCAACAGCCAAAATCGGCCAAGCAAACACATACCAATGATTAAAAAGATAACGCATAGACCCAGTGGAGAACAAATCCCCCGAGATAGTTGGAAGCACTAAAGCAGCCAACGCTCCTAAAACATTCGCAAAATAGTTAAAGTAGAAAAAACCTTTCCATTTAAAAACAATGCTAAACATCATTAATACAATTGCCGTATTACATAAATGCAATGGTAAACCACTTAACCCACTATGAGGATATGAAAAGTATTGGAAAAAAGCAGCGAAAACAATAAAAACAATTAGAAAATCTTTTTGCTTCTGTTCTTTGTTTCTCATCAACCTATAAGTGATAATTATAAATAAGACTGGAATAACTAAGATTAATATATGCGTAACATTAAATTCCTCAGGTATCTCACCGTAATTACCAAAAAAATTATAAAAGAATGATTGTGGCACAACACTTATAGCCGCAATAAAAAATACCGCTAAAGCAGTTCCTATATCTTTAAACTTCGGATAGCTGTGTTCTTTAAAATATATCCATATATTTATAAAGGACATTGCTAAAACCAAAGAAACTTCAAATAGGAATTGAATAGAGCGGTAGTTCATTAAATTTATTTCACCTAAAAACATTAGGATATTTTGTTTAAAGAATATAACATTTAGTATTCCTAAAATTAAAGCAAAGAAAGATGCAATTATAGAAACGTTTTTAAGTTTAAAAAATGGGTTTAGAATCAAAAATATAAGCGATAAAATAGTTGTCCATCTTAAGAAAACCATAAAAATAGACATAGAAACACCGGTAAGCCATGTATCATAAGCGTTTATCGGCGTTTCTATATCTATTAGTAATAAATTAAATGCGGAAGTAATTGCATCTTGAGAAAACAATCGAACCATGTATGTTGAGAATAATAAAATCGCAAACACTTTTAATGTTTTAAGTAATGGAATATTCCCCTTTTTTGTCAGTATATTTGCAAACCAGATTAGAAAACCTGATAATGCAAGAATAATTAAGTAAATCATCTATGCGCTCCATTTTTTATGCCTTATATATAGTATATTATTTTGACTATAAAGTCAATAAATTCAAGGCTGAAATTGGAAACTAAATTGTTTGATATTCAAAGGCTTTTTTAAGAAAAAATACTATAAAGTAGGTTATCTAGAATCTTTGATTATATATAGTATTTATATATTAGAATATATTTGTGATAACACTTAATATTTATGCTTTTTAATAACTTCTAATACCGTACACAGTTTAAATATCTAAGTCTCATTAACTGAATAATAAAAAGAGGATTTCTCCTCTTTTGTCTTTTTACATTCACTCATTAACTTTTAATATGAAGTTCTTTCATCTCATCATAAATCTTATCCCACTTAATACCTAAATAACGCATATGTTCCATAGACTCAATAGAATCATGCAAAGTATTTAAATCATGTATTTGCATAATTACTTTTGTTCCATTTGTATCTGTGAAGAAACGAAATCCGGTTTCTTTAAATACTTGATCAGGAAAGATTGATAAAAACGTATCTCTTAAATTACCTATACTGAATATAACTTTTGGTTTGTCATAATCAATACAATCAACCACTTGTAAAACTCCAGTAAATCTTAATGCTCTTGGCAATGTTTTTAAACTAGCTTGACTAATATCCATTTTGTCCTCCTATAAACGTAGATTCTTGATATTATCTCTATTATAGATAATTGTAAAGAAATTTTACAGTGCGGAAGTGTCCCCATTTCTTAATAAGTGTTAAAAATCGATAAAAACGTCTACTTATAGGGCTAAAATATATTAAAATGTTATTGAAAAACACATAAATCAATGCATTTATCATATATTACGTCATTTATGGAGTTATATATAGTAATTATATGTAATAAAAACACCCCACAATTAGAAAATACTGTGAGGTGTTATATTTCAATTATTAAAGCTTGATTTGATTAATTAAACCTTGAATATATATATCTTGTTCAGAACTACTTAATATGTGAAAGCCTAAATCTGAACTCATAATAACATACTGTAATAAGATTCCTAAGATAATCACATTTAATGAACTATTTAGGGACTCATTATGTAGTTTTTGATATTCATTTAGAGTTTTAGCTAGTTTTTCTGACATTCTAGCTATATAGTTCATTTCCTTAGGTATTCGCCCTTGAATAGATTCTTGAATTATCATTCTTACTAAGTCAATGTTTTCAGATATAGAATATAACCGATTATGGAGAAACTTTCTTACAAACTCTTCTAAAGATACATTAAAGTCTGTTTCAAAAACATCCAGTAATTCATGACCTAACGCAAACTTGATTGTCATTTCAAATAAGTTTTGTTTAGACTTAAATTTACGAAACAAAGTCATTTCTGATATATTAGCTGTTTCAGCTATTAATCGAGTTGATGCTCCTAAGTATCCTAATTCTTTGAATACTTTAGTACTAGCTTCTATAATTTTTTCTTCAGTATTCATAATAACCTCTTTTAACTACTAGCTACTGCTTTCGCTTGTTTTCCTATTACACCTAATAAGGCTGGTAATACAACGATAGAACTAATAAGTGCTAATGATATATTTATTAGTGTCATTATACCAAAATTTGAAAGAATTTGGAAGTCTGAAAACACTAGAGCACTAAATCCACCGATTGTTGTGATACCAGAAACAATAATCGGTTTACTCATATACCCAATTGCATCAGATATACTTTCTACATGATTTCCAGTTTCCTTTTTCAAATCGTAATAGCGCATTAATATAAGTATAGTAAATTCAGTACCAATACCAATTATCAGAGCTCCTATTGTAGATGTTAATGGTGTGTAATCAAATCCTAATAGATACATTACGCCACCACTCCAACCAATGATAAATACAATTGGTAAAATTGCTACTAAGGCTTTAAATAAGTTTCTATATATTATTAGCAATGCAACAAATACTAAAGCGATACTAATCAAAGAAATTATTAATCGATCCGAAGTCATCGCTACTAACATTTCTTGTTCAACAATACTTTGTCCAGTAATCGTTATTTCAATACTTGAATCTAAGTCATTCAATGAATTGCTTAAATCATCTAAGAATCCAACAAATTCAGTATCATCCATATTAGCTAAAGAAACATTAATGATTCCAATGTTTTCTTCACTGGATTGTACCAATGATAATTGGTCACTTGGTAATTGATTATAAAACGTTTCAAAATTTGCTTCATTCCAAGAGGAATTAGAAACCATATCTAGCATAGTACTTACTGAACCAAGTCTAACGATGCTATCACTATATTCAGTTTGCAACATGTCTGATATTGTTTTGACTTCTAAAACGATATCATAACTGTCAATTGATTCCGATTGATACATCAGCACAATAGAATCTGTAGAACCCACTAGTTCTCTTAATTCATGGATATCCGATAATGCTTCGCTGTCTTGAGGCATAAAAGTTTCCATATCTGTTTCTACGCCAACTTTCTGGTCGAAGAAAAAACCAACACCAGCAAGTATTACAGCAACAACTAGAATAATGTATTTAACCTTTAATACTCCCTTTGTAAACTTCTTCATAACTTGGAAGTATTTTGAAGATTTCTTTTCTTTTACTTTCTTCTCACTATTAACAGATAGTTTTGTTCTAATAGTAAGAATTGGTAATAGCACAAATAAAGCTAGTAAAAAAGCTATTACAATTCCTATTGTTAACATTAGTCCAAAATCTTGAATCATTGGTACTTTGGATTTGAATAAGCTCAGTAATCCTAATGATGTAGCTATTAAAGATATAAGAACAGCTGGAGCTAATTTATATATTGTTGTTTTTAATGGTTTATTCATTATTTTACACCTTTCGTTAATTCTTCCGTATAGCGATTATGGAATTGTATACTATAGTCAATACCTAATCCTATTAAAACAGGGAATACTGCCATAGATACCATAGTTAAAGGTATACTAACAAGGCCCATAAAACCAACTGTTCCTACTACTGCTAGTAATACTATAAACAGTGGTAATAATCTAAAAGGCACCGGGAACAATATTAGCAGTACTAAAACCATAATAATCAATGCTGTAATCATCATCGTTTTCATACTGTCCATCATTGATGATTTAATATCATAATTTAGAACCGGTTTTCCTGACACTAAACTCTCAGAGAACTCAGTTTCAGATAAAGTGTTATCAATTTCTTCCAATATTAATTCTATTTCTGAATTAGTTGTTCCTTCTTCTAAGGAAATACTAACAAATATATGAGTATCATCTATGAAGTATGTTTCTAGCATAGGATTCATATTTACACCATCTGAGTATATAATTCTATTTAATGTAGTGGCTTCTGTTGGAAATGTTGATGTAAACATATTGAAATTAGCTGCTAGCATGGCTACTGTATCACTCATAGTTGCTAGATTAGTTCCAAGAGTTGTTAAATTCATCTCTATTTGAGAAACAGATGTAAACATAGTTGTTAACTGTGTTAATAAGTCCTGAAGTCCTAAAGCTGTTTGATTTATTCCTGTACTAAATGTTCCAGAAAGTGTAATCATTTGTGCATATAGGTTATTCACTTGAGATAAAACAGTAATGGTTCTAGTAAGATCGTTATATTCTGTTTCATTTAGAACAGGGTCTAATAAATCTCTAGAGGCATTCAATAGTCCTATTTCATTATCTACATTAGTAGTCATTGAGTTCATTAACAATATTTCATTATCTAATCCAGATGATATATTATTTTGTGCAGTAATTATACTACCTAATGAATTGATTAAAGTTTCAGAATCAATATCTGGCATATTTTCACTCATCAAAGCTATATTTTCAGATAAAATAGATAGGTTACTTGCTATCCCATCTAAAGCGTTTTGATAGTTCACAAGACTCATACTAGTCGCATAGTTAATAACACTGATGGGACTGTTTACATAAAACACTCCATCTAAGTCTTTTAAGTTATTGTTTAAATCATTCATAACAGTTAAAGTATCCATCGATAATAGTGCATTTCTATCGGTTGATTCAATAATTACCATAATTGGATCAGCCCCAAAATTTGATTGATACAAATTATTATCAATATAAGTATCACTTGATGGGTCAATCATTGTCTCATTTCCTGTGCTTAACTCAACATTGGTGATTCCTGTAGCTGCAACTGTAATTGCGATAGCTATTACAAACAACACCTTAAATGGCCATTTGTATATTATTTTACTTAATAATTTTTTCATGTTTCCTCCTCGAATGTTAGTGCTCACTATCATAGTATACAGACGTCCACATATTTTGTCAATTAAAAAGTCTAAATATTTATAACCTTTTAAAACACTACTCATTGATTTATATAATTCAATTGTGCCAATTTAATACAAAAAAGGATAGATTTGTAACCTATCCTTAAAGTATCTATTTTTAATTTCCAAAAGTCTATAATTTTTCTTTCTTCTTACCTATCAGATTGAACCACTAATTGCATTTGCAGGGCATACTGATGTACATTTCATACAGCCTTTACATATTGAAGCATTAATAACTGCTTTCCCATTTAACATATCTATAGCATTAAATGGACACACACTAACACAGCGTCCACACCCTATGCACTTATCTTTATCAATTATAGCTACTTTTTTATTGGCAACAGTGTTGCCACTACAATTTCCTCTTGTCATCTTTGTATTACAGACACTACATACCATATCCATACATGGCTGTCCAGTAGCGTGTTTAACTATATTACCACAAACTGGACAAACGCAACACCCACCAGTTCCTGAACCGCTTCCAGGTCCGTTTCTTCTATTATTTTGTCTCAACAACTTTCACCTCATTTTCTTCAGTTACTAAAGCATAACAACTCTTCTTACTAACATACACATTTAATATTTTATTGTAATTGATTTTAAATATTTCTAATGCTTCTACAATTAAGTTTTTTCTTATTATAACTGGCAATAAATATTTAACTATTATTTTTAAATTCGTCCCAAATGATCTATTTACCAATACATTTACATTATTTGTATTTAATATATCTAAAATATATATAGCTTTTTCTTTATGAGACCCTTCTTGTAATCTAGCGGTATTTTCAACTAATCCTATGAATTCAGCTTCTGAATCAAAAACATTATATAAGCTAAAGTACTTAGCATCGCCGAAGTGATCTTTAATTATTGTTTCTTTATCATTTGTAGCAAGTGCAACTATCATTTTTTCCCCTTTTGCTTATTCTTGTATATCAATTTTATATCTATTATTGACATTTGTCAATTATAACGCTCTTATTTATATTCCATAAAAAAGAGATTGAAATTATTTCAATCTCTAAATATGATTTATTGTTTTAATAAAATAAATTAGTGTTTATACTTAAATAAAGATAATCAGCAACAACATTACCATCTTTATCAATAATACCATAAAGACCATCTTTCATGACTACTGCATAGCCATCACTGTGAAACATTAACGCTGACAAATGGCTATAAGCAAGTCCATCTACTTCAAATTGTGGTTGTATTACAGTAGTACCCGTTGTATCCATAAATCCTATAGTTTCTGTAGCGTTGTCTATGAAATCCATGTAACCATTTATAAAGTTTCGATGTAAATAATTATTAGAAATAGAATTATCATATACAAAAGAAAAATTTTCTTTTAAGACTTCTGCTTGGTAATTATACATAGTAGCATCTGTACCAAGTATTCCTGGTTGTGGGAAAAACGTACCTTCTACAGCAAAGAACACATCTGAATTGTCTTGTGTTAGACTTATAACCTGGTTCGTTCCTTGATACAGTAGATTTCCTTCATAGTCAATAACTTTTGAAAGATAATCGTCGTCTACATAATATATGTATGAAATGATTTCATCATCGTAACCCGTTATCCCAATAGCGCCTTCAGGCAATTCAAATAGTATAGTACCTTCCAAGTCAATTATGTATTGCGTATCACCATCATCGACTAATTGAACGCCATCATAAAACCACATTTTAGGAAGGGTACGGTAATCATACTCATAATATATACTTACATCAAATTGAGGCTCTATTATTATGTCTCCAAAAATATCTACAAATCCAAGTAAGCCTTCTTCTGTAACAATAGGTGCTATGTCACTATCCATTAAATCATTTCCAAATCCCATCCTATTTAAATAGATTGGTTCAAGAATCACAGTGCCTGTAGAATCCAAAATTCCAAAATAATCGCCAATCTTAACACAAATATAATTTTGACGACACAAAAACCACATATCATCATATATGTATTCGGTAATCGGTTCTCCTTCAGGAGTAATCAAGGCAAGCTTGCCTTCTGAATTTTGATCAATTTTCCATGAGCCTTGGTATTCTTTAGGATACTGTTCATAAATCAAATCTATATCTGTGATACTTTCCATTAAGATATTTCCTTCGTAATCATAAACATCATAAAGCGTAGGTAAACCACTCCAAGTTCTGGAACATAATAAATAATTAGAATACATGGTTATTATACAAGGATAACTCTCACCTAAGATTATGTTTCCCGCCATGTCAATTATATTATATCCAGAATCTATGTAAACCTTAGCATAACCATTTTCATAAAAACTAGAAGCCCAGTCAAAGGTTGCGTCAATTATCATTTCACCTTCATTATTAATGTAACCCCATAATTCATCCTGTGTTTGAACAGGAATTAAGGCACTTTCAAATAAAGGATAAATCCCATACTTTAATTCGAATTCTTCATACTTATCAACTAAAGCTGTAGTAGTATGTTCCGTCTCTAAAGTTGTAAGTTGCGAATTTAAAGTAGTTGTATCATTAGAACAAGTTACCATGCATAACGATAATAATACTGATGATAAGAGAACAATTAATTTTTTCATCATTCATACCTCCTTATATACCTAAATGCAAGCTTATAAAAAAGTGATATTATTATAATATTATCACAGAATTATTATATCACATTTTAATAAAAATATATATTTCCGCAAGAAATTCGGTAATAAACATTAAACAATTAAAGTCACAGCTTTAGTAGTAACAAATTAGATTTTATATGGTTTTATCTTACTTTTTTGAAAAATCCCTTAAATTACATCTATACTATGTGATATAATATTTTTATGCGGAGGTAATCTTATGGACCAATGGTTTAATCAATTATATGAAATAATCGGTAAACAAATTGAATCAAAGAAAACTGAGATGATACTACCAGAAATATATAGTGAATTAGATATTCTCGCTAGAAAACAAAACATTGAAGAATTACACGAAATATATGAGTTTACTGAATCTAATAAT
>Ga0307991_1000709_pt1 | contig 23870 bp, 36 predicted proteins | sample EllFjometagen131_FD_203146 | JGI IMG/M metagenome (GOLD analysis project Ga0307991, IMG submission 203146) | Marine microbial communities from Ellis Fjord, Antarctic Ocean - #131 | ecosystem: Environmental > Aquatic > Marine > Unclassified | place: Southern Ocean | collected 2014-10-08 | reverse complement strand
AAGAAACCAATTAATATTAAGAACAGTATTAGGAACAGTCTTTATAGTAATGACAGTATTAGGATTTATGCCAGAACGTGTTTTCGCTTTGTTAAAAGGAATAATTTAAACATAATTGATAGCAGTCAGTAGGGTTATCGGTTAGAAGGAATATCTATCGGCTAATTATTGGACTCCTGACTATACTGGAAGAAAAATATTTAGAGCCGAAGGTAACTCTACCGCTTGCTATCAATAACTGGTTCTTTTAACAATAAAAAGGGGGTGAAAGATGGAGTGTACTAAATGTAAAAAAGAAACATTTGTAATTTACATTTGTGATGAAGGTAAATTATGCAGTGAATGTTATGACGAAGCAACAGAGGAAAGGAAGAAAAATGGAAAAGTTAAGGAAAGTGTTGATATTCGGGATTGCAATGACAAGCTTCATAATATACAAGGGGACAAAGACGATTGGCTCATTGTTTAAATCTGAAGCTAAAAGATGTGGTCGTTGCAACAGGATATTAGGAAAAGGAATGTATGTTTTCATAGGAAAGAAAAGTGTTTGTATAAAATGTCTTAACAAAGAATGGAAGAAAGGAGGTATAAATGGCAAGAAGCAAACATCATATCAAACCGAAAAGTAGAGACGGTTCTAACTCCAAAAATAACATTGCTTTTGTATCAAGTAAGTCCCATCAAAACTACCATATTCTATTTGGCAACAGAACTCCTACTGAAATATTGGACTTCCTTGTACGTTATTTTTGGAAAGGTAACAAACAATTTCTTTACGAATACCTTGAAAGGAGGTAACCAATGATTGTAATACAGGAATGCAGTGAATGTGGGAAACCAACTACTTGCTTTGACGGCATAACAGTTCGTTTCTGCGATGAGTGCGAGGAAAAAGGTGGCGATAGAAACCTTTGCTCTCGCAGGTATATGAACAACCAGCGAATTAAAATCGTAAAAGATTATCGCTGCAAAGAGTGTATGCAAGAAACACCAATGACGGTAATCCCTGATTAGGTGTTCGGCGGGAGGATGATAATCTCATTCTCCTGCCAAAACTTTTAAAAAGCCAGTAGCTGATGATAGATTGGCGAATATCTTTCAATGGCTACGAGATTTATATAAACAGAAGAGATTGAGCTACATAATAATAATCAGAGCCTACAATCTCTTCTTAATAAATTAATAAATTATATATATGTTATTAACAAAATTGAGAGTAAAATTAACAGGGCAACCCCTTGGTTTAGAAAAATTACCAAAAGATGAAAGAGATCTTAATCTTGGTTTCTTGTGGTTTGGTGGTTATGAACCATTGCATAAAAGAAAAGAGATTAAAACATTAAGTGTTAAATCACAAAAACACAACACCTGCGGCTGGAACTCTAGTACGACTGGCAAAGAAGTGGATGAGGGTGTTAAATTATCACCCCGTAGTTTAGTCATTCTTGGTAAAGAATTAGGTTATATATCTGGAGATGGGTTCTCGAACCTAAGAAATAACGAAAAGACTTTACAAAAATACGGAGTAGCAGAAGAAAGGTTTTTAAGTGAAAAGAATGGTGGTTGGGTTGACTATAGTAATTCAGCTAAATTAACACCAGCGGCGAGGGCAAATGCAGCCACACATAGATCGCAAACTTACTGGTCAATAACTAATATAGATGGAATATTAAAAGCGCTTGATGACGATAGAATAGTAAAAGTAGGTGTTAAGTGGTATCGTGGATTAAATATGAGCGCAGGTTTTAAAACTCCTTGGTTCTGGGGAATTGTTAGTTGGTTTGTGGGTTGGCACGCTATGATAGTAGTTGGATATGATATGGACTATAAAGGACAGAAGGTGGCAATACTACAAAACTCATTCGGAGGAAACTACGGAGATAATGGAAAGATGTATATCAAGTTTGCAGATTTAGAAAAACAGATTCGAGAGGCTGGGGCTTATGCTAATTATGATATGCCATTGGAAATTGGTAAGTGGTTGATAGAGCATCAGGGCCATCTAGTCAAAACTAATGGAGGTAAAGATGTTTATTTAATACAGGGAAATCAGAAAAGGAAATATACTGATGAAGCTACGCTAACAGCGCATGGAAAGGCTATCGCTGATATAATTAATGTAGAAGCTGAATATTTAGATAAAGTAGAACGGGGTGAGGACATATTATTCTGGGATGGTGGCAATGTTAAGCAAGTGAGAGAGATGGTAAGGCAGTATGGACAATTTAAAGAATTATACAGTACATATTTTAACGAATTATTTTAAAATTAATATATAAACAATATGAAAAAACTATTATTACTAATCGCTTTATTACTTATTCCAATTGGAGTATATGGAGCAAGCCAAGCCACTGTCTTTCATCCTGATACTGGAGATAGAAAGGCTGTAGAGGTGGGTAATCCCGGTGCATTTAGTGGCGGATACATACTCGAAATGTCTTACGGGTATCTAACACTAGATGGACAACAAGAAGATCCTCTTCTTGGTTTTAGTGTTATATCTAATTACAAAACAACATTGTCAGCCTCGATGACTGCAACCCAGTCAACAATCCCAGTGTCAAAGATAACTACAAAAGATGGACACACTATCACAATGGCAGACTTAGGTGAAAGAGTATTTCTAACTATAGAGCCGGGAGCCAATAAAGAAGAAATCGCAATGTGTACTGGAATATCTGGCACAAGTTTCACTGGCTGTACTCGTGGTCTAGCTTTCTACGGAACTTCAACAGCCTCAGTGCTAGCTAACAGAAAAACACATAGCTCAGGCTCTACTATAGTAATGAGTAATGTTCACTATGTATATGATGAAGAGGTTGATAAAGATACAACTGAAACAATCGGAGGTGTTAAGACTTTTACTTTAAGTCCTATTGTACCAAGCCCAACTACAGCAAACCAAGTAGCTAGTAAAAGCTATGTTGACGGAGTAGCTATAACAGGTGGAGCAACTTCTACTGAGAGTGTGTTGGGATTTGTGGAGCTAGCAACACCGACTGAAATGGCAAGCTCAACTTATGATGTAAATAATCCAAGAGTTCTTAATACTAGATACTCAAGCGACAACACAAGAGGATTTGATTTAATGGAAGACCAATCAACTGGAGGCTCAGACCAAACAGCAACTACAACAACAACTTATTTAGCTCAAACATTTAAAACAACAGCAACTACTACAAGAGTAACAAGATTAAGTTTAAGTTTGAAAGAGACAGCAACAATGACTGGAACAACTACTGTTTCTCTATATTCGACTTCAAATGATACACCAGACTCATCTCTTGGGATAATGGGTACTGTAAGTTCATCTACTATAACAAGTTCTTATGTAACTTATGATTTTGATGACTTAAATTTAAACGTTTCTCCAAATAAAAAATATGCAATTATATTATCTGCAACTGGAGTTGATAATACTAATTATATAAATTCTGAATATAGTAATACAAGCGTATACTCAGATGGTAATTCTTTAATTAGTTATAATAGTGGAACAGACTGGACAGCTTCTACTACTTCTGATTTTGTATTTAGAGTTTATGGAAACGAACCAGCAACAGATAATACAGTAATTGTTTCTGATGATGATGGTAAGTTAGACCAGTCTTGGCTAGATTTAACAGAAGACTTTAGTTTTAGTGGAGAAAATACTTTCTCAGCGACAACTACTTTCACTGGTGTAGTTGTTGGAGCTAATAGTTTCTTATTTGGAAATGGAAATGATGGAGATGTTGATATTACTACGGGAACTACAACATTAACTAGGGATATGTATTATGATAATTTGACTATTGATTCAGACGGAGAAATTGTAACTGCTGGATATAGAATTTTTGTTAAAGGGACACTAACTAATAATGGTTATATTACAAGAAATGGAAATAATGGTGGAGTTGGTGGAAATGGAGCAACAAGCAACTCAACAAATACAAGCCAAGGGACTGCTGGTACACAACTAGCATTTGGAACTCTCTTCGGTGGAGTAGCTGGAGAATTAGGTGGTACTGGTGGAGCTGGTGGAGACGCTAGTGGTAGTGGTTCAGACCAAGCTGGAAAAGCTGGCGGAGCTGGCGGAGCTGGAAACAACTCAGCCTCATCACTAGGGTCAAATGGTGGGACAGGTTCAGCAGGAGGACTCGGTGGGTTAACTTACGATGGTCAATCAGCTGGAGCAGTTGGAGCAGGAGGTGGAGCTGGAACAGCAACCGCTTCAAAGAACAATATATATAACGCAGTTACGGCTATAAATTTATTTGAAATAACAGCAGAAGCAACACTTCAATCATTGACATCATCAGCTGGTGAAGGTGGTGGAGGAGGAGGCGCTGGTGGAGGTGGTTATTACGGTACTTCAAAAGTAGGAGGACAAGGAGGAGCTGGTGGAGGCTCAGGAAGCTCAGGTGGTATAATAGCTATCTATGCAGAAACAATAATTAATAATGGAGTTGTTATGTCGATTGGAGGAAATGGTGGAAATGGTGGAGATGGTGGAGATGGTGGAGATGTTTCAGCTGGTGGCGGCGGTGGTGGAGCTGGAGGAAATGGTGGAGCTGGAGGAGTTATATTATATTTATATGAAACAAAAACTGAGGTTGGTACAGAATTAGTAACAGGTGGAACAGCTGGTAGTAAAGGAATAGCAGGTTCAAACGGTGCTTTTTTAACACCATCTGACGGTAACGACGGAAACAATGGACAAACTGGAGTTATCTATAATATAAACTTTAAATAATAATTAACAATAATAATATGCAAAAGACATTACTGTCAAAGGTGTTATCTAATATGAACGCTTGGCAGGATATAGCTAACATCGGTGAAGAGTATAAGGTGAGAGCGTTGGATAGTGGGTTACGCAGTCTAAGACGAGATACTGTGTTTCCTTGGACTATTCAAAAAGGTTCACTTCGTGTCTTCGATGATGTTTTAGAATATCCAGTCGAGAGCGATCACGATGAGATAGCTTATATTGATAATACGAAGGGAGATGGTTTCTCAGCTCGAGCTAGATTTACTTATACCTCACTACAACAATTCTTCGAAGACGTACAAAATAACAGAAACCAAATAGCTGAAATCTGGGATGGTGGAACTAAGTATCTTGGAGTGAGATATAAAGATATATCCAGAGGAAGTCAACAATTAAGTAATGCTGAGACAGTTGGAGACTACAGTGTAGCGGATGATGCTACTGCTGTGGCTTTGGATAACGTAAATTTCAAAGAAGGTAATGGAAGTATGAAAGTTACAGTTGTAAGTAGTTCTGGAATAGCTACTATTCTAAATTCATTTACCAGTTATTCTGACACTAACTACCAAAGAAAATATCAGTTCAGATGGATATATCTTGGAGCGGTACCTACTTCTATTGAGCTTAGGCTACAAACCAGTGCTACTAAATACTTAAAGACTGTAGTAACTACTCAATTCTCTGGTCAAGCTTTTAAAGCTAACCAATGGAACTTAATTGCTCAAGACTTAAACACTGCAACTAAGGTGGGTGTCTTTAACTCAGCATCTATAGCTAGTGAGAAAGTAATATTAAATGGGGCGGCTACTGGAACTTATTACTTAGATAATTCTTACGCAAGAGCTTGGGAACTAATGGACTACTGGTATTACTCAATTTATAATGTTGTAGGAATAACTTCTACTTCAGCTGATAAAGAATACTTCATGGACTCAGATGACGCTTACGAAACTGGTGACTACTTACTTGGTGATACTGAGTGGATAGGAGTAATAATGTATGAAGCTTTAGAACTTCTGATGGCTGATATAGAAAATGTTAGACTATTTTCTGTAATACAAAGAAAGAAACGAGAAGCTTGGGACGCTTTAAATGCAAAATATCCTGATATGGTTCCTCTTATCACAACTAAAAGATATAGATTTAATAATGATCCTATTTCATCTGGATTAAATACAAACTTATGGTCAAAATAAAAGATAATTTAAAAAAGATAAGTGCTGTACTTGGTCTAATTATATTAGGTGGTGCAGGCGCTCTAGGTGTGGCTACTACCAACCCCAGTCCTGAATTAGAAATGGGAGCTTCTTATCCTGATGCTAAATGGGCGGTTGTTAGTCAGTTCGATGGTTATCAAACCAATGTAGACCCAACTGCTGTATCTGATGGAGCTAATCCGCAGGGACAAAACACCACAGCTAATGAGCGTGATAGAATATCTGTTCGTAAATTAGGTTATGAAGTTTTTCCAACTGGAGACGCTAGCGCTGATACTGATAAAATAACTTCATCTTATACATTTAGAAAAAGAAGTGGTGAGAATATAATGATGAGGAGCTACGGGACTGTTCAAGAGTATTACGAAGAAGATAATGACACTTGGGAAAACCTTAGAAGCGGACTAACCAGCGGAGCTGAGTTCGATTATGGTATGTATAATATTAATACAGACCTCACCTCATACATTTACTTTGGTAATGCTTCAGATAGTGGTGCTAGATGGACAGGCGCTCATACTATGACAAATGGAGCAGTCACCACTGATAGCACTGAAATAATAGTGGATGACATAAGTGGATTTCTGATTACTGGAAATTTAAGGCTCTGTGGTACTGATATAGCTTATTCTGGGATAAACTTGACTACTAATACCATTACGTTGACAGCGACCTCTACCATCGCTTGTGCTGACAACAGAGGGGTGTCACAAACTGTAGATGAATTATCAGCCCATCCAGTAGGTAATATTTACATAGTTGCCAATAATCGACTATTTATAGCAGGAATTGCTAGCACATCTCAAGCAGTTTACTTTTCTGAATACGGGGACGCTACTAACTTTGTTGGAGCTGACCTTGTGACAGATAGCACTGCAACCTCCCCGGGTATATTTAACCTAGGGACTGGTGGTGGAGGAGTTACTGGAATGGCTTTTGATGAAAGTAGTATTTACATATTTAAGCGTTCAGCAGTATGGAAAGCCACACTGACTGACACATTATATACATTAACAATTTTAAAACCAGTTGACTCTAAATCTCAAACCACAGGAGCTGTTAATAACCGCTCAATATTTACTGGCCATAATGCTGTATATTTTATAACACCAGATAATCAGTTGATGAGCTTGCAACGTGTAGAACAGATTGATTATCCACAAATTGTTCCTATCTCAGATAAGATTAAGCCAACTGTGGACGCTATGAATTTTGATGATAGTTCTGGAATAGTATTTAGAGATAGAGCATACTTTAGTGTTAAACAAAACACAGATGTTTCTAACAACGATACAATTTTAATATTTAATACAGGTACTAAGCAATGGGATAGTCCGATTGTTGGTTGGAACGTGCAAGACTTTACTATATATGATGATGGAACCAGTGAGGAGTTATATATAGGAAGTTCTAATAGTACTAATAATTATAAAGTTAACACCACCCCGACTGATGATATATTTGAAGTAGCTTCCAATTGGAGAAGTAAACAATATTCTTTTGATATGCCTCATCAACAAAAACAAATAGTCGATTTGTTTATTGAAGGGTATATTTCACCTAGTACAGAACTTACAGTTAGTTTATTATTAGATGAAGATGGTTATACTCAAAGTTTGACAACTATAATTGATGGTGCTGATGATGATTTAATCTATGACTCTTCAGACTATAATGTCTTTGGACTTAGTGCTTTTGGTACTAAAAGATTTGGTAGTAATGAAGATGAAAGTGGTATGAAGAAGTTCCGTGTCTATCTTGGAAAAGATTTTAGAGCTTCACCATTCTATGTGGCTCAAATTGAGTTCGCTAGTGAAGGTGATAATCAGAACTGGGAGATATTAGACTACGCTATTAGATGGAGACCATACTCACAAGGTGAAAAGAGAGAACTTTACCAAGCTTTTAAGGAATAATTAATAATATAAAATAATATGGCAGACAAAAAAGTTACCTCCGTAGATAATATCGAGGATGGTAAATTATTAGGAAAAACTAGAACCATAACTGATCCCACAACTGGTGAATCTAAAGTGGAGTATCAAGGAAACTTCGGTCAATTCGCAGACCCAACTAAAGCTCCTAACACTAGCAGTACAGGCGAAGTAATTACTGGAACTGGTATAGCAGATGCAGGAAACATAGCTGGATTTAGACCCGATGGAACTCCTATTTATCAGACTCCTGTTGTAGACAGCACAGACAACTTAACTGATGCTAATAATTTAGCAAACCAAGATGCTAATAATGCTATTGGTGATGCTGAAAGTGGAACTGAGACCCCAGACGCTGCGTTAGCTAGACTTACAGAGGAACAAGGCAATTTAGGAACATTCACCACTGATGAGTTATCAGCGATTGATGAAGCCGGTGAAGCAGCGAGATTAGCTTTCCAACCTATTGTAGAAGAAACTGAAGAAAGAAGGAGAGTTACTTTACCCGGTGATGTTGTTCGAGCTGGTGAGAAAGGTGGATTTCTAAGTACTCAACAAGCTGGCGTGGCTGCGTTATTACCGACTGACAAACGTGAAGGCGAAGCTTTTGTTGGCGCTGGTGGAGCATTAGATCAGAAACGACAAACATTAGATAGAGCTGTGGCTCTCGCTAAAACTAAACAACAAGAAGCCATCGCGCAAGCTAAAGCCGCGCAACGCAAAGCTACTATGACTCAAAAAAGAGCTGACTTTGATGTTGCAATAAACCTAGCCCAGTTAGCTCAAAAGTTTGATCAGGACGCACAGAGTTTAGCTTTACAGAAAAGTAGGTTGGGATTGGATATTGTGCAAGAAGAAAGAACAGCCGCAGAACAAGAAAGAAGATTTGAATTTGATATTGCTAAGTTTGATATAGGTGAGGAGAGATTGCAGAGAAGTCAAAACTTAGACATTGCTAAGTTCGAAAGAGATATAACAGAAGACACTCAAAGCGACACACTAGATAATATAAGTAGAATGGCTAATAGCAGAATACCATTAGACGAATTTTCTGATAAAAAAATAAGAGAATTGGAGGTTAAGGCAGGGCTAGAAGCTGGAACTTTTGAATCATTCTATAGTAGTTTAGAGGAAGGTGTCCAAAGAGGAGATATTCTAAATGAATTAGACTTACAACAAAAAGTTGCTACACTTAATAGAACCAAAAAGTTAGCCGCAGGAGGAAGCGGAATCACTTCTACGGGAGATACTATTAAACCAACAGTTGAAGGAGACCCTATGAACTTTGATGAATGGTTACAGGCTACTGGAGAACAACAAAAGATGACTATGTCACCTAATGAAACTAATCGTCAAGAATATAATAAATACTTTAAACAGTTTCAACAACTAAATAATAATTATTATAATGAGATAGCTAATAAAAAATCTCCTACTGCTACAGAAACAAAAGATATAAGAAGACTAGAAGCTGTTGGTTTAAAAGACGCCCCGAGAGACGAACAACTTAATTATCTTTATGGTGCTGAATTAGAAGAACCGACTAAGGCAGAAAATGAAGGGAGCGTATGGGAATGGTTGTCTACTTCTGACGCGCAAGACTTGACCACAGAAGAAAAGAAACAGCAAATAATGGAGATGGGATTAAGTCCTCAGACCTTTAATATATATTAATTATAAAATATGTCATTACAAGATTTCATACAACAAAAAAATAAAGAAAGAACCTCTACTACCATACCAACAACTAAAACATCGTCACCTTCTGGAAGTTTAAGTTCTTTTATGGAACAAAAACAATCGAAGCCGTTTAAACCGACTGATTACAATGTAAACCCGCCAGATTATACTGCTAATAAGCCGAAGGAAGAAAAAAAAAGTAAGATAGGCGATGCTTTTAGTTGGATAGGTAAGCAGTTAATGAAAGGTCAAGGAATAGCAGCTAAAGAACAAAGAGCTATTGGTGAGGGGGTAGGAAATCTTTTGGCCATAGCTTCTCCTAGAGTATCAGCCTCTGAGGGTGTAAAAAATGCTATTAAGAAGTTTACTGAAGGACAGAAAGGTGCTTATAATGTGTTACGTGGCAGAGAAGAAACATCAATTCTACAAGAAATGGAAGATGCTGGTGTTCCGTCTGTAAAATTTGATAAAATTTTTGGTATAACAAATGAGTTGACAGTTGATCCTTTGAATTTTTTAAAGCCATTAAAGCTAATCGATAAGGCCTTAGACATTACTAAACTGAAAGACCCACTGCAAGTTATAACAGCTGGAGTGAAAGAGATGCAAGGATTTAAAAAAGTTAAGGGATTATTTTCTAATGCTACTGGTAACAAAGCCTTTGATAATGTTGTTACTAAGTTCAGAAATTTAAAAGATTATAGAGAAGGCGAGTTAATAAAAGACGCTGTTGATTTGCAGAAAGATATAAGATTCTTAGAAAAGAGTGGAATTAAAAATGCACAAAGCATAATAACAGAAGGGCTAGAAAATCCGACTAGTCTTTTAAGTGTCACCGATGAAAAAATGTTAGGGATAATTGGCAATTTAAAAACTACTTATAAGGGTTTATTAGATCAAAGTGCGGAAGTAGGACTTAAAGTAGGAGAAATTATGGACTATGCTCCCCACATTAGAACTAAGAAAAGCTTTTTAAATAAAATGAAGCAAGAGTTTGGTATGGGTGCTAGAGAATTTGGTATAGGAGCAGTTGAGAAAGGTAGAAAAATAGAAGGGACTATAAAAGAAATAGCAGAAAAAGGATTAGATATATTTGAAAAGAATCCTGCTATTCAATTGGCTAAGAAAGGGCAGACTTTTGCTAAAGCTATCACTGCTAAAGAGTTTGCTAATACAGTTAAGACTTTTGCAGTTAAAGAGGGTGGAGTAGAGGTTACTAACTCACTACTAAAAGGATTAAAATTCTCGCCAGAGCAAGCAAAGGTTATAGATAATTTTTATTCAGGAATAAAACCAGAAGAATTAAAAGTAATTATTAAAGGCTTTGATAAGGTACAAAACTTATGGAAGGCTCAAGCTCTAATTAGCCCATCCTATCACACTAGAAATATGATAGGTAATTTGTGGAATAATTATCTAGCTGGAGTTAATCCTCTCTTTTATAGTAAGGCTGGTCTTGTTCAAAAGGGTTTAATAAAAGACCCTAAACTAATAGAACAAGCTAAGCGATTAGGAGTGCTTGATGATGGTTGGTTTGCAAAAGATATAGCTGATGAGATTGTTTCTAAGGTTGAAGGAGTTAAGAACTGGAAAAAAGGACTTAACCCATTATCACAACAAAATTATTTAATTAAATTAAATAGAAAAATAGGTAGCACAGTGGAAAATAATGCTAGGCTTGCTCATTATATGTCTAAAATAGCTGAAGGTGTTAGCCCAGAGGTGGCCGCGAGGAGTGTAAAGAAATATCTATTTGATTACGGAGACCTAACAACATTCGAAAAAACAATAATGAAAAGGATAGCTCCATTTTATACTTGGAGTAGAAAGAATCTGCCAGTTCAAATGACTGAGATAGTGGCTCAACCTGCTAAGTTTGCCTTACCTCACAAGATAATAGAGAGACTAGAGGCAGGGGTGGAAGCACCAAATGAAAAATATATGAGTCCTTATATCCAAGATAATGTTCCAGTAAGAATTAGAACAAATAAAGATGGAAATGCAGAATATTTTTTACTTGGTTCTTGGTTGCCGTACGCTTCTGCTATTGAAATATTATCGTCTCCCATCGAAGAAATGGTAGCTATGATTACCCCATTTGTAAAAACTCCTTATGAATATTTAAGCAATAAATCTACATTTTTTAAAAACACATTAGGAGAACCAGCACCAATTGAAAGAAGACACAAACAACAAGGTGAATTTGTTAATCCAATAAATCCTACAGAAACAATGTCTATGCGCAAAAAAAATATACTTCTTCTCAGAAATATACGTGTGTTGAATGATATGAATAAATGGGTGGACAAACAAGACCCTACTAAAGTTAAAGATAGTTTCGCAGTTAAAGCCTTGAATACTTTATTTGGTAAGGCTTCCACTTATGATGTAGGTAAATCTAAATACTATTATGATATGGACACTGAAGATAGAATAACAGAATTAAAAGGGGCTATAAGAGACGCTAGTAAAAGAGGCTTTGGAGAAAAGGCAGAGGAATTAAGAGAGGAATTAATAGACTTTCAACAAAGAAGACAAAATGATTAAACTTATTATAAGTTGGTTAATAGTAATCAGTCTTTGGTTATTAATAACCCACGATAAAGGAATATACTATGCTGATCCATATATGGAACAATGCGTTCCAAACTATATGGGTAGTTGTGATTAGAACTGGCCGGTAGTACTATATGTGTAGTATGCGACAGCTATACCCATTACTACAAATGGTGCTAGTATTATTAATATTCCCTGTATTGTGTCTTTTATCCCTTTCATATATTTAAAATTTAAGATTCTTTCCACTTATTTTTAATGTATTCTGTATGCTCTCCGTTTGCACATTTTCTTGCGCTAGTAACTATTTTATCATCAACCATTTTAGCTCTAATTATAACAAGGTCATCTATAATAGGACCTTTTAAAAATACATAATGATTTCCTTTTAATTCAAAAGGTTTTTTATCATATTCTTTATGCCAATATTTACTAGCTCTATTTATGGCACTTATTTCGCTTGTGCAATCTGTTTTTATGTCTATAGTTATGTCCATATAGTTATATTAAATAATTAAAACTCAACACAAATCCCCTTATCTAAACAGTCGGTCTCAGAGATACTTCTCTTGCCGTCTGTTTTTAGTTTGTAAACTTCATCTATCCCAATGAGATAGAATTTATGTTGCCCTTCCTCTGTATCTTTGTTAAACATTATAACCACGTAGGCTAGTTCTTTGTGGAGTACGAAACAGTCAAAACCTTTCAACCCGGGATCAACATCACTTAACTTATAATAAAACATGTCGTGCTTAACTCTTTTTAATGATGGAAGTTGTTGTGGTTGAAATTTACTAAACGGAACAGTTTTCCCTTTAGAAACTTTCAACTCAAACGCACCAGTGAATCCACAATTGTTGCTGGCATATTGAACACCAGTCACCCATCTCTTAAACATCATCTGGAAATCCTTTTCCTTAAAGTTTTTTTTCATATTATTTATATTGATTTATTCTTCTTTTAGTATTTAAAATTTCTTCTTCAGTCCATCCAGCCTTTAATCTACAAAAAATTGCTGGTCTAGTTATCCCTAATTTCTTAGCTAACTCAGAGGCCGTAATACTCTTCCCTTTAAAAAAGAATGTTTTTTGTTTGTGGGGATTCAAAATTGGAGTTTCTAACGTTTTTTTTATTGACCACTTATAACGATTTAATCTATCTTTAATAACTTGATATGGAAGTCCTGTCTCGTCTGACCAATCAGCTATTGTCTGAATTTTATCCTTATATTCTATTAATCTATTACTCCTTCTATTCCTAGCTTGTTCACTGTTAGTAGACCACTTACAATTTTCTTTATAGTAATTACCATCATTATTTATGCGATCAATACTTGTATTTTTATCTCCATACTCTTCGATATGTTTAACAAAAGATTTATACATATCATTTTTAAAGTCTTTAAATGATTTCCACATCATCTTTATTCCCCTACCACCATATAAATAGTAGTTTGGAGCTGTTTCTCTTTCGCACCTAGCTTTAATAGAGTCATAACATCTTGAAAATTTTTGATTGCCTTTTCTCATATAATTATAATTATGGATTAACTTCTACATTAATTATAACAGACCTATTTAATTTGTCAATATCTCTAATCCCATCTCCTTATATTCACGCCTTCTTTTTAGGGCTTGCCTGTGCAAAATGGCGTTCTTTACATCATCAATATCTATCACTTTAGGGTCCTGTTTCCCTTCGAATATGCGCCTAATTCTTCCCATACTCTGAACATTTAAAGTATCTGAAGATAAATCGCCAGCGAAAACAATCGTATCTAGACTCGGAACATTAAATCCCGTGCTTAATAAAGAATAGGTTCCCAGTATAACGTCAAAATCTACTTTATTATTACGGAGTTTTTCTATCAACTCTTTCTGTTCTTTTTTATTTTTAACATTAGAAGTAAGTTTAAAAATTTTATATTGTTCATTTAATATTTGATAAAAATATTCATAATGTGCCACTCTTTTTGTGAGTACTAATATCTTTCTTTTATTAGTTATTTCGCTCAATATTTTCCTAGTAATAATTAAATTTCTTTTAGAATTAAATATTTGTTTTTTAATCATATCAGCATATTCCTCTACTTCTATTTCAATATCACTCTTCACTATTTCCACTTTAGGCTTAGCTTGCGGGAGTTCTTTATCCACAACTATATCACCAAAAGTAAAGTAAAGTGCGTCACCTTGACCATCCTCCCTCTCAACTGTGCCTGACATTCCATAAAACCTCATTGGATTAAACTGTTGTAAAGTTTTAAGTCTTATGTCTGTAATAAACTGATGACACTCGTCTATTATCGCCATACCAAACTTATTTTTTATATCACTTAAATCTCTTTTCGCTAGCGTGCTGACTGAAACTAGCGTAATATCTTTTATATCATATACAGTTCCTTGTATTATTCCGGGACTATAATTATAAAACTTTTCTAGTGTTTCTTTGAACTGATCTAATATTATATTTCTAGGAAGTATAATTAAAGTTTTTAACTGTGTTTCTTCTATCAACTTACAAGCTATTATAGTCTTACCAAAAGCTACTGACAACTTTATTATACCATTTTTATGCTTTAGTATCTGTTCTGGTATACCAACTTGATACTCACGGAGTACTAAGTTATTATTCACGAACGGCTGTTTAAGATTCTTACGACACAATCTATACTTTATGTCAATAGGTACGTGCAGTTTTGAACAAAGACGTTTAAGTCTTTGTTCACAACCCCTCCCTACGACTAGAATGTCCCCAGCGTCCACATAGTACTTAAAGTTCTTCTTTATAGCGTACAGCGCCCTCATATTGTTCTTTCTGAGCATGACTTGGTAAACTGGGTTGGGGATGGTTAATGCTTTTTTAATGATCGCTTTAATTTGGGGTGGTGCATTATATATATAAATTTTATCTGATATTATTGCTTCCATTTTAATTTGTTATTACTATCAATATTATTTCAATTATTATCGCTAATATTACTAAACTAACTGCCAAAGCAAAATTACCTGTAATTTCAAATATAATTACTGCTGTTGCTACTAAGATTCCTACTATTAGTGGGATCATACTATTTACCTATAAAATATAATAATGTAAATAAGATACCACCCCAAATAAGAATCCATAACCAATGTTTAGGCTTTGGCGGCTCAATTTTGGTCATATCTACTTCCTCATAAAGTTCCTCTAATCCATCTTTTTTCATTCTTTCTTTCATATTATATATATTAATTAATCATTTTAGCTTCCTTAATCAAAAGTTTATCTACACACTCTTGATGAAAAACAAATTCTTCTTGTTTTTCTTTTTTATCTTCCATTATTCTATATGGCATTACTGCTTCGCTTATTTCTTTACCACAAATTTCACAAGCAATCACATTAATTTCTTTTTTAATTGTTTTCATATTATATATATTAATTTATTATTTACTATATTCTATAGAGTTATCAATTTATACGTACTTTAATTGATATAGGGATACATCGCCTAGAATCGCTAGCGTTAGACTGATTACGCCCCACAGTATTCACACTCTATAGAATGTAATAAACAATTAATAGTTAATCCCCATCAATAAGAGTTTCCCAACTTTATAAATGGAGTTAAGTATTAAAGAGCAAGTAAATGTAATATTATTCTATATATTCCAATAAAGCTAAATAACCATATAAGCCTTCTAGTCCATCCGTAGTCTTTTACTTTTTTAACTTTAAACATATTAAGTTAGGTTATTTTTTATATCTGCCTCAATATCATCTTTGGCTTGATTAATAGTTTTATGTATATCCTCTTCTTTCAACGTCTTAAAATATACTCTACTTTTTATTTCTTTTAATAATTCTTTATTATTCATATTAAGTTAGGTTATTTTAATGAATTAAATCCTAGTTAATATTAATACTACAGTAGCCCCTATAATATATCCTATTACAAACAAAGTAAGTCCATTTATTTCTTTTCTCATATTAAGTTAGGTTAGTTTTTATTATGTTTATTGATTCTTTTAATCCTAAATTATATTCAGCTACTCCACAATCACAAGGCATATCTTTATTTTCTAAACTTTCACACCAATCATTATGTTCACTTTTCTTATCTTTTATCAAATCGGTAATTTTCTTTAGTTCTTCTTTGAAGAATTGTCTTACAAACTCTATTGCACCTTTTTCATTATTCTCATCAAGGTTTATGTAGTCTACTTTTTTTATAAACTCAAGAATTTTATTGTCGTCAAATGTTTCCATATCTGCTAAATCACAAGGTTCTAAGCACTTTGTGCAAAAATAATATTTCGTTGTTGCTCCGACTACTTTTACTTCTGCATTACAGCAGTTTGATAATTCCATATATTTAGTTATTTAATCTATAATATCGCAAGGATAATCCTGACATTATCCCTGCTAATTAAAGACTATTGTTTCTGAACCTTTGTTAGTACAATCTGTGGTTTCTGCACGTCTAGGGCATAACCATGTTTAGTTAAGACTGCTTGTAACTCTTCTCCACAAGCCTTTAACTTTTCTTGTTCTTTCTCGGCTAATAGTTTCTCAGCCTTTGTTACTTCGTCTACTTCTTTTGTTGGTGCTTTTTTCTCTGTCATTTTGTTTATTATTATTTATTAATTCTTTATTTTCGTATATGTTTCCTATTACTTTTAAATCAGAAGTTGTTTGCAAGTCTTTTAATCTCCCATTTTCTGAAAGAATACCATTCTCGTACAACTTAAAACTGCAGCCACCGATAGTTGAGTAGGACACTTCACCAATAAACTTTGAGCTACTGTATTCAACTATATCCCCCTCATAAATCTCTTTTCCGTTCTTGTCTTTAAGTCCTGTGTATTGCATATGAATCATTTTGCCCTTATTATCAAGCAATAAATCATTTCTTATAGACAAAGTTTCAGACCAATTCAAAGATTCTATCTGCAACATTTTTTCACAATCTTTTAGCCAAGCTCTAAATTTTATTTCTCTTTTCATATTATTATTTATTAATTATCTCGTCCACTGCCACCTCTAAGTCTTCGTTAATAGCAGTCTGACCTTTTCTACCTGCTTGACCATTTAAGTTAGGTTATTTTATAATATTCCAATAATAAACTCCTCTATCAAATCTTTTAGTTATCAGCCATAATTTACTTTTGTAATTCTCTTCTTTTATATAACTTCTACCTAAGAAATACATAGTAAATGGTATTCTAAAGTAAATCTTTACACTTTTGTTTTCTACTCTCATATTAAGTTAGGTTAGTTTTTATTATGTTTATTGATTGTGTATAACCAGAATTTAAGCCTCTATCAAACATTTCTCCAAGAGTTAAGTCGGTGCTTCCGAGCTTATTATCAACTTTTTTCTTACTTTTTATCTCATCGGTAATTCTCTTTTCTATTTCTCCACTTTTATTTTCATCAGCTAGTCTTCCAGTTAAATCAGCACCTTCAATAAATCCTCTTTCGTGTTCCTTCTTTAGTTCTTCTTTAAAAAATTCTAATATTAAACCAACATCAAGGTCTTGGTTATCATATCCTTCAACATAAATTATAAATCCTCCCTCTGTATCGTATGTTTTTATTTTCTTTTCGTATCTCTCTTCAAATGTTTTCATATATTTATTTAGTAATTACCCAAATATATTTCTTAATCCAAAACTGATACCATTTTCTATAAGGATTCTTCTTTCTATGATATGCGTCCCAAATATCTGTTTTCATATATTTAATTATCAAAATTTTTAATAATATTTTTAATTTCTTGTAAACAACCTTTATAACAGTCGCACTCGCATTCTCCGTCATTAAACCTACAGGTATGGTCTCTAAGTTTTGGTAATTCTCTTCCTATATAAGATACTACTTCTTCTGTTCTTCTCTTTAGTTCTTCTTTAAAGAATTTATTAGCATAATCTATTATTTCTTCTATGTCTAAATTTTCTAACCAGCCAATAAAAGCATCAGGAAATTGGTCATCCAGGGTTTGTGGTTCTTCTTCAAAAAACTGGTCTTGTAAGTAATCTTCAAATGTTTTCATATATTTATTATTTAATCTAAACTCTTGTGAGATAATCCTGGAAACTATCCCACTGTGATTTTAGACTATTGTTTCTGAACTTTGATTAATGCAATTTGAGGTTTCTGTACATCTAAAGCATAACCATGCACAGTCAATACTGCTTGGATTTCATCGGCGCAAGCCTTTAATTCTTTTTGAGATTTTTCCATTAACAATTTCTCAGCTTTTTTAACCTCGTCTATTTCTTCATCTCCTGAGTTTTCACGTATTCCTTTAATGTTACTTTTTGTCATTTATTTATATTTAATTTATAAATCTTCTTCATCACTCTGTCCAATATTAATCGCATCATCCCAACCTACGTTACGAGGTAGAAACTCTTTTTCTTTGGCTATCATATCAATTCGTTGATCCAATATTGTTTCTGCATTGTTTATCTCGGTTTGCGTGAACTTAAATGTGTGTACTGGGTAAATCTTGTCTCTATCATTCACAACTACAATATGCTGGCAAATAACATCTTCTATTTCTGGGAAGTTTAAATAAACAAGCTTCCTATATTGAGCCATGGATATAAAATATCCAAAGTCTTCACATTTCCAATAATATCTATCTGGAGTACCAAACGCTGCTGAAGTTTTTAAGTCTGTTATTATGGCTATTTTATTTTTCTCATCTATATATAACTTATCTAGCATGCCTCCTATACCGGTAAATCCATGCCCTATATCCATATTATAATTTAAAACAACCTGGCTATCGTGACTCTCTATGTCTTTAAATGCGTCTGTCTTCATTAAACTCTCTGCCATTCCCAATGCTGTTTCATATTGGGCAGGGGTTATTACCTCCCTACGTGTATCTTTTTGGCTAGCAAATAACTTTTTATTTTCCTTCTTTAAAACTTTTGGTGTGTAATTCATTTTAAATTTTCTAAGTGATTCTGTTGCTATCATATCAACCATGCTGCCGAGTTGCATTGATGGTGTTTGCTCAAATTTAACTGTCTTATCAAAATACATCTGCTTAAATCTATGTGGGCATTTCATAAACGTCTTTATCATAGATGCAGATAAATAAGTATTGTCTTCAGAGAAATAATTTTTAGATGTTATTTTTTTTGCCATATAAATTTTCTTACTGGAGTGCTAAATGCCTTTTCTACACTCCATTTTCTTATATTTAATCTGTTGCATAGAGTAGTATAATTCATATTTAATATTTCAGACCATTCAGATAAACATTTTTTCTTATTTTTATATTTTATTATTGTATTCCTAGATGTATTTCTCTGTTGTTCTTTTAATGTAACCCACCTACAGTTTTCTTTATAATACCCCCTGCTATTATTTATTCTATCTATTTGAGTATTTTTTTCACCATAGACTTTAACATGTTTTAAAAAAGACTTATACATATCGTTTTTGAAATCTAGGAAAGACTTCCATTCACATTTTATACCTTTAGCTCCGTATCTACTGTAACTATCTGAATTTTTATCATTACATCTTCCTAAAATGCCATTAAACCTGAAGAAAAATCTATTTTTAGACATTCCATGGATATAACTAGAACTATTTTTACCACTTCTATTTTTATTATAAATTGATCCATGCCTCAATACCCTCATATAATGTTTTCCACAATATCCAAGTGCATAATGTTTCTCTTCGCAATTTTTTACCTTACAAATCTTCATATTACTTATTATTAGTTTTCTCCCACTCAAACTTGTTATCTATAAACGTGGACAACTCTTCATATGACTTGTCGTGGTCGTCCCCCTCGGCCAGCTTACAGTCAGCTTGAATCATTACTTTCTTAAATGATGACCTACCCATATTAGATAGAGTTCCTATTGTTTTTGATTTTGTTATTGAGATTTTATTTATTTGCATAGTTTTAACATTATTTGTTTAATTACATTTGTTGTCACTGCGTTGCCACACATCTTGTAGCGTTGAGTGTCTGAGATTTCCACTATTTCATTAAACGCCAAATCATTTCCATTTATTTTTTTTGTATCATTTAAAAATTTTCCATATTTTGTCCAATCATCAGGGAAGCCTTGTAGTCTTTCACATTCTTTTGGGGTTAGTCTTCTGATTTTAGTTCCGTCATATATTCCATGCTTATCTTGACCAGTTAAAGTAAAACTTGGCTCTCCATCTTCTTTGAATCTTCTTCCATTTTGCCTTTTTTCTGCTCTATCTGGTGTTAGGACTGCTTTTATAAATGGCTGTCTATTTCCTCCTTGCATTGTATTTAAAGTTGGACTTAATCCTTTTTCTGAATATACTCTGTCGTTAGAATGTTTAGGTTTATTTAGTTGTTTAATATAATTTCCGTCTAGGTGCATTTTTGCATCTGTAGCTGTTAGTGTTCGGCTAACAACGGTATCCGATGTTTGTTCTCCACCCTTCGTAATAAGTGGGTTGTCATCTTCTCCGAGAGGAAATACTTCTCTGCCACTTCGTTCTCTAAGACATCGCTTAAACTCACAATATCTCCTGTACCTTGTGGGAAGTTCATTACGAACATTTTTATTTTTGAATTGCATAAAAGTTTTAATTTTAATTTATCGATTGATTTAGTTGGTTTATTTATTTTCATATAGATGTGGTGAATTATTTTTTTTACAATTTATATAATGCTCTTCTCTAAATTCAAGATTACTTGTCGTACATTTTTTACCAAAGTTTTTTAATGTTGTTTGATTTTTATGTTTTCTCATTTGTAATAATAATATTGCATTTAGCTTTTTAACAATCAAATATTTTTTTAAACTATTACATATTTTTTCTGTTATTTTATCACAAGCTTCGTAACGATATAATTGTCTGTGAGTTCCTTTTTGAATAGAAATATTACCACCAAATAAATTTTTAATTAACATTATTGGTTCTTGCTCCACCATAGCTATCGAAATTAATTCTTGATAACGAGGATTAGAACCATTAGATGCTTTATGTTTTCTTATTCCGAAATAACCCTCACCATCTAATAATCCAGCGACATAGGCTAATTTGTTTTCTTTAGACATAATATTTTTTTTAATTATTAAAGGTATATACCTAACTACAGTATATCACAGTTATATATTATGTCAAATTATCATATCTGTAGGAACAGTATCTAGCCTTAATCCAACAAAAAAACACCTTTCTCTGTTCTGAGGAACACCAAAATTCTTTGAATTTAATACTTCGAAATCTATAGCATATCCACATTCACAAAGTGCCTCACAAATTATTTCCATTGTCATTCCTTTATCGTGAGATATTATTCCTTTAACATTTTCTAATAAAAACATTTTTGGTTGTTTCTCTTTTATTATTCTAATAATATCAAATATTAATTCTCCTCTTGGGTCTTGCAGTCCAAGTCGTTTTCCTGCAATAGAGTACGAAGGACAAGGAAATCCCGCCACAAGGAGGTCAAAATCTGGTAGTTCTTTTTCGTTGATTTTTGTGATGTCTCCATAATTTTTGTGGTTAAATTGTTTGTTATAGACTTGGATGGCGTACTTATCGATTTCTGAGTAACCAATACATACGGGACATGTCCTCCCCCCATCCCCATCGCCTGAGTTATTGTCGGAGCTATCCCTGTTGGGTCGTAATATCCCCACCGGGTCACTTGTTCGTACCCCGGTTTTACACAACCCAGTCTTTTTATCTTCATACGCTTGTTGTATTCCCAACTCGAAACCTCCGATGCCTGAGAATAATGATAAATATTTCATAACCATTTATCTTAATTCTAATTGCCCCTCACCGGGCTTGTTCCATTTTTTACATTTGTTGCACACTATCTTGGTGGGATCTGTGGTGGTCTTTTCTTTCTTGCATATTAGGCAAATATAGTTGTATTTCTTTTTGTACATTATTCTTCATAGCACTCAACGTGGTCGTCATTGTGCATAAAATAATTATAATATTCAATCTCTACTGCCTCGTCTGTCCATTCGCTGTTATCTACTCCGGTTACTTCTTGGAGGTGTCTTCTTTTTACTTTCAATAACATAGCTTTAGAATTTATCTTATGGAAAAACTTAGCTTTGTCTGGCAATGGTTTTCCGTATTTGAATTTCATATAAGTTCTTTATTAATATTATTTCCAAAATTGATACCACTTTTTTCTATTTCTTATTTCTTGTATTGCTATGGCGATCTCTAAATCTGAAGCATCAACGTCAACTAAGTCACTTATAGTATCAAATATTTCAAATCCTGTTTTAGTGTTAGGTTCCATATAAGTTTTTTATTCATATTACTAATATATTAATTTATTATTTATTGATGGCGATTGACAATTACTCTAGAGGTAGTTGTCTCTCGCTAAGGTTTAATTATTCCCTTATCTGACATTATGACCTTTGCTAGTAGTTAAGGTATTCAGACATACAATTAGCATTCTCCTAGCCTATAAGCTACACAGGCATCACTAGCTATCGCCATCAATAAACAATTATATACTGTTAATTTATTATCTCACCCCCAAACTCAAGGTTTAGGAATTAATTAATATCTTTCTAAGAGAGGCTCACAGTTTCCTCAAGTATAGAAAGTTTGTACTCTTATACCGTCTCCGCTGTGCTACCTCCCTCTTAGAACGATACTATTTAATAATCAATCATTCTCCCAAGGCTAAGCTTGAAAATTAGCCTTGGAGTGAATAACTATTTATTCAAATGCTTTGTCTACGTCTATTTCTTCTATGTCGTCTTTTGGTGTCTCGTCAGCTACCTTCTCTGGCTCTCCTACTTCTCCCCATTGTTCTTTAAGATACTCTTCGTCCATTTCACCAGCATAAACTTTAACGAGTTTAAAGTCGTTTTTCATTTTATCTTTACTCTCTATAGTGCTATCAAAAATGAATTTAACCTTTTGTCCAATTTTGATTCTCTTCATAGCGGAAACAACTGATCCTTTAGCATACTGATAATATTCTCCCTTAGGGATAATAATAGGATTTTTATCATCGATTACTTTTTGCGCACCTTTCTTAATCAAATTATGAAATTTTCCATCATCTGTTAAAAGTTCATAAATCTCTTGTGTCTGTGGCCGGCCTTGAGGATCTATACCATCTTTCATGGTTTTACTAATTAATGTTCCTTCCATGAAATCCCCGATTTTTGTTGCTTTGTACCAATTTGATACAACTTCTTTATAATCTGTCATAATGTTTTGAGCTAGTATATATTTTTCTTAGAAACACATACTATATTATTAATTATTAATTAATGCTTTTTTTTCTTGCTTCCTCCTTTAATCTAGCTCGTTTTTGTCTGTTAAACTCAACAGACTTGTCTATTTTAAACTGATTTTGACAAGCGTTACATCTTTTTTTAATATCAAAATGTTGTGGATATACTTCAAACTCAGCACCACACTCCTGACAATTTTTTTTCATTAATTTTGGCATAATGTATTTTAATTAGTTATTTAAAAATCTCTGTTAATTCTTTCCCTTGTATAATTAGTTAACTCCATTCATCATATTATATAAACTCATATTACTAATATATTAATTTATTAAATCACAAGAAGATAAACCAAGATTTCCTTTAAAACCCTTCCCAACTAAGTCTTCTTTTTTTAAGAAATCAACAAATTCACTTGTCTTTTTTTTCCCACAAACAACAAATATTCTAGGCATATCATAAATATGATAATTTCCTGTTTTCTTTTCAACACTATCGC
>Ga0307991_1000708_pt1 | contig 23877 bp, 21 predicted proteins | sample EllFjometagen131_FD_203146 | JGI IMG/M metagenome (GOLD analysis project Ga0307991, IMG submission 203146) | Marine microbial communities from Ellis Fjord, Antarctic Ocean - #131 | ecosystem: Environmental > Aquatic > Marine > Unclassified | place: Southern Ocean | collected 2014-10-08 | reverse complement strand
ATTTCGTGACCATAGCGCGTGTTCATTGTAGTCTGTGTAACCCTGCCGCTCGTGCCCGTCTGCCTCGGCTGAAGCCTTGCTATGCCGGCTGACCATGCAATGGCAGGTGGGTCTGCAAAATCTGTAAATTCAAATCCCCAGGGAGGTGTCACGCATTTTTCCTACAAAACGATTTATACACATCTGCACAGCAACCCATATTAATCAGACTTTTTTGCCCGCGACAATTTCTTTTTCAAATTCAGTGATAATTTTGTCCATATCGTCAGCAGCGCCTTTGGGCAGAGGAATCGGCTGATGGTTCTGGAGGATATCGATGGCTGCGGCATATGCTTTTTCCTGAATGGATTCACCCTTTGTAACGGTCAGCCATTCCTCCCGTGATCTACGGTCAAACAATTCTGCCCGGGATTGTTCCCGCATGTGTTGATACGTGTGTTGATGGGCAATGTAGGAGCCGCCGGGGCCCACTTCGTGGATAACATCCACTGCCAGGGTCTCGTCTGAAACAGGCACGCCGCCCACGGCGGTTTGAATCATCCGTATCATTTCGGCATCCATGAGCAATTTGGCATAATCCATGGTCAGCCCCTGTTCCAGAACACCGCAGCCAAACAGAAAGTTCGCCCCTGACAGGACGCCGAGGGTGGCGCTCAAGGTTGATTCATAACCGGACTGGATGTCCGGCATCTTACTGTCCGAGGCCCCGGCACCTATCCAGCACGGAAGGTGATAATATTGCGCCAGCTTGGCGATGGATGCATTGATCATCCCATATTCCGGGGCGCCAACGGCGGCAGTGCCCAGTTTTAAATCAAGGATCGAGCTGGTTGAAGCGTATATGCAGGGGGTCCCTTTTTGGGTGAGTTGAGCCAGAACAATACTGCTCAGCACTTCGGCGTTATGCGTGACCAAGGTCCCGGCCAGGGTGGTCGGGGATGTACCACCGGAAAGCCCCATGGGAAGGATGGTGACCCCCAGACCGAGGCGAGCGGCTTCGATGGTGACCTGACAAACGACATCCGTCAGCATCAGGGGGCTTGCCGGGCATACCAGCGGAGTAAAAATCGGTTTTTTTAAAAAAATGTCTTTTCCACCGGCGCAAAGAGCGGCCAGCTCGGTCATGACCTGCAATGCCCTTGCGGAATCCGCCCCCATAAAAACATGCTTACCGGTATTGGTCAGCATCTCCCTGATGCTGAGGACAAACATCATTCCATCCGGCGTATCGGGCGCCAGGACACTTCTTTCAGCCACGGCGATCTCATCCAGATAGTCGCACACCCTTGCAAACCCTGCGGTATCTTCAAGGGTTCCCTGCCGGACTTGTCTTGTGAAAGGATCAATCACATTGGGACACGCGCCAAAGGTGGTGAATCCCACCCGGCAGGGCTCAGCCACAAATGTATCTTTGGGGTTGCGGCCGTGGTAAATGCCAGCGCCGGGACTGACGCGAATAGCTTCTTCAACCATATGCGATGGTATTTTTACAATGGCATATCCATCAAAACGTTGGACAAAGGCCCCTGAGCCGTGAAATATTTCCATGGCCTCTTCATTCATGACCTTTATTCCGGTCTGCCCGAGTATTTGGAGTGTAGCGTAATGAATCGAATCCAGCTCATCTCTTGAAAATGCGTGCAACCCGAATCCGGCAGAAGTTGAAATTCCGTTTTTTACAATTCTTCTCATGGCATTTCCCTTATCGATTCCCCTGAAATCGCCGGACGCAGTTAATGTCGATATCCAGCACCTTTGCGATGTTTGCCTTTGCCGCTATGCCCTGGGGAAGGTTTGCAATCGGGTGTAATGTACCGATTTTAAGATTTTCCCGGACTTCACTCATGATAATCGGGTCGGTCAGGTCCGGCACGGATACGCCGAGTTTTTCGGCCACATACTTTTTGGCTTCTTTGATTTTCATGCCACGGGTCATCTGCATTCGAGCAACCAGATCTCCGGCTGCCCTCATTCCGCCCATTCCCGAAGCAATCGCATGGGTGACCGCCATACCCAGCGGATCACCCACGCCCACCTACAATCCATCCAGCCGACAAATCTCAACCATTCCCTTGGATGCCCTGGAAACAATATCAATGGGCGGATTGTCGTGCACCGTTACCGCACCGACGCCCATTCCCATGTTGACATGGATCGGGATATTTGCAACCTCTCCGCAGGCCTTCATAAAGGTAATGGCCCTGGACAGGTTCCAGGGAGCGGTCTTGTTGGTGTTGGTATTGCAGACCGGACCAAATATCGTTGCCCCGGCCTTTTCGGCAAGCTTAACCTGATCCTGGGCATAGAGCCCGGCCAGGCGCACACCGTCGTAGGTCAGGCCCCCATGCATGCCGATTACAAATTCTCCGGCCATGCCGAATTCAATACAGATGTCAGGATATTTTTTTTTGAGTATTTCGGTGGCCTGCAGCCCCGCCAGAAAATCGGCATCACCGGCAGCCCCGACAGTATCCAATATAATGCCATCGGCCCCGGATTCATATAAAGAACCGGCCACAAAAACGATATCTTTGACCGCCTCTTCCACCGCCGCTTCCTGGGCTTGGCGGGCCTCATCAATCTTTCCCATGGGCATCAATTCGGCGGGATTTGGGAAAGGTCCGTCCGGCTGGCTGTAAAGCCCGAGGTTCGGCATGGCCCCGTAGAAGATCGGCGCGGTTGTGGTCATCAATGCCTTTTCCATCAGGGGCTGCTCAAATCCGACAATGGGTTTAATCGGTTTATAGCTGTAATCCACATGTCCAAGTTCAAGCGTATCCGCCCCCAGGAGTTTTTCATAAATTTCCAGGCATTGAATGCGGTTCACACTGATCTGCGTGCGCCACATTTTCAAGGGGGAGCCGTCATAACTGAGTACCACCTCGTTGCCCGGTTCAACGCTGACAAAACGATAGGGGCTGCTGAAAATGTCCTCCAGATGTTTCAACTCTTCACTGGAAAGAGTTTCTATCCGGCCTCGCTCGGCCGCATCCGCAGTTCCTTCTTCAAGGTCTTGCACAAGCTCGCTCTCGCTCATCTCAAGCGGGCTTCCATCTCCATACCGGGTTTTGATCTTTCCCATATTGTTCTCCTTTAATCCGGACAAACCGGAACCAAATTGAATATTGAAAAGTGAGAATTGAAAAGTTGTGGTATCGCTACGCTCTGTCTTGCTATTCAGTTAAAAACCCGGTCATCAGGGCAAGGTCAGAGCTCCGTGACATTGCCGTATACGTGCTCGTGTACGTTCACGGGTACGTAGGTAAGCTATGCCCTTTGGGTTTAAATTTTTATTTTTTATTGGATATACCCAGCTCTTCTTCGGCTTCCTCTACAATGGAACGGATTTCGGCCAGGATATTATCTTCAATTGGATCGGGCCTGTGATTTTCCAGAATATTTTTTGCCAGTGCCAAAGACCGCTGGTGAATATCCGTAGATCCCTCAGCCTCCCAGCTTTCCCTTGTCTTCCGGTTGATGAGTTTTGGTGTGGACGCAGACCGCATATGTTTATAGGTGCTTTCATGGCTGATGAAATCCTTGCCGATACCCACCTCGTGGATGGCATCCACTGCCAGCATTTCATCTGTTACCGGAATTCCTTTGACCGTGAATTTGATCATTTTTGCGAACTCATTGTCCATGACCAGTTGACCGTAATCAATTGTCATTCCCATCTCGATCATGCCCAGGCCGTATATCAGGTTGGCGCCTGCCAACGCTGGTAATAATCCGGTAAGGGTCTTTTCATGACCGGTCTGTTCATCACAAACTTTGGAGTCACCCTACCCGCCGGCGACCCAACTGGGCAGGAGGTAGTACCGTGCCATCTGTGCCACCGCCGCATTGATCATCGCGCATTCGGGACATCCAACCGAAGCTGCGGCAAATCTCAAATCCATTGCAGTAGTTGAACTACCGTACATGAACGGAGCGCCCTTGCAGGTCAGTTGGTTCAGGATAAGGCCGCCCAGAACTTCAGCATTATGGTCAACCAGCGTGCCGGCCAGGGTAACGGGTGAGGAACCGCCCGCCATGGCCATGGACAGGACATTTACCATAATGCCGGCCCGGGCAGACTCCATGATGATTTCACAAGTATCCCCCACCAGTTGCAGCGGGCTGATGGGGCATGTAATGGTGGACAGAATCGGACGGTCTCTCAGCTTGTCCTCCCCGCCTGCCACGGCAGCCGCCATCTTAAAAATTTTTTTTGTCAAATACCCGTTGCCGGTCCCCATAAAACCGTGTTTGGATGTGTTGGGCAGCCAGGCCTCGGCATTGTGAAGCTGCATGGATCCCCCGGGTACATCCGAGGCCCCCACGGCTCTCTCATACACATCGATTTCATCCAGGTAGTCCACCACTCTGGCGCTGTCTGCAACATCCTGTTTCGTGGTTTCCCGGCGCTCACCCGTGTACGGGTCAATAATAAAAACACCTTCACCAAAATTGGTAAATCCCACCCGGTTGCTTTCGGCAATAAAATCGTTTTTGGGATTGCGCCCAGCCAGGAACACCTTTGACGGGGCTGATCGGATGGCATCTTCCACCAGATAGGAGGGGAATTTTACCGTGCCGGTGTTTTCATCAACCAGGGCACCGCCGCCGGCAAGAATTTCACGGGCCTGTTTATCTCCAATATGGAGACCTGTTCTGTGGAGGACTTCCAGGGTCGCCGAATGAATCTGTTCCAGTTCATCCTGAGAAAAAATATTCAGGCTCAGTCCCCCACTTTGAATTTTTCCTGCAAATAAATTGCGTATCATGGTTGATACCTCTGTTTAAGACGTTTTATTTTTGGTTTTCGGAACCGAAAACAGTTGTCGGCTCACAGTTTGTCAATAAACGATACAACGGTAGGCCCTTCCCATCGCTGCCGCCACTTTTCCATTCCCTTAACCCTGATTGTAAAAACGGCAGGATTAAATTAATCCGGAAACTGTTTAACCGGATGAAACAATGCGCCATGCCGCTATCCCTTACCGCCAAAACCGATATTCTCTATTCCGATCACCCGGTCAATCACGATCAATGCGGCGGCCACAATGCCGATCATATATACGGAAATGGCTGAAATCCCCGGACTGATCTCATACCTGATGGCCGTATATATCTCCACGGGCAATGTAATGGTTTTGGGTGCGTATAAAAACAGGGCAATAATAAATTCCTGGGTGGATATGACAAATCCGAGAAATACCGCGGAAATCATTCCCGATCTGACAATGGGGATCGTTACCTTGATAAACGTCTGGAAAACATTTGCCCCCAGGTCAGCCGCAGCGGAAACGTAAATAGGATTAAACCTTTCGAATACGGCATTCATTGTTATAAAAACGAGCGGTCCGGCCCACAGGCTGTGCCCGATGGCGATGGCAAAATATGAGCCCCGCAAACCAATCTTGCTGAAAAATATCAAAAGGGCGATTCCGATCATGACCGGCGGCACCATCAACGGCCAACTGATAAAAGAACTCAGTACGCTCGACACCTTGTTTTTTTTGCGTCTGCTGAGGGCAAAGGCGGCAGGTGTTGCGATGGCCAACGAAATGACGGTGGATAGAGAGGCGATGATGAGGCTGTTGACAAATGCCTTTACCCACAGGCTTCTTTGCAATACCTCTTTATACCACCTGAAGGTCAAATCGGTAAATGGCCAGCTCAAATGGCTTTTTCCGGAAAAAGAGCTGAAAATAACAATCAGGATGGGGGCCAGCAACAAGATTAGAACAATTGCCACCGCTATATTAAACAATATGGTATTTAAGCTTATTTTTTTTTGGAAAAGCTCACTCATTATTTCCCCTCATCGGATTTAATTGCGCTGCGTTTGCGTTTTCGGGGTTATACGACTTTGAAAAAACAGCACCAGAATAATAAAAATCATTAACATGATGCCGATTGCTGTACCAAAGGGCCAGTCTCGTACCGACAAAATTTGCCTCTCCGCATGAATGGCTGCCGTCCAGTGGACTGGTTTTCCAAGGATCATCGGCGTTGCGTAAGAACCAAAAGACCAGATAAAGGTAAGAACCCCCCCCGAGACCACCCCCGGGAGGCTGAGGGGCCAGATGATTTTCAAAAAAGTCGTCACCTGGTTTGCACCGAGATCAATGGCCGCATCGATATATCGCTCATTGATTAGGGTCAGTACACTGAAGAGGATAAGAATGTAATAGGGCGCGCACTCGGAAAAAAGCCCCAGAACCACTGCCGGAAAGGTAAAGATCAGCTTGACAGGCGCATCTATAAGGCCCAGGTATTGAAGGGTCACATTAATCGGACCTGTGGGTGAAAGGATAATTCGCCATCCGTAGAGGCGAACAACAAGGTTTGTGAAAAGCGGAAAAAGGACACAGAAATACAAAATTTTTCTCTTAGCCCCCTTGGATTGCCAAAGGGCGTATGCCAGTATAAACCCCAATGGAACGGTCACAGCGGTTACGGCAATTCCCAGCAAAAAGCTCCGCCACAGAACCTTCAGGTAAAATATGTCCGTCATGAACCGAATGTAATTTTCTGCGGTAAAAATTTTTTCCATTTGACCGTATGTCAAAGATCGGTAGAAGCTTATCCGAACCATTTCAACCAGCGGGTACAGAAAAAAAATCAGAAAAAACACCAGGATCGGTAAAGCAGGAATAAGATATTTATATCGTTTCCACAAATTGTCGAGCATCTTGTCCTCCGGAAGATATGTCCTTTCAGTCTGCTTTGAAACACAGGGTAAACAGCTTGCTAAAGCCGACTTTGAGCAACTGCCCGCGACGAACGTCATTGGCTGCCTGGGTGTCTACGGTGATATCAAAGAAAAAGGTCTCTTCTGTTTTTTCAAGGCGGGCAAATATCCTCAGGCTCGGCCCAAAATAGACAATGTCATCAATGCACGCTTCAAATTGGTTGTCCATTGATTTTCCGGCACCATCGAGGATCACCTTTATATGTTCAGGCCTTATTATGGCACTGGCCCTGTCAGCCGTTGATGTATCCCTGTCCCGGAGCGTAACCTTGAAATCAAGCCCGGTGTCCGTTTTGAAAACCGGTTCCGGGGTTATCGCATGTATTACGCCGTGAAACTCGTTGGCCTCACCGATGAACGTTGCCACATAATCGGTGGCCGGGTTTTTGTAGATGTCCTTTGGCGACCCCACCTGCACTGCGCGCCCCTTGTCCATTACAACAACGGTATCGGCCATGGTCAGGGCTTCCGTCTGATCATGCGTGACATAAATGAATGTTTTTTTAATCTGTTCGTGAAGCTTTTTAAGTTCAATTCTCATCTGCTGCCGAAGGGCCAGATCCAGGTTGGACAGGGGCTCATCTAGAAGAAGGATCGCCGGTTCCGTTGCCAAGGCACGTGCAATGGCTACCCGTTGCTGCTGCCCGCCGCTCAGCTGGAACGCCATGCGGTTTTGGTACTCTTCAAGTTGAATAAGAGCCAGAAGTTCGGCCACTTTTTTTTTAATTTCAGCCCTTCCTTTTTTTTGCGTACGCAATCCAAAGGCAATATTGTCAAAGACATTCATATGGGGGAAAAGCGCCCATTCCTGAAAAACAGTTGAGGTGTTTCGTTTGTTTGCGGGCAGGTGGGTAACATCTTCTCCCATTATCTTTACGGTTCCCCGGGTGGGATTTTCCAAGCCACCGATGATTTTGAGCAGCGTTGTCTTGCCACAGCCGCTGGGTCCTAAGAGAAAGAAAAAATCACCATCTCTGACATCAAGACTAACACCTTCCAGGGCGGTTACGTCGCCGTATTTTTTTATGATCTTTTCCAGTTGAAGGGACAGGTCGGATGGCATTTTATATCCTTTTTGGCGTTTCAAAAATTGTCGAGACAATTTTTGAAAAATCGTTGTCCGGGCATTCAAGCAAAATATAGCCCAGGTCTATTGAGACGTTATTTGTCGAAAAGCAATAATACCGGGTGCCGGGAAGAAAACCATCCCGGCACCCGGCCCGCAATGGACGGTTTTATTCTACATAGAAAACCATACCCTTATAGGTATGGTCAGAGTTCAATGGCTCTGCCAGTTGAACGGCAGATATGATACGCCGATGTTGAGTTGTCTCCCCAACCATAGCAAAGGAGTACCATATGAGCCGTTTTAAGAAGTTATCACACACGATTTGGCACTAAAAATACCCTATTGTTTGGGTCCCTAAATATCGATTACGGATACTAAAAGGCGATGTGACCAAAGAGGTTGAGCGTTGCCTACGCGCCTTTTCTGAAAACCAAGCATCTAAAGTTGTGGAACTAAATGTATGTAAGGATCGCGTTCACCTGTTGGTATTGATTCCCCCCAAGGTTTCGGTTTCGAATTTTGTAGGGGCCGTCAAAGGTAGAACAGCGATCCGAATATTTAACCGGTTCCGGAATTTGAAGCATAAACCCTATTGGGGTGATCATTTCTGGGCCAGGGGTTACTGTGTTGACACCATCGGCTAGACGAAGAAATAATTCGCAATTATATCGAATACCAAGAACGTAAAGAGAAGAAATTCGAAGAATAATCGATAGATTGAATTAGGGGACAACTCAGCCTTTGCCTCCTTTGGGGGCAAAGGCAATTTATCCCCTTTTAGGGGTTATTTCAAAACCACCCTCTCTCGGGGTGGATCCTTTATTCAAACGGCTGGCTTGCTATTGGACCAGAATTTCCTTGACGAACCGATCTTCAAGTTCTTTGCGCATAGGCTCGAGGGTCTTGAGATCCATAAAATTAATTTTTTTCCAGTCCGCATCGGTCCTGGGGTGGATGTCAGCCATGACTGCCGGAATCTCGGAAACGACATTTTTGTTGGTCATAAGGTTATAATGCTTTTTCAAAAAAGCGATCTGCGCATAGTCACTCATGATCCAGTTGATATATGCTTCGGCCAGGTCTCTTTTTTGGGTTCCCCGCACAACGCAAAAATGGTCCAGATAGGCGGCAGCACCCTCTTCGGGCAGCACCATTGCATAGGTGGTGGCCTTTCCGTATTTTTCGATCTGTTCCTGAATTTTTGAGATAACCGATCCGTTCCAGTAGTTGCCCACCAAAATTTCACCTGCATCAAGGGCCGCCCAGAATTCAGCCCCCTTGTCATAACAGAAAAACCATCGTTTGCTTAGATCGTTCATGGACGCAAAAATTGCATCCCGCCCCTCTTTGCTGTAAATGGCCTTGGAGGGTGGGTCATAATCGGTAAAGTAGCTACCCACATAGACCCAGTAGGGGAACCATCTTTCTATGGCGATTTTTCCCTTGAACTCATCTTTCAACAAATCCTTCCACGATGTGGGCGGACTTTTCACAAGGTCTTTTCTGTACATGAGAACATGGATACCCACATCAAAAGGCACGCCATACTCGGTGTTCGGAGAAATTTCATTCATCAATATGGGGAAAACCTTTTTTGCGTTAGGTATATACTCATATCGAAGGGGCAGCCACAGTTTGTTTTTAATGCCCACGACATAGTCACCGTCCGCTGCTATGGTGACATCCAGCGGCGGATCATCGGCAGGGGCCGACAGGATTTCAGGCGTAAAGTCCCATGAGTATTTGTGTTCCAGTTTTGCCCCGGTCAATTCTTCAAAGGGTTTGGAAAAAACTGCTTCAAAATTTTTTGCATACGGGCCGGACCATGTGCCGACAATAAGGGTCTGGCCCTCATAGGGTCTGGCCCCCTGGGCCGCGGGTACTGCAAATGCACCAATTAATACAACGCACATCAGCAACATTAAAAAATGATTTAACTTCTCCATGATGTTCCTCCCTTTTGGTTGTTTGGGTGATATTGTCTTTTGCAGGTTCACGGATAAGAACCCTTTACAAGTGTGTCAAAGAATTTACGCTATTGCAGATTTTGGATGCTGCGGTAGCAATGCATCTAAAGAAAAAGCAGAGCAAAAAAAATACCACATCCGGCAAAATCATTTTATATTGTTATTTAAATCAAAGGCACTCCCCATTGTCAAGACAAAAACCAGGGTTTTTTAAGATACATTTTTGAGCTCAAAATTATCCTGAAAATTAAAAAATTATAATAAAAAACTGTGCAATGTCCCGTAGGAAAAATTATGATAAAACTTTTCTTTCAAAAAAGCCATTAAAATATATCTCTGCCGGGGTGTCCTTATCTATCTATATTTTGACGCCATAAAATAAGTAGACGGGTAAATGTCAAATCAAGACCGGGATTTGCTTGAATTACGCAGCAAGAATGTTCCTTAAGGGCCGTTTAATACGTTTACGACTTTTATTGAAAGGGCGCAAGGGGCCAGTCAACGGACGGGAACCGATTGACTTCACCGGCGGGATCGGGGTTAATAATGTGGGCCACAGTCATCCCAAAGTAGTGGCCGCCATCAAGGATCAGACCGACAAATTTATCCATACCTGCTTTCATGTGGGCATGTATGCGTCGTACGTTGATCTTGCGCCCGCCTGAACGCTCTGGCGCCCGATAATTTTTCCAAAATGAGCATATTTGCCAACTCCGGCGCCGAAGCTGTAGAAAATGCGGTCAAGATCGTCCGTTATGCCAAATCCCGGCCGGCGGTGATCTGTTTTGAGAATGCATTTTATGGACAAACACCCTTCTACATGATAACTACCGGCTGCGGGGGTGGAATATGGCTGGTTCCCCGGCGTAAGAAGGAACTCAGGGATAACTGAAACCGGCGGAGATAATAAATAAATTAAAAAGGAGTAAGGCTTTGATTTAAAAAGATTTTTTACACCTGCATCGGTGGCCATTATCGGTGAATCGGCGGCAAGCCCTTGCATTATTTGAAAAAACATGGTATGGTAATTTTGAAATAATTTATTGAGAAAGTTGATCTGGCGCTTATCGCCGTAAACTACAGGCTTGTTCCCGCCCTGTTGAAGCAGTGTGTGAAAACAGGGGTACGTTTTGTATCCATTTTCACTTCCGGGTTTGCTGAAGTCGGTGCAGGGGGACGGCAGATGCAGGAACAATTATCAAAACGTGCATCTCCAAAAAACATTGTCTGAATTTTTTGAAAAACGATGAACATAAATGGAGGTAAAATGAAAATTCTGGTAGGATATGATGGCAGCAATGTATCCAGAGAAGCGCTGGATACCGCACTTAAGCATGCAAAAGCCTTTAATATCGGCATTTATGTCATCACCTCGATGTCGGGAGGTGATATTAGTAAAGTAGCTGAAATCGAAAAGGCTGAACAGAAGCTGGAATACATAAAAGAGGTTGCGGCCAAGGCGGATATCCCCTGTGAAACTCATCTTCTGATACGCGGGGCGTCTCCAGCCGAAGATTTGGTCCGGTTTGCAAAGGAGCACCCGGTTGAAGAGATTGTCATCGGGGTAAAAAGAAGGTCCAAAGTCGGCAAAGTGGTCTTCGGGTCCACGGCCCAGTACGTGATCCTGAAAGCGCCCTGCCCGGTCGTTTCGGTAAAATAAAAAATTGCCCGCTACCTTTAGGGGGTGGGTTTATTCCGGCTCCTTAAGCCCTTATATTCTGCGGTTTTCTGTTTGTATTCAAACAAGGCGCCTGCGTGGCGGCCGGCCCTATTTGCATTTTTTAAGTGTTGAGCCCCTGAAAACATCAACCTATACCCGCCAACTGTTTTTTGCGTCGTGCGATCCATTCCTTTAATTCCTGCTCCAATCCGCTGTCCATAGGTGGTTTCTTGTATGCCGCCAACCTTTTATTAAGCAGCTCGCCGGCCTGATCCGCCGCATCCATGCCCCCTTTTTGCAGCCAGATGGCATAAGAATCTCTGTTGCCAAGGCCGCCCTGGTAAAGGGAACGAAAGTTATTAAAGGTGCTGGGATGGGTAAGATAGTCACCTTTGGCCCCCATGGCCAACAGGGTATCGATTTCAAGGGTTTTTTCGGTTACTTCGATTTTTTGTTTTGATTTTAGAATATAGCGGCACAGTTCCTCATCCATGAGCCATTTTTCAAGACTTGTGGCCAGATAGGAGCTGAGCATGCCAAAGGCGTGCAAAATATAATCAGCGCCGCTTTCAATGGCAGTGTTCAGGCAAAGAGCGCTTTCGGCCATGGCCTGTCCATCGGGGATGTGGGCGTCACTCAACGCACCGCCGGTGCGGCTGGGTAAACCATAAAATTTAGCCAGTTGCACCAGGCCTTTGGATAAAATCAAGGTTTCCGGGGTGCCCAGACAGGCGGCGCCGTTTTTCATATAAAGGGGGCAGGAGGTGCTGCCGTAGATTATCGGCGTTCCAGGACTTACCATCTGACTCAACACCACGCCGGACAGCAGTTCGGCATTGCCTATGGCCAGTGCACCGGGAATGAAAACCGGCGCGCTGGACCCCAGCAGCAGCATGTTGGTGATGGCGGCGGGCTGGCGATGGCTTGCCAGTATCATCAGGGCTTCCGCCTGATTCGGAGCGTATTGCAGGGGAGACAGCGGGCTGATTATGCCCATGGCACATGGTTGCGCCTGCAATTTTTCCCTGCCCCCGAAAATGATTTCAAGCATCGCCAGGCAGTCCGTTACAGCGTTTACATCCTGAGTGTTGACGGTGGCGGCCACATCGCACAGGGTCAGGTCTTGCCACATCATATCCAGATGGCTGATTTTGGCATCCACGTCATGGGGATGCACGGATTCATGGGCCGTCATCTGGTTGAAGGGGGAGGTCTGAACCAGCTTGGCAATTTTCCGATAATCCGCCATGGTTCCAAGGCGCTGGGTTTTATCTCTTTCGGCAATATATACTTCACCGCCGGTACTGCACAGCACCGGGGTGCCACCGCCAATGTGGAGATTTTTCTTAGGGTTTCTTGCCCTGATGCCAAATTGTGCCGGCACGCTTTCCGTAGCATTTAAGACCTGTTGCTCTGTAAAAAATACCTTGGAACCATGCACTTTAAATCCATGCTGTTTAAAAACAGCCAGCACCGTTTCACTGTCCATCACAATTCCCTGCTCCTGCAAAAGACGCATGGCGGCATTGTGAATCTGTTCCAGATCGTTGGTGTTAAACGGTTTGTTTGCTAAGGATAGATGTGCCATGATGTGCCGATACCTTATTTTTGTCTAATTTTATGAACATAAACAATCATTATGCCGGAAAACAATGAGGCCCATTGCGCTCAAACCGGCTACGGTGCCAAAGAGAATTTTTTTGACTCCAAAAACGATGGGGAAGGGTTCGGAAAATATCCGCTTACCCCCAAATATTCTAATGGCCGTTTTCCTGATGTCATTGATACGTCTGAGCAATGATTACACCTAATTGCGGGCGAAAGTATTTTGTTGCAAAAATGTGGTAAGATTATAGCATTCCGTAATTTATTTCAAGAATATATTGTCAAACTTCGATGCATTAGGAAACCTGCCATTTTTTAAAGAATCGGCTTTTAATAATTTTACACAATTAACTTGACACTACCAGAAGTCCGATCGTATATGTATCTGTAAGCGTTGGTACCCAGCTCCTTTGCGGCTTGAATAATAAGCAAAAATGAATCTTGTCATTTTTTTCCTACCGGAGAATTGATTAACATAACATTATAACCGTTACCGGCCAGTGGCGTAACGCCTTGTATACCCATTATATTTGAATCGGCCTGATTTTAACCACGGGCTAAATTAAATTTTTTAACAGTAAATATAGATGTTTAAATATTCCCATGGATCTTTATGGGTCTTGTCTAAAAATATGGCACGATTCTTGGATGTACATATTTTAAGATTCAATAATTACCGGCAACTGTTGGCAAATTTGCCATTATCCAACCATGTAACGAAAGGAGACAACTATGAACGCAAAAAATTGTTGTAAAACTATGGAAATGGAACTTACTGCATGGAAGGCGATCATTTATGACATTTCCCGGAAAATGGAACAGGTACCCAGCAGTGATAGGCAGAAAATACTGCCCAATATCGAAGACCTGCACATACTTGTGACTGAAATGGATGACAGAATTGAACAAATTCGGGAGGAATGCACTCCGGAGACGGGCATCGACGATCTCAGGACAGACCGCGAGAAGTTTGATAAAAGTGTTACCAACCTTCGGGTGAAGGCCGAAGACGCTATGGATATCCTTGGTGCCGGCAATTTTGGCGGATAAAACGACCCGGCACGGGTTCAGTTTAATAGAAAAAACAGATCGACGATATCAAAAACCTTCGTGATTTGTTGGTATACTTAGATTGCATATTTAGTGCCCATCCAGAAATGAGGATTTTGTTTAAAATCAAGGCATGCGAAAAATTAATCACGGGCATATGTCTGATATTTTAAGGATTGTTTTTGAGCACGCCAAGGACATTGGTTTCACAGCACATAACGATGAGGTTGGGTAAAAAACCATTTCTGGACAGGGGCTGTTAAGCTGAACCTGTACCCGGTTATTGTAAAGTTATAAAAATATTCAATTACCAATCGATGTTTCAAAGTTCAATGACGATTTCGCCCCAGCCCCGAAAAGCATGTACTCTCTATTTGAGTTAAAAAATCCCATCCCTATAATTTCCAACCCCCAAGATCGGTAATTTGTCGTCTTATGTCTAAAGACGTTAAAATCAATCCCCAGTTCGTTACGATAAAACTTGGAACGTTACAGCTAATCTGGTAACATTTTGTTTACGTTAAAAATTCATATTTTTAGGGAACGGTCAACACCGCAGGAGAATCAGGCAAAGGCATTTCATGAGCTAATATTGACGCAAAGGGTTTAACAAAAAGGGGCACATGAACCTTAGAATAAAATATTTGCTGATTACCCTATTTCTGGCCATCATTTTGATGATGGCCGGGATTATCTATAACAGCACTAAAATGATCACGGAAAAGACTGTTGAGAGTCACCAGCAAGGCATTGTTTCCGACGCTGCAAAAACTGTGGAGCTATGGCTTGAACAACGTATGAAAATTATAGAAGCAACTGCGGCGGCAGTGCAACAGATCCCCATTGCGCAGGATGCCCAAACACTGCGATTTCTAAAACTGGCCATGGAAGCGGGCAATTTCAGCGATGTCTATATCGGATTAGCGGATGGGACCATGATTGACGGCGCTGATTGGCCGCCCCCAAAAGGATATGATCCTAGAATAAGACCATGGTACAAGACGGCTGTATCTGAAAATAAAATTGCCTTTACAACCCCGTATGTTGATATGACGACAAATAAAATGGTTATTGCCGTTGTCAAGCCGTTGTATGTGGATAATGATTTTAAGGGCGTGATCAGTTCCGACATCATTCTTGATACGCTTGAAGAGAATGTGATGAATGTAAAGATCGGCAAGTCCGGTTATACATTTGTCATTAACCGTCAGGGCACTGTACTGATTCACCCTGATCAATCGCTTTTGATGAAATCAAAAATTCAAGAATTAGATTTTTCTCTTCACGGTATTCTTGATTATTTTAATAAATCCTTACTCGGTTCTTATTACTACAACTATCTCGGTAAAGAAAAAATGCTTTCTTTTCAACGACTTTCAAATACCGGATGGTATCTGTGTACCACCGTTGAAAGAAATGAGGCGTATCAACTGGCTAAAAATACAGCCATGCTGTTTGCCATGGAGGTGGTGTTTAAAATTCTCGGCATTTTAGTGATACTGACGCTGGTGGTCGTTAGTGGCAGCGCGCTGGTCCTTTTGATATCCCGGCATAGATTTAAAATAGCTGTTCAGCGGCATGATTTGTTGATGTCTGTTAAGGAAAAAGACTTAAAAGGAGAAATTGTTCGACGGAAAGAAGTTGAAACAAGGTACCAGACCCTGTTCAATGTTGCCACCAATGCGATCATGCTCAGTGATCATTTTTCCTATATAGAATGCAACGAAAAAGCCATGGACCTGTTTGGATACGACATGACGGAAATTATCGGCAAATCAATGCTTGACCTGTCCCCGATCATTCAACAGGACGGTCAGGAGAGCAAGAAAAAATTTGCTAAAATTATCAACAGCGTGATGGCCGGTAAACAAAAATTTTTTAAATGGATATTTCAAAGATCCGATGGGACTGAATTCCCGGCAAAAGTTAGCCTTCAACGGCTTCAGCTTGATAAAGAATCGGTCATATTATCGAGTATTTGGGATATTTCAAAGCAGGCCAATGCAGAGCAGCAGCTTATGCAGGCACAGAAAATGGCAGCAATGGGCGAGATGTTAAGTGCCATTGCACATCAGTGGCGCCAACCCTTAAATGCCTTATCGGCTTATATATCAAGTCTTCCTCCAGCCTTTTATAACCGGATGATTACCAAGGATTTTATAGAAAAAATAGTCAAAGAATCAGACGCCCAGATTCAGTTCATGTCGAGAACCATTAATGATTTCAGACAGTATTTCCTTCCATCCAAAACAAAGCAGCACTTTGACTTATTCGACTCAATCCGCAGTGCCGTTAAATTGATCAATCCTCAATTAAAGCAAAAGGCCATCAGCCTTCAGATATATGATAAAGAGGAAAATCAACCGCTATTTATATTTGGATACAAAAATGAATTTGTTCATGTGCTGGTAAATATCATATTAAATGCCAAAGATGCCATTGAAGAAAGGCAGAAAGTCCTTAAGGGGGAAAATGTAGACCCCCGGATTGATTTGGCCGTTACCACCAAAGACGGTTACGCTACCCTTGCCGTCAGCGATAATGGATGTGGCGTTCCCGAACATCTGTTTACTAAAATTTTTACACCTTACTTTACAACAAAAGGGACCACTATCGGTACGGGAATCGGGCTTTATATGGCAAAAACCATTGTGGAAAAAGAGATGAATGGCACCCTGTCTGTTGAAAACAAAAAAGAAGGCGCAACATTTATCATACACCTGCCCCTGTCGCACGGCAAAGGACTCGAATATGCTTAAGTCCGGTAATTTGGAAATCAATATCATCCTTGTGGATGATGAGCAGGCGGAACTGGATGCTTACAGTTTTTTATTACACTCCATGGGCGTGAAACAGATTACCACTATTAAGGACAGCAGAAAAATCATGCCGGTTCTGGAAAAATTTCATTCCTGCATCATGTTTCTTGACCTTAACATGCCGCACAAATCAGGTCAGCAGGTACTTGTAGAAGCCAGAGATAAATATCCTCACATTCCTGTGATTATCTGTACCGCCAATTCCGACATCGAAATGGCGGTTGAATGCCTGAAAATGGGCGCCCATGATTATCTGGTTAAACCAATCAGCATGAATACATTTAGTTCTGCACTCAGAAATGCTTTGGAAATATGTACCCTTCGAAATGAAGTCATGGCATTAAAGGGTCTGCCTTTTTCGAAAAAAATTCCTCACTCGGAACATTTTTCAAACATTATAACCCGAAACCCCGTTATGATAGGCCTTTTCCAGTATATTGAATCGATAGCCGCAAGTGGACAGCCGGTCCTGGTTCTCGGCGAAACCGGCTCGGGCAAAGAACTGATTTCCAAAGCCATCCACGACGCCAGCAATGCAGCCGGTGAATTTATTGCAGTGAATGTATCCGGCCTGGACGAAACACTTTTTTCAGATGCGCTGTTTGGACATAAAAAAGGCGCCTTTACCGGGGCAGACAAAGACAGGGCCGGTCTGATTGAAAAATCAAAAGGCGGGACCCTTTTTTTGGATGAAATTGGTGATTTAAATGTTGCCTCTCAGGTAAAATTGCTTCGTCTGCTCCAAGAGGGCATATATTACCCATTGGGGGGCGATCATCCCCAAAAATGTCAGGCAAGAATCATTACCGCAACCAATAAGAATTTCAATAAACTTTCCGGTATGGAAAATAAATTTCGTATGGATCTTTATTACCGGCTATCGACGCATCTGATTAAAATCCCACCCTTGAGGGAACGAAAAGAAGACATCCCTCTGCTGGTGGAATATTTAAAGGACAGGGCCGCTCAAAGTATGGGGAAAAAGATTGTAACCATAAGTCCAAAGTTATTAAACATACTTTCCAGACAATTTTTCCCGGGCAACATCAGGGAGCTCAAAACATATATTTATGATGCAGTGGCCCAGTGCAGCTCCAAAGAACTGACTGAACATGCCATTGTCGAGCGGTTAAGTGATGGTCCCCTCAAATCAGACCCTTCATGCTTTCGTGATGATGCCGGTGTTATAGAATCTCTTTTCGGATATTTCCCGACCCTTGCGGAACTGACGGAACATGTCATCGATCTTTCATTGAAAAAAACGAATCATAACCAAACAAAGGCTGCCCAGGTTCTGGGTATCTCAAAACAGGCTTTAAGTAAAAGATTGAAAAAAAGAAATATGTTTTGATGATTTTGGCATCCTGAAGCAGGCAAAAAAGATGCGAGGACTTTTGGGGCCGGATTTGCGATTGATGAAGTAATAGCATCCAATTTCTGTGGATAAAAGAATTGTCAACCAAATATGACGACGTCAATTTTTATTGACTTTCATAGCAAATGCCGCTTCCTTAAAAACATTATTTTTATGTCTCAATGACTCCCTAACTACTCGTTTTATAAAGATTTCCCAGTTGTCCGGCCTGTGTTGGCATACCAATTGCTGTAATTTATAATACCACTTCAATCAAACGGGACCATTAACCTTCGACAGTAGCGCCTGATCTAACCACTATGACTAAACGCCTGGCAGGCGACATACCGCTGGGTGCGATTTTAGATAGGGAAAAAACAACAAATACCTGAGAAAAAGGTTGCCCAATATAAGAAAGACAAGGTGCGGCAACAAAACAGGAAACGACCAATAATGCCTGCAATGGGCGGGCTGTCACATAAATTCAACCCGAATTTTGTGATTTTTGGAAAAGCGATGTGCGGGAGATTTGTGTGAATTGACTCCAAAATCGCTTATTTCAGGTTCACGCAAACAGCATCATTTATAGGAGGACAATTCTATGGGGAAAAAAAGTATGTTTTGGAAATCGGCTTGTTTGACATTGGCGGTTGCCTTTTTTGCAGGCATCTGTGGGCTGGTCGCATCCGTTCAGGCACAAGATAAAGTGGTTAGGATTGGCAATATTATTCCCTTGTCCGGCCCGTCTGCATCAGTGGGCGAGCAGGGGAAAAATGCCAGAGAAATGGCTTTAGAAGAAATTAATTCCGCCGGTGGTATAAAATCCCTTGGCGGGGCAAAACTGGAACTTTATTATGCGGATTCAGAATCCAAGCCTGAAAAGGGTATTTCCGAAGCCGAAAGGCTCATCAATACCAAAAAAGTAAATGTGCTTACCGGCTGCTGGAATTCAGCGGTAACGTATCCAACCTCTGCAATCGCTGAAAGATATGGGGTTCCATTTATAGTGCCTGTATCCGTAGCTGATAAAATCACGGAGCAGGGATTTAAAAATGTATTCCGAATTGCTGCAAAAGATTCCTGGTGGACAAGAGATCAGTTTTCATTCCTCGAAGACATGAAAAAAGAGTTTGGGATGAGTGTTAAAAAGTTGGCTTTTGTATATGAAAATGGCGACTGGGGCAAAGGTATTGCCGGCCAGTGGGAGAAACTTGCAAAAGAAGGCGGATATGAAGTGGTCCTTGACGAACCATATCCTTCTACTTCAACGGATCTGAGCCCGGTGGTTCAGAAAATTCGTCGTTCCCACGCAGATGTCCTGATGCTGGTTTCCAATGCTGCCGATGCTATTTTACTTACCAATACCCTTGCCGAGTATAAAGTAAAACTGAAAGCCATCATCAGCAGTGGTGGTGGACATGCAGACCCATCTTTTTTAAAGGCGGCAGGCAAAAATGCGCAGTATATGTTTGATATTGTTGAGTGGGAAACAGATGTGAATAAACCGGGTGCCAAAGAAACAAATGATAAATATAAGGCAAAATATGGATATAACCTGACCGGTGAAGCAGTGGATGCTTATCTAGCCATGTATGTGATCAAAGATGCCCTTGAACGTGCGGGAAGTCTTGACCCCCAGAAGATCAGGCAAGCGCTTGTCACAATGGATTTAAAAGGCGGCCCCGGAATGATTGTCGGCTATGATGCGGTTAAATTCGATTCAACCGGCCAGAATGAGAACGCCTCCCTGGTGATGGTACAGATTAATGATATTGGTAAGGGGTTGGAACGGATCACCGTATGGCCCAAGAATGCAAGAAGAACTGGTTATACACCGGTTCTCCAAAAATAATATAATAACGGCCATGCCCTATCGGGCAAAAAATCAAAGATTTTAACAAGACATGAAAGTTATGCGTTGTGAGGAATACGAGCAGTAGAACCGCCAATTTAGTTCTCACCACTCTAAATTCATATCTCACGACTTTCACATAAGGTTAACGTATGAGCCCCGGAAGACAACACGACGTTCTTCCGGGGCACCCCCCATGCTGTTTGGAGATTCAAATGATTTATTTACTTGAAGATGCCATAAATGGGATATTGATGGGATCGATTTACGGTTTGACTGCCCTGGGGCTTACCATTGTTTTCGGGGTATTGAAAGTGATCAATTTTGCCCATGGATCTTTGCTTATGGTCGGTATGTATTTGGCTTTATGGTCCGTGTCACTCATAGGTATACATCCCTATCTTGCCCTTATCATTGTCGTTCCGGTAATGTACTTTTTCGGCTACTATCTTCAGGATATTGTTATAAAGCCTATTTTTAAAGCGGAAAAGGATGTTCGCGAGCCGATAACCGTTATTATTGTAACCACCGGCGTCTGGTATGTTCTTGACAATCTGACGTTGCTCATTTTCGGTCCCCAATACCGATCAATACAGGCCAATCCCCTTAAGGGGAAAATGATTGAACTGGGAGAAATATTTATCTCCGTACCCAAGCTCTGGGGATTTTGTACCGCCATTATCACTGCATTCGGGGTATATTACTTTTTTCAATATACCCGAATGGGCCGTGCAATCCGTGCCACCAGTCTGGATCGTGATGCAGCAAGCCTTGCCGGTATCAATCAATATAAGATTTATAATATTGCCTTTGGTATCGGCACAGCCGTTGCCGGTATCGCCGCGGTCACCCTGGTTCCATTTTACAACATATTCCCCACGGTTGGTGTTCTTTTTGACATCAAGGGGTTTATTATCGTTGTGCTGGGTGGATTGGGAAGCATGGGGGGGGCAATCATCGGCGGCATTATTGTAGGCCTCATTGAATCTATTGGGCCCCAATTTATGACAGCAACCTGGACCGAAGCCATTGTTTACGGGCTTTTTCTGTTAGTCCTGTTTGTAAAACCATCTGGACTGTTCGGAGAAAAACATGACTGGTAAAGAAAATCTTAGAGTCAAAAAAACGAATTTAAAGGCACAGAAAAAAGGGCTTGATTCCCATACCGGATCTCATATTAAAGCAGGTTCAGGCCCATTTGTTACAAGGGGTAACATAAAGACCATGTCCCTTGCACTGGCTGTTCTGGTTGCCTTTGGCCTGCCATTGGTCATAACAAGCCCGACCTATCTTCATATCATCGTTCTTATGTTTTTTTATGCCTATCTGACAACGAGCTGGAACATGGTAGGCGGATTTGCCGGTGTCCTGCCCCTTGGCCATTCCGTCTTTATAGGGATCGGTGCCTATACCTCTACCATTCTTTCCCTGCAATACGGTGTAAGCCCCTGGATAGGGATGATGATAGGCGGTATTCTTTCCGTATTTGTGGGGGTCTTAATCGGTCTGCCCACATTTAAGATGCGGGGAGCATATTTTGCCCTGGCCACCATCGCCTTTGCTGAAGGGTTCCGGGTGATGGTGGAAAATATTGATTTTATCGGCCCGTTAAATGTCAACGGCCCCAGAGGTTTACAAATTCCACCTCAGAACTACGGGTTTGCCAATTTTATGTTTGCCGGTAAAGAACCCTATTATTATATCATCTTAATCATGTTGATCGGTGTTCTGGCTTTGACCTGGTTTATTTCACGATCCAAATTGGGATATTATCTGAACGCAGGCGGTGAAGAGCCTGAAGCTGCGATGGCCCTGGGTGTCAACGTAGCCAAAACAAAACTGGCTGCCATGGCCATCAGTTCATTTTTTACTGCCCTGGCCGGTACATTTTATGCCCAGTTTTCTTTGTTCATTCATCCCAAATCCATTATTTCCCTGGATATTTCATTTGAAATTGCGTTTATCGCGTTAATCGGCGGGAGGGGATCCATCGCAGGCCCGGTTCTTGGCGCATTACTTTTAAGACCCGTCAGTGACTTTTCCAGAATATATTTTGGAGATATCCTGCCCGGGCTTCATCTTGTCATTTATGGGGTTATTTTGATTTTGGTAATGATTTTTCAACCCAGGGGAATCCAGGAATCATTAACCAGGATGTACGACAGCGTGGTTGATCGAGTGGTAACCTGGTCGCAAAAGGATGGTGAGGCATGAAAATACTTGAGATAACAGATATGGTCATGCGATTCGGCGGTTTAACAGCAGTTAATAAATTAAATCTTTCCATTGATCAGGGAGAAATTTTAGGCCTCATCGGGCCCAATGGGGCCGGAAAATCTACGGTATTTAATTGCGTTGCCGGTGTATATGCGCCAACTGGAGGCCGGGTTCAATTCAACGGGCAAACCATTAACAATGAAAAGCCATGGAACCTTTGTAAAAAAGGATTGGCCAGAACCTTTCAACTTGTTAAACCCTTTGCAACCAAAAGCGTCCTCTATAATGTCGTGGTGGGTGCCTTTGCCACAACCGACAACACTAAGGAAGCGGAACAAAAAGCCATAGAAATCCTAAAAGCCCTGAAATTTGAAGATAAAAAAGAAGTAAAGGCATCTAGCCTGACCATTGCCGATCGAAAACGACTCGAAATAGCAAGAGCACTTGCAACTGAACCCAAGCTTTTACTTTTTGACGAAGTGATGGCCGGTTTACGACCGGCTGAAGTGGATGGAATGGTAGAGATTATCAAGCGGCTTAGAAAAACAGGCATAACCATTTTTTTAATCGAGCACATTATGCGTGCCATCATGGCGCTTTCCGATCGGATCGTGGTGATTCACTTTGGGAAAAAAATTGCAGAAGGCACACCCCAGCAGGTAGCCTCAAATGACAATGTGATCAAAGCTTATCTGGGAGATGATTATGGCGTTTCTTGAAATCAATACCATCGATGCATTTTATGGTGATGTTCAGGTCATATTTGATCTATCTTTGAAGATTAATGAAGGTGAGGTGGTCAGTATCATCGGAGGGAATGGAGCGGGAAAATCCACTTTATTGAAAACCATCTCAGGCCTGATGAATCCGGCCAAAGGCACGATCGCATTCAGAGGCGATACCATATCAAATTCTCCACCCGAAGAGATTGTTGAAAAAGGCATTATTCAAATTCCCGAAGGAAGACGTCTTTTTTCACTTATGAGCATTAAAGATAACCTGATCGTCGGTGCATACAACAGACGGGCTGATAAACATATTGAAGAGACACTTGACCAGGTGTATGAAATGTTGCCGGTACTTCAGGAAAGAGAAAAACAGATAGCCATGACCCTTTCCGGCGGAGAACAGCAGATGGTCGCCATCGGCAGAGGGTTAATGGGCAGACCGAAACTGTTGATGCTGGATGAACCCTCCCTGGGTCTGGCGCCGGTTTTGATTAACAGCATCTTTGAGACCATTCGAAAAATTGCGGATCAGGGGACCACCGTTCTTTTGGTGGAGCAGGATGTAAAACATTCCTTGACCTTGAGTGACCGGGGTTATGTATTGGAGCATGGGCGTGTCGCCATGGATGGCCCGGCAAAGGATTTGATCAATGATCCGCACATAAAAAAAGCATATCTGGGGCTATAAAAGGGTGTTAAAAAGAAATGCTATAAGATGAATAAAAACAGTTGATTAAGCATGGAAAAACCTCTATAAAGGAGTTTACCACAACCACAATAAGGAGGCCAATCCATGCACCACAAAGATATCAAA
>Ga0307991_1000707_pt1 | contig 23884 bp, 13 predicted proteins | sample EllFjometagen131_FD_203146 | JGI IMG/M metagenome (GOLD analysis project Ga0307991, IMG submission 203146) | Marine microbial communities from Ellis Fjord, Antarctic Ocean - #131 | ecosystem: Environmental > Aquatic > Marine > Unclassified | place: Southern Ocean | collected 2014-10-08 | reverse complement strand
CTTATTGCGCTTTTGCTGCAACATCTTGTATTTGGAGATTGGGGTAGTTCTTCTGTCAAATAATCGCTTGCGCGCATTTTGACACGCTAGTGAAGAACAATAATTTTGTTTCTTAATCCGGGGATTATGCGGTACGATTTTACCACAATGATGACAAGTGAAGGTTCGGGGCATTTGTTTTTTGTCTTTCTTTCCCCGAAAGATTATCCTTTTATTACAAATTTTACTAGATGGTAGCAGTTTTTACCGGAAAGTGGTAGCGGTTTACTCCGGCGTTAAAACTTTAACGGCAATTAAGGAAAAACCTACCGCACATTTAAGCACACTTGCTCCGCTCCGCTTCACAAAAGAGCTTAATTTTCCCACAAATTGCTAGATTAAACTTTAGGGCTTATAATGAAATGTCAATTTCAAATATCAATTGTTGCTTCTTCTAATACTTCAACTGATACCACATCGCTATAATTTCTCAATAAAGATGATGCTACTTTATAGACCAATTCAACGTTTACCATATTTCCTAATACCCTAAAAGAACCTGATTTTGTCTTTGGGAGTTCAATGTAATCTGGAAGAGATTGAGTTTTAGCACCTTCCTCAGGTAGGATATATCTCATATATTTGCCAATAATAGGAACTTGAGTAGATACAGTAACCAATGATGGAATATAATCATTTCTTTTGATTCTTACACCTGAACCTCTAAATTGAATTAACTTATCAGAGAAATCTTTATTTAAACCTTTACAATTCCATTCAAGTTTTTTCCAACTTTCTTGATTAAGAGTTTTAATTGAATTTAGGGTTGTTATATTTATGTGTTTTTTATAATTATTGTAAAACTGTCTATTATTCCTTATATATCTTTGTTTCCATTGTGGGGGATTGTTTTTTTGCGTCCTTACATAATTAGGTAAATGATTAAATACATCATCAAGATTACTACATTTTGATAAAGGATAACCATAATTCCCTTTATATTCTTGCCAATCTATCAATTTTAGTTTTTGCCAATCAACATCAACAGGGTAAGTAGCATCAAATTCCATTGTCCATAAAGGACTATACGGATCTACATTTATTGGTAAATCATTAATGAATTTGCTCCAAACATTCAAAACTTCAATTTTTTCCGATCCCAAATTTGATTCGCAAATGCTATGTGAAAGGATTTTATCAACAGTTGTATTATAACCGTCTTTTTCAACCCACTCCATATTTTTAATATCATTATTATTCAAACTTCCAACAATAAAGATACGTTCTCTATGATGTGGAATATTTATGTGATGCGGTGATAATATCTTTTTGTCAAAAAAATAACCTAATTTACTTAACTCTTTCGAAATATATTTCCATGTATATCCCTTATCATGTGTCAATAAGTTTCTTACATTTTCTAAAAGGAAATACCTTGGTTTATGATAAGATAATATTTTTAAAATCTCATCAAAAAGTTTCCCTCGAGCCTCTTTCATTCCTTTTTGATTACCCGCTTTTGAAAAACTTTGGCAAGGAAATCCTGCACAGAGTATGTCGTGAGTAGGAATAGTATTTACATCAATTTTTGTAATATCTCCATGACACATCATGCCATGATTTTTATTATAAAGGTCTCGTAACTCCTCACTTAACTCAGATGCAAATACACATTCATGCCCTAATCGCTCTAAAGCTATATGAAAACCACCAATTCCCGCAAAGAGATCTATAAATTTCAAACCATTATTCCTCACTTATTTCTTTATTAACAAAATCGATAATTTTATCATTCAAATCAACATCCGTAGTGTCATAATATTTCATAATTCTACCTCTATCAAAAACAATAGCATTATCAAATTCAGAATGTACTTTTCTTAAATTAGTTTCATCTAAATAATAAACAACACTAAGTAAAGTAATAGGTGGTTTAACTGAATAAGTTATATATTCAGTTTTCCATCTGTCTCGAATAGGTTTTTTATTATTATAATGTTTGCCAACGCATGCTTGTCCTAGAATTATTATATTTCCGACGTATCTAGCATCAAAAGTTTTATATACTATAAAATCGACACCATCATCTTTTGCTTTTTTTGGTAAATTATGAAAAACACCACCTTTTTCTCGCAAAATACCAACAATATCTTCTAATCTAGTTTCAGTAAGTGCTTTACTTCCCTCTCCAACCATTATAGTTTCTGCACCATTTCCTAAATAGTTTTTTACTGCATTAGCTGAAATAAGTTCAAATAGTTCTGCCGAACCATCAGAATTTGCTCCTTCCCCTCCTGTTAAACTTTTATAAGATAAAAAGCGATGCAAATACCTTTTTATTTTAAAGTCTTCACTATCATCAATGTTTAATATACTGAAACCATTCTCTGGACTAAGTATATCTAAATTATATATATTAGAGAATCTATATTGGAGCTGATTTAGTTTATCTCTTCGATATCCTAACATATCCATTTCACTAATTTCGCCATCAGGAAATTTTTCACTTAGACAATCTTTTATTACATCTTCGAATTCAATTGATGTTTTAAGAAGTGAAATATTATTTTCTATAATATCCATTTCTTCCATTTTAAGACTCATTGATATCAACTGTTTTGTTAGTATTTTCTACCTTATCTATTACATTTGCTTGATAAAATTTCCTTAAGTATTCTCTATTATCAGGTTGAGTTTTGCTCCAATTTTGTTGTATATGAGTAAGAGATTTATGAACAGTAGAACAAGATTTTTCAATAATATTATCATAGCTATCAGATAATAAAAGAGCAGCATCTTTATCTTCTCCTTGCTCAAAAGCTAATGTAGATGTAGGTTTAGCTAATATATGCTTAAGGTGTGAATTAATTTCTCTACTTTCCTTTATTGGTGGATTTTCAGAAAACACCCACTTAATAAGGTTTTTGGTTTTTTCATCTTTATCTTCGGGGATAATATTTTCATAATCTTCAGGATCTAATCTACTGTAGCTTTCAATTCCAATGTAATTAGCAACAGAAGATCTTCCTGATTTCCCAAAAGCAACTTCGAGTAAAGAAAACTTGTTATCAAGAGATGTATTTGGAATTTTCTCAACTTCAATCAATTTTTGCATATAATTATAAATACAAAATTTATAGAAGTGGTTATAAACATCTGCTTTTTTATTATTTGTTTCTGCTATAAATTTATCTATAGCTTCAATGACTTTACTTCCAAAACTTGTTTTCTCTAATAAAACTTGATTATAAACATATTTGGATTGAGCTAAAGGTTCCCATCTAATAACTCCGCCAAGATGCCTTACTCCAAGATATGCTGTAACGCTATCTCTATCGTCAGCAATTACAACGGGAATGGATTTTAGTTTTTCAATTAATGTCTTATCAGCTGTGTAGTCATCTCTTCTTCCAACAGAAATAGCAGCATTACGATATTTTTCTTCACAAAGTATTTTAATTGTTGTTAATCGTCTGTTTCCTTCAACAACAATATAGTTATCTGATCCGTTACTCGCAGGAATTACAACCATAGGTTCAACTGTGAAATATCCATTCTTTCGAATAGATTCTATGAGATCATTAATACCAAAATTATCAAAAATAAATTTTGCAAGTTCAACTTGATTAATATCATCTGAAATAGTTTGATGAATTCTAGGATTCTTTTTATCTAATAATAATTGATCTAATTCTATTGATTCAATTGTTTTCATAATTCTTCCAAACTAGTTTTTACAAAAATATATTAATTTATTAAATATACTTATATAAATTAAAGCAAACTACTCTTTCTATTCGTTTTGTGAATGTACAATTTTTATAAATATTCATCAAAAGAAATTTAGCTAATTTAAAAAAGAAGTGCTTATTAATTCCCAAAAAAAACATTAATTTAGGCTTTCTAAAGAAAACAAGATAATGAGTTTATTTCAGACTTCCGTAGTTAAAAAATACCTGAACGATTTAAGTCCAGAATTAATTGATAAAAAATTACTAAAATTCATGGCTGTACTTTCCACGTTAGCTTATTTTTTATTACTATTTTATTGATTTTGATTTCAATTGGTGTATCTTACAAATGTTTAACTAACTAAACCTATTTATTATGAAAATAAAATTTCTTTTTTTTGTATGTCTGATTATAACATCAATCAGCTTAAACAGTATTATTGCTCAAGAAATAATTCGTGTAGCAACTTATAATATAAAGTTTCTTAATACTGAAGTCAATTCAGAAAGACTTGGCAATCTTAAAAAAGTAATTGATATCCTGGATGCTGATATTATAGGTCTTCAAGAAATTGATAATAGAGAGGCTTTGGAACAATTATTTCCTCCAAACGATTGGCACATAATAATTGATGATGATAGTGGTCAAAATCAAGATGTTGCTATAGTAGCAAAAAAACGATTCGAAGTTTTAGGGTTCGCTGGTAATAACTATAATGCAAATGACGAGCACTTTTTGTTTCCAGACCCTGCTGATGATGTAGGATTTCCAAGAAAAAGGGATGTATTATGCGTAGAGATAAAGATGCCAAATGATAACTATAAATTTTATTTAATGGTTGTTCATTCACTTTCTCGAATGAAAGGCAGAGAAACTTCAAATCCACGAAGAGTTGAAGCAGCAAAAAAATTGATTCATAAGATAGAAACTGAATTTGATGAGAATGATTTTATAATTCTTGGTGATTTCAACGATAATCCTGATGATCAGGCATTAAATATTTTAGAATCAGGAAGTCAATATACTGAAGCATCTATGGAGAATATTAAAGGACGGTTTATGATAAATTTAACTGAATCACTTATTATAGATGGTCATGTTAGCCATGGTAGGAACACGTCCGATTTAATTAGTCCTGATAGAACAATGATAAACACAATTGATCCAGAATCAAGAATTAGAAATTATATAAATCTCAGCACTGATAAAAATACCGGTGATATACTTTTCGATCAAATTCTAATTCCAACACATATGGAAAGCAGATATATACCAGAATCTGTCAAGGTCTATAATGATGCTTCTGGTGTAGTAAGAAACAGTGATACACGAGCATCAGATCATTTACCTGTCTTTGCAGATTTTTTAATGGGTGAGGAAGAAGAATTTATTACAGGATCAGAAATTATGATAATTTCCTTATTACCTGATCCTGATGGAAAAGACATGGGTAATGAAGAAATTTCATTAAAAAACATTTCTGGGAATATTGTTGATCTTACAGGATGGTATTTTCGTGATAAAAACGATAATAAAGTATCCATTACAATTTCCTTATCTCCAAATGAAGTAGAAACAATTAAGCTACCAGGTATGCAAATGCCATTAAACAATGATGGAGATATTATTTATTTGCATAAAAGTGATGGTACCATAGTAAATCAGGTTCAATATTCCAATTCTGAGGTAAAAAAAGGACGGTTAATAGTATTTTAAACAATTTTGAATACGATATAAAACCTTCTGCTATCCTTTTCTTTTTCCCTAGTTACGCACATTAATATTAAAAACCTGATTGTAATTTGAATTTCCCCAAGATTCAGAGGCTGTCCTTAATGGTCAGCCTTTCTAAATTTAAAGATATATTCTTAAAACTTGTTTTTGTGTAGTAAAAGAAAACTTATCAGTTAGAGGTACCAAAGATGTATCCTTTGATTATAATACTCTCTTAACCCAATATAATCACCTTCTTGAAATACATATTCACCCTTCTGTGTAAGGGATAATTGTCTAAACTTTGTCTTTGAAATCATATATGATTGAAGCTAATAAACTTTATATTGATAAATTTAATAATTTTAGATCGATATATGCCGGCAATTACTTTAAATATTGACTAATCCTAAACAAAATTAAAATGCATAAAACTATTAGTTTCGGTCTGAGGAAGCTTTTTGAAACCATCCATCTAGATTTATCCTAAGAGGGGGGATTGAAATATATAGTTGTATTTTGTTTAAACAAGGGGTAACTTTGATAATATATAATGTCTTAAATAATTGAAATACTTGCAAATGAATAATTTAATTAGAATTTCAGGAGTAATCTTATTGATCCTATTAATCTTTTTAATTCACTCATGTGAGGTAGATAAACCTGGAACACCTATTATTACAACAGCAATTGTGACAGAAATAACTCAGACAACTTCTATCTCAGGAGGAGATGTGACAAACGAGGGAGTATCTCCAGTTGTTTCTAGAGGTATCTGTTGGGATATATCTGCCAACCCAACTATTGCAAACAGTAAGATTGTTGAGAGTGGTGGATCAGGAGCTTTTACCTGCCGTCTTACACAGCTCACTCCAAATTCATTATATTATGTTAGAGCCTATGCATCAAATAGTGTTGGTACAGGGTATGGTAATCAAGTTTCATTTACGACCAGCCAAATAGCAGCTCCTGTTTTGACAACTACACCAATTACTTCAATTAATGAAACCACAGCAGTATCTGGTGGAAATATAACAGATGATAAAGGGGGTTCTATAACAGCCAGAGGAGTATGTTGGAGCACAATAACAAATCCAACTTTAGTAGATAGTAAAACCACTGATGGAACAGGTACCGAAATATTTACAAGTTCATTAACTAGTTTGATTGGTAACACTACTTATTATGTCCGAGCGTACGCAACAAATAGTGCAGGTACCGAATATGGCAATCAGGTTAGTTTCACTACAATTACAATTCCAACAGTTTCAACAACACTTGTGGCAACTTTTACTTATAATTCTGCAATCGTTGGCGGTATTGTTTCTTCAGATGGTAATGCCACAGTAATTGAAAGAGGTGTACATTGGGGTCTCTCTGAAAATCCTGAGACAACTGGAACAAAATTTCAAATTGGTGATGGAGTAGGAACTTTTTCAACAACTCTTACTTCTCTAAATCCGAATACAACCTATTATGTAAAGGCTTATGCCACTAACAACGCAGGTACAGGATATGGTAATACTATGTCGTTTACAACAAAACTCAATGAGATAATATTTAATCCTAGTCTTACTTATGGAATAGTAACAGACATTGACGGTAATGAATATAAAACTATAACTATTGGGACTCAAACTTGGATGGCAGAAAACCTAAGATCTACAAAATACAATAGCGGAGATTTAATAGGTACAACTACTCCTTCAACATTGGATATAAGAAGTGAAAGTTCACCAAAATACCAATGGGCTTATGATGGGGATGAAAGTAATGTAGCTAATTATGGCAGATTATATACTTGGTATGTTGCAACTGACAGCCGCAATGTATGCCCCACTGCATGGCATTTGCCTACTGATGCTGAATGGTCAACTCTGACAACTTTTTTAGGAGGTGAATGGCAAGCTGGCGGCAGTATGAAAGAAACTAGTACTGCACATTGGAAGAGCCCTAATACTGGAGCCACAAATGAAACTGGTTTTACAGCACTGCCTGGAGGCTTTCGCGATGGTGATGGCGACTTTGTCGATATTGGAGGTTATGGTCATTGGTGGAGTTCTACAATAGGTGATAACAATCACCCATGGGAACGATGTCTACTATATGTTCAGCCAGAGGTAAATAGAGCTCGTTTTAATAAAGAAGGGGGGTTTTCAGTACGTTGCGTTAGGGATTATTAATTGACTATTTGTCTATTTGACTATTTACTGCGAAGCAACCAGAGGAAGCTCATGAGTAATAGTGAGTAACCTGTCGATCCCTCCGAAAAAACTCTAATCATACGACATAAACCACTTTGGTACCAGACATTGGACTCCCAGAAAAACGAAAAGAACTAAGTAATTATTTTTAATATAATATGAATTTTCTTAAAAATCCTCCCCCAAACAATTAGATATAGGAAATTAGGCGGGATTATGTCGGTATCCTCCCCTGAAAAATGGCAAGTAAACAAACGGACGTTTTTCATGTCAGACTTAGGACAAAATAAACCAAAATAGATGGGTTATGATAAATAATTATTCAACCTAAAATTCATCTCTTAACTTTAAGTAACAATTAGTCCACTTATATTTGAAGATATTTAATCTATTTGTAAAGAAATTGGTAACTTTGATTAACTTAAAACTTATTCTTATGAAATCAATAATGAGAGTTCTATCTATTATCGTGAGCATCGTTTTTTTTGTGAATTTGATTTCATACTCACAAGAAGCAGAAACTGTAAGTGCTGGTGTAATTAATTTTCTTCTATCAAACCCAACTACAGCAAGCAGAACAAATGAATCTGAAGCTGCTGCTTTGCGGGTGATTAGAGACCTTTTAAATATATCCGCACAAAGAAAACATGAAATGAATGTAGGTGAAGCTGGGAAAAGTGAATTTATTATAAACACAGCAGCTGGTGATCAAGCTAAAATATATTTGGATGACCAGGACAATATATATTTATTTTATGATGGTAAGATTCATCCGATATCGTCAGGTCTTGTGACCCAAGCAAGAAATGAAGGGTCTGTTGTTATGAATAGAAATTATACACTTCCTAACTACAATCTTGATGCTTTGGAGAATGAGTATAAGTTTGAGAAAACTTATAAGATTGGGCATTATTTTTTACGAGAGAAAAAAGAAACTTTAGATGAAATTTCTGAAGAAAATAGTATACCAATTGAAAATATTTACATAGTATATTATAGTAGTGTTATGAAGTCGTATAACGTGCCACCAGCTATTTACACCAACTTAACCGCACCAGAATGGTGTGGATTTTACAGATCGGCAAAACTAAAAAAAAAAGGTATAATGTTTTGCAAAGCAATACCGAAAGAAGGAGAAAAACGTGATAATAGAAGATATTCTATACGATTTGATCACTCAAAATACCAATTTGAAATAGTAACGACTTTCACATGTAACTGGATAAAAGATTTTGATGGACAAGGATTAACCTTTGATGACTTTCAAGGTATAAAGAGATCCTTCTATGAAGACGAGAAAATGTTATTTGTTATGGGTTATACCACTGAATTTGAAGGTACATGGGTGTTAGAAATTCATGAAGCCCTAACCGGCCAAACTGTTTACAAAAAAAACGGAATTATGGACAAAGAACACCATGTTATAGCTGTGGAAAAGGAAGGAGAAAAATTGTTTCCAGGAGTTTATATATATTATTTCAATTTAGTTTCTGAAAGCGAAAGGAATATTTCTAAATCGGAAAGGTTTGAAATAATTCGGTCAGAAGAAGAAAAATAAGTGAAGATAAACTCAGATATTAATATATTAGGCAGCCTTCCAGATTGGAACCTGATTAATGTTTTCTTGAAAGAAAGCATTGATGCAATGCTTAAAAATGGGGGTATATATTCCTATACATCAATAAAGACAGATAAGTCTGTGAAACGTTTCGAGAAAGCAATCACAGCTACTTTCTTGCAATATAAAAATGATGAGATTCAATATTTACTAAAATCAATTTTGCATGAAGAAGAAATTTCAAATGATAGTCTCTTTATGTTATTCTGGAATGGATCTGTGAACAATGAGTTGCTTCATTATTTAAATATACATGTTTATTTCCCGGCATTTTATTCCGGCAGGTTGGTTTTAAAAAAAGAAGAAGTGAGTGCATGTATTATAGAATTAAAGGAAACAGAACAGGGAATAAAAAATTGGACAATTGAAACCATAAATACCGTAGGTAGAAAATATTTAACACTGTTGAAGAAGTTAAATTTAATGGAAGGTTCTCAAAATAAAACCATTGTCCATCCCTATTTGAACGACAAGATGTTTGTGCTATTTGTTTATTGGATCACGGCAATAGAATCGAAGTCAAATCTCTTAGAAAGCGAATGGCTGAAATATTCGTTCTTTGACCGACCAGTGTTCATTGAGAGATTAATGCAAAAGAAATTTTCAAATTACTTTCAGTTGCTCTACACGGGTGACAAACTGAATATTGAAGCTTTAGTTCCTTACTCAACAATTTATCATGACATTAAATAACCCTGCACTTATCATTCATGAAGCCATGCGGCTTGTTGAATCCGACAGACGTTCGGAAATAAGGTTGAATGCCAATGGAGGTAACTCTATCCTTGTGGTTTGCGACCCGATGAAAGAAACCGAATACATTACTCATTTGGAGGAACTCCTACCTGCTGATAGTTATTCAATTATTGATTTGAACCAATGCCTGATTGATTTTGTGACCAACCACAAAAATGAATTAGTGAGGTTATACGATTTACTTCAATCAGCCACACATGAAATTTTCAAAGCTCCAGCCGATGAAAAATCACCGGATTTATTTAAAGATATAATTGCTCATATTCAACAAGCCTTGCAACAAGATAAAGTGCCCGTATTAATCAATACCGGTTCATTATATGGTACGGGTATTCACAACATTCACATTATGGAAAATGACATTGTTATGAAAGGTGCTTTACCGCTTATTATTTTATATCCTGCAACCATTGAACCAGATAGGATCATGTTCCTTGGTAAGCAACCGGCATCAAAGTACCGCTGTATGATTATTCAATAAAAAGGAAAATACAAACATGCTGATAAAAGACATTTTAACCATCGATCTAAGCGTAGACATTAAGAATGTTATCGACTTGGAGGATATTTCAGAAGCAGCCATTCAATCTGAAATAGAGAGTTATATCGTAACCGATGGACTGGCAAAAGAGTATGCCAGCTTTGTATCTATTTTTACTTCTAATATCATCGAAACGGGGGTTTGGCTTTCCGGTTTTTATGGTTCAGGTAAATCATACTTTGGAAAGTTACTCGGTTACATGATGAGCAACAGGCTCATCAATGGCACTCCTGCAAGAGATAGGATTTTGCAAAGGTTCACTGGCATTGATGATGAGGCACTGATTAAAAATTCCATAGCAAAACTCAATAGCATAAATGCCCGAGTGGTTTTTATGGATATTGCCAAGCAGGATACTTCAAAAGGTTTTGCATATACATTTTTTAAAAACTTCCTAAAATCACTTGAACTGCCTGAAAATGAACACGGCTTTTTATTATTCTCTTTAATGTGCGATGCTGCTTACAGCAATGCTGCTGATTTTGTTCAGGATAAGTTAGGCAAGTCATGGAGTGATTTGAAAAACAACCGTACTGTTTACATAGGAAAGATTAAAGAGATATACATCGGTTTAGATAATTCAGAAGCCGACTACAACAATATCCTCACTACTATCAGAAGGGAAATCGATGAGTTCAGTGCAGCAAAACTGAAAGATGAATTGTATAATTACTTCAAAGCAGTAAAGGATGAGAAAGTTGTTTTTCTGTTTGATGAAGCCAGTGAAGCTATTAGTCAAAAGAAATACACTTTACTTGATTTGGAAGGATTGAGTGAATCGCTTTCCTCATTGGGTGGTAAGGTTTGGTCTATAGCTATTGCTCAAGAAAAGCTCGATGACGTTATCGATAACTCCAATGTGAGCAAGGCACAACTAACTAAAGTAACTGACCGCTTTAAAACCAAAATACACCTTGAAGCAACAGAAGTAGATGTTATCATCCGTAGTCGCCTGCTGAAAAAGAAAGATGATGCAGTAAAGAAATTAAAAGACAATTACCAAAGCAATTCAGGTAAAATAGCCGATCACAGTAGCTTGACAGGTGCTGGCAAATCAGAAACTGTCGATTCTTTTGTTACCTATTATCCATTTTATCAAAACCAATTCGGTTTATTACAAAACTTTCTGTTTGGTCGCCGAGGTTATGCTTCAACTAAGGTTGCCGCAAGAGGTATGATCATTACTACTTACGACATTTTAAAATACGAAATCCAGAACGAAAAAATGTTCAAGGTTGCTACTGGTTGGCAAATTGCAAAAGAAGCACAACCACAGCCCCCTGTTCGTCTGGTAAACAGATACACTAATGCTGATACCATTCTAAAAAATGAGCACATTGATTTGCCAGGTCGTCATTTGTTGGAAACCATCCATTTCTTAACAGAAGCGGAAATCGTCCCAGCTTCACTGAGCAATATTGTAAAGTCGTACATCAAAGCACCAGAAGATTTTCATACAACGCAGGATCTAATCACTAAGGCGTTAGACACCTTAGTAGAACATAAAATCCTGTTGTTATCCAACGGCACCTACCGCATCACTTCTGATATTGAACAAAGGTTGCTCGATGAAATGAATCAATATCCGGTACAAATTTTCAAAAAGAAGCAACAGGTGATTACTGCCTTTAAAAATGCTGCTTTCATTAAAGCATTGGCAAAGATTAATGATAACACTACACCATATGATTTCTATATCACATCAGATAACGATGATGAATTAACTAATCCTTCTTTAAAACAATTAAAACTGAAAGTCAAAAGCCTGTACAGTTTTGGCGATGACCGTAGTGCTGATATTGAACAGATAAAAACTCAATTCCAAAACGATAAGGATGTAATATGGCTGGCACCGGACAACAGCCATTTCAAGGAAATTGACAAACTGTTGGATGAAGTAGAACGCATTAAATACTTAGAAGAAAAATACTCCAATCCAAATTCTGATGAAGGACCCATTGTGAGAGTTTTCCAGGCAGAACGTTCAGCTAAAGAGAACAGGTTGAAAGAACTGGTGGAGCAGTCACTTATTGAGGGCAATTCAATCTACTTGTACAATACAGCTCAGTTGGATAAAAACAACTGGCAAAACACTGTGAATGACTTGCAGCGTCAGGTTATTAATAATGTTTACAGCCAAAGACTTTCTGCTCAGTTATCAGATGCCATTGCAGAGAGAATAATCAAAGAGGGCAATAACCAAAGATTGCATACCTTCTTCACAGGTCAAGGTTCTGATTTTCAATTTTACGATGCAAAAGGCAATTTCATTGGAGAATCATTAAAGCCAGCCGAGCAAATTCTTTTCAAAATCAGAAACACATTTGTAGATGGTGCTACTCTTGAAAAAGATTTGGAGCAACCACCAACAGGTTTTGGATTCGGTACAGTGATTACTACCGTTGCAGCTTTGATGAGGGGCGGAAAAATTATGGCTAAACACAATGGTTCAGAGAAGTTCTCCTGGAAGGATGAAGGAGTGACTGGCATTTTCAGTGTTGCCCGAGAGTTTCGTAAAGCCTCCTTTAAAGCCATTGCAAAGTCTCTTTCTAAAACCCAAACTGACATTCTTGTTAAATCATTGCAGAACATGGAATGCGAAACCCATACCGGAAAAAAAATAGACTGGAATACCAACGATTTTGATTTGGTAAATGCGGTTCGTGAATTAGCAAAACGCTTCTGCGATAAGGTTGATGATATGAAGCGGTCTAATAAGGACTTTGATACATTATTTAGCAATCTGGAAATCTGTAAAGACCAGTTAGGCACATTCACAGGTGCAGTAAGCGAAGCCAATTACATTGATAAAGCAGAAAATTACCTTACTCAAACCGATGTGTACGCCAATGCCATCAAGGAAATTGAAAAGGCTGAGAAATTCATTCGTAACAGCTTGGATAAATTACGCCAGTGGAAAACCTTTGCTGATGGTGTTACCGATGAATTGAATAAAGTGGCACAACCTGGATCCACCATCACGCCACTCTTAGACACATTCAATAGCCTATATAAAGGTGAGGTGGTAAAAAACTTCAAACAACTGCAGGAAACGGTTCAAAAAATTAAAGATGCTTATTTCCAACTCATGCAAGCTGCTGCTGCTGATATGGCTTCTAACTACACGCAACTGCAAAAAGATGCGGAAGCATTGGTCAATGAAATTGCGACACTGCCTGCCGGACTCAATGAAGATGCAAATATTAAAGCAGGAAACATTTTGCACTATGCTTCCCAGCGTACATCATCTTCGGTGGATATTGAATACGAAGTGAAAGACAAACAAACAAGGTTTACCTATTCTGAAATGCTTTCTTTTATACAATTGTTCAATAGCTATAAAACAGAATTAGAAATCATCAAATCAGGTTTGATAAGAACGGCTCCGCCAAAGGCTGCACCAGGTGGATCACCTAAGCCATCAACCAAAACTTATACAGCTCAATTACCCGGTAAGAAAATAACCGTGATGGCCTATAAGCAATGGTTACAACAGGAATTACAAAAGTTAGCAGGGGCATCTGATAACGATAAAGTTGAAATTAACAATTAGAAGTACAGTAAATGAAATTAGCCGATCACGTTGAACATATACGCAAACTGATTGATTCCTCCTTTCAAAATCGATTGGGGCGTATGGGTGTTTCGGCTACTGCATTGAAACCCATTGATACAATTCCTTCTGAGTACCTTACTGAAAGGAAACGCATTGAAACAATCAGGGAAGTTTGGATTGAAGAAACAGGAACGGTTGCAGAAGCCTATGAAAAACTGGTAGAAGAATTTACGTTTACTTTATTCAACCGTCTGGCTGCATTAAAGGTAATGGAGGCCCACACCCTGCATCCGGAAATCATTACACGTAGAAGTCAGCATGGTGACCGCTCTTTTGCTCATAAACATTGGCTTGAGGAAAATCCCGATGGCCGCAATGAAGAAATGGAGGGTTTGGTTCGCTTTATGGAAGATCAGTTAGCTACCTTGGCTGCCGATAATCCTTTGTTCAGTCCCCAACATCCCTATCATTTGTTGCCCACTGCTATCGAACTCAACGGCATTATGGGTGCCTTTAATCAGATGGAAACTGATTCACAGGTAGAAGCAGACATCTGGCAAAGCGATGATGTACTGGGATGGTTATACGAAAGCTATAACAATTATAAAAAGGCAGCCCATAAAGAAAGTGGCGACAAAACAGAGTTCAATAAAGTAAGCATACAAAGCCAGGTTTATACCCCTCGTTGGGTGGTTAAGTTTTTGGTGGATAACAGTCTTGGGAAATTATATCTTGAAATGTATCCCGATAGCGATATTAAAAACCGCTATAAAATTGCCAACGCACCCAAGACTCAAACAAGAATACCTAAACCACTTACTGAAATAAAACTGATTGATCCGGCTACCGGTAGCGGCAACTTTTTGCTGTATGGGTTTGATTTATTCTATGATTTGTACACAGACCAAATTGAATACTACGGTGCAGATTATGACGACCGTAAAATTGCTGAACTCATCATTGCACATAACCTGCATGGGATTGATTTGGATGACCGTGCAATACAATTGGCCCAATTAGGCTTGTACATTAAAGCCAAACGCAAAAAGCGTTCGGCTAAAATTGAGCACTTCAACATTGTAAGCTCCGACTTCTTTTTACCGGTTTACAATGAGGTTAAACACCTGTTTGAAGGCGAACAGCCACTAAGTCCCGAACTTGAAAAGATTGTAACTGATCTCTGGGCAGACCTGCAACAAGCATACAAGTTTGGAGCATTGATACATCTGGAAGAAAAGTTCAGTATGCGACTGCATGGCTTGGTGCAACAGTTTGAAACAGTACAGTTGCAAATATTCTCAGCACAAACGCTTGCCAGCTATGAGAAATTTAGAGAAAACTTCTTTGCCAACCTGCAAAAAGCGGTTACACAAAATACTGCCAAACAAGGACAGACATTCTTAAATACGAAAACCCAGGATGCCATTACTTTCCTACAATTGCTAACACAAAAATACGATGTTGCTGTAGCTAACCCGCCATATACCGATAGTGGTGACTTTGGCCCAGAATTAAAAAGATTTGTTGATGCAAATTACAAACAAACCTTTAAATTCAATACCAATCTTTACGCTGCATTTATTAAGAGATGTTGTGAATTAACAGATGAAACAGGTTATGTAGCACTAATTCATCCACACACATTTATGTTTATCAAAACATTTGAAGATGTAAGAAAGTACATCATTGAACATACTCACATTGACGTGATGGTTGACTATGGATTAGACAGAGTAAATCTTTTTGGCACAGGAATTTTATTAGATGCAACTTGGTATGTATTAAGCAAGCAGAAAAAAGAAACGAAAGGTGTTTATTTCAATATAACAGCAAACCAGCAAGAAAGAGCGAAGCAAACATCATTAGAAGTTGCCTATGACGATGCGATTAATAACAGAAAAAATGAAAGAGTTTATTCATTAGCCCAATCCAAGCTCAATATCATTGAAGGTTTTCCTTTTATTTATTGGATAAGTGATGGTTTTAGGGAGAAGTTTAAAGGGAAAGTAATGGATGACTATTTCTTTATTTGTAATGGCATTTCTTCTGGTGGTAATAATGAGAGGTTTTATAGGTATTTATGGGAAGTGAATAAGAATGACATATCAATTGACTATAAAAATGATCATAAAAAATGGGTTAGAATAAATAAAGGTGGAGGGTTTAATAAATGGTTTGGAAATTTATGGCTTTTATTTGAATGGGCTGATAATGGGAAGCAACTTAAAGATTTAAAGAAAACCATTCCTTCAATTCGACATGGTTATGAGGAATTTTATTTTGAAGAAGGATTAGCTTTTACTGGTGCTTCAAGCAAGGGTTTGTCTGTACGACATCAACCACGGAATTGTATTTTTGAAAGAGCCGGGAAATCAATATTTAAAAAAGATGATAATGTAGACTATTTATATGCATTAGCTTTTTTGAACTCAACATTATGTGGCTACATCATTGATGCGTTAAATCCGACAGTTTCATTTCAATCTGGCGATATAGAAAGAATTCCATTGATCATTCCTGACAAAGACATTGCGATCTTAATATGTACATTAACTGATAAGAATGTTAAACTAAAGGAGGAATTATGTGGATATAAAATAATAGAATTAAACTTCTCAACTAATCCATTATTAGTTCATAATGAAGCAGCTCTTAAAGACCGTTTATTAGCTTACCTCAATTATGAGAATGCTCAATTAACCCAAGTGTTGCTGAATGAAGCGGTCATCAACCAGCTCATTTTAAAAGTCTATGAACTCAGTGGGGTAGACAAGCAACAAGTAGAAGCCAAGATGGGCAGGCCCGTTGGTGAACTTCCGGTTTTGGATGCTGCTCGAAAAGCCTATCTGGCTGAGACCACACTTGAACATAAAATTGTAGTTCAGCATATTGCAAACCTTTCTACAATAACTTTTGAAGAGCAACATGTTCAGGCAATCAAATCAGAGCTTGGTGCTATGTATCAAAGCAATAATGACCTGGAAGAGTTTTGCATCCGCCACCAGGTTAATCCCATCAATGTTTGGTATTGGTTCAAAGAAAGCAGAGTGTTACCTCAGGCTCGTGCTGCTGAAATTGCTTTAGAGTTTTTGGCAGATGTTTTCCGTACCATTTTAATGGAAGATGAGGACGGCATTGTTCCGGTAGTTGGCTTATCCGGTGAGATAAGATTAATGGATAGGTTAGAGAAATATTGCTTTCAGCAAGACTTTACCTCCGCACAGTTTATGCAAATAGATGGAATGATTGGTCGCCCTATCAATGAATACATTGAGCATCATTTTTTCAAAAACTTCAGCGACCATCTCAACCTCTTTATGTACCTGCCCAAAACGCCATTCATCTGGCATTTGAGCAGCGGAGAACATCAGGGCTTTGAGGTATACATCATTATCTATAAATGGAATAGAGATAGTTTATACAAACTCAAAAGCAGCTACCTCAGCAAACGCTCAGAAAGTCTGCAATACCGCTTACAACAAATAGGTGACAGCACCAGTGCCCAGGCACAAACAGACAAAGAAACAATCCGCCTGCAATTACAAGAGATAGATGCCTTTACCAAAAAGATTGATGAACTCATTGCAGAAGGCTACGATCCCAAACTGGACGATGGTGTAGGTAAAAACATTGCACCGTTGCAAAATAAAGGTATACTAAGAGCAGAGGTGCTGAAACCAACTCAATTACAGAAATACTTAAACGCAGATTGGTAATGACAGAACAATGGCTTATACAAGATATTAAGAAGTTAATGCAACACTGCAACAAGGTTGTATTACTGGATCCTACAAGCCAGTGCAGTTTTGTTTTACCCATTTTACAACAAAACCAGATTAGCGTACTTCAAACAGACAATACTATTTCAGAACAATGGCAACAGGAGAAAGAAGAACTCATGCTTCGTCATGATGCAGAAACAACTTACAGAGACAAACCACTTGTCTTTTACATTACCCGTCCTCAAGATAAACTTAGCTTTTTGTTCGATTACTGTTTTACACATGGGTGCCTCGATTTAAGCCATCCGCAGGATTGGTTGAAAAAGAAAATATTTACTCATACCGGTTTGCAGGTGCAGTTAGACAATCCCATGCTGCTTACAGCCGCTAAATTGGGCATCGGTAAAGACCTTGTCTGGTGGAAGAAAATTGTGCAGGATTTGGAGGAAGTGATTAATCTCGATGATGAGTTACTACCTTTTGCTCATGATCCAGAAGGCTATTTGAGTTCAAAAGAACCAGACATTAAAAGATTATTTGCAGAAAAGATTCACGAATTGCTTAACCAGCAATATATCAGCAAACCTGCAAAAACATTGGCAGATGAAGTAGTAAAAAGAATGCTTGACGGACTTGCCAACAATGAAATTTCAGACACGCTATTACAATTGTATTACAAATGGGTAGACAGTACCACCTACCGGCCATCCCTGGAAACATACATCAGCAATTACAAATTAATTGGCACTACCAACCCCTGGAATGCACACCCTGATCATTGTTTTGAAAAACTCGACCAGCTTTCGTTAAAGCAGATAACAGATAATTGCAGAGATAAATCATTTGTTGCCGATAAACTTCAAAAGCTAAAGAAAAGAATATTCTTTTCTAAGGCTCAACTCTTTGTTCCGGCATGGTGGCATGATGTATGGGTGCTGTTTAATGTAAACACCAACGCTTTGTCAGCTTGCAACAACTTGAATGCGTTTATAGAATACTACACAGACACATTTTCTAAGGTTGATCGGGCAATCCGAAATTTGTATATAACATTTCTAAGTTATGAAGCTATTATCCGTCCATTACAGGAATACTATGAAGGATTGAATAATTTGGTGCTACAAACATGGTTTGGCTTCTACACAGGGTATAAATCAGACCAGCAAGGCTATCTGCCAAAACTCATAGCTGCGGCTAAACCTAAAATAGCCGTCATTATTGGCGATGGTGTACGGTATGAAGTTGCAGACTATGTAGCCACTGAACTGCAAAAACAATTCAAAGTTGATAAACAGATCATGTTAGCAGATATGCCTTCGGAAACTGAGCATAATATGAGTGCTTTGTATGTTGGATCCAACGAAGTTTTGCCTGTACATAAGGACAGAGAATCAAGATTAACACAATCAACAGGTAAGAATATTGTTTACATGCCTTTAGAGCAATTGAACTATGGTATTGAGGCCGACTACCTCATACTAACCTATAAGGATATAGACAGTGTCGGTGAAAAACTTCAGCAAGCTGCCATTAAACTATTTGCAGAGTTTGAAGCAGTGCTTGTTGAGAAAATCACTTTATTACTCAATATGAGCTATCATGAAGTGTACCTCATCACCGATCATGGTTTTGTTTTGACAGGTTTGCTTGACGAGGCCGATAAAATTGACCCGAATGCAACCGGTAAGAAAGAAGTACATGAACGCTTTATTCGTACTGCGGACAAGCAAGAAAACAATGAATGGATGGCATTTGAAGAACCTTATGGAGAATACAATTATGTATATGCTGCCAAGAACCACCGTCCATTCAAATCAAAAGGTGTCTATGGTTTTTCTCACGGTGGTTTCACTCCACAAGAAATCATCATTCCAAAATTCAAGTTTACCAAAGCCAAAGCTCAAACATCTCAGTTGGAGGTTTTCATTTCCAATAAGACAGACTTGAATGATGTGCCGACTGAATTGTTTGTTATAAAGCTGGAAACTGCAAAATCAGCATCCGACCTTTTTGGTGCTCAACGTAAAGTCCACATAAAACTATATGCTGGCAACAAGGAATATCAAAGTAGTGACATAATATCTATTGATGCAGGTAATATAGAGGAAAAAGAGTTTTCCTTAAATAAGAACACCCAGGTGCAAGCGGTATTACTCGATGCAGTAACACAAGAACAATTGGACACTGTAATCATTAAAAAATCTAACCTCCGTGATTTAGGAGGCTTATAATGAAAGAAACAATATGATAGTATTAGATGACTTAGATAAAAAAGCATTAGACCATTTCAGGGGTTTTGTAGTGAAAAAAGACCTGGTAGGTATCATCAAAGGCGGAGCGAACGTACCGGCATTTGTCTTGGAATATTTGTTGGCCAATACATGTAGTACCGAAGATGAAGAAAAGTTGAAAGAAGGCATGGAGAATGTGAAAAAAATTCTTCGAGACCATTACGTCAATCCCGAAGAAAGTACGTTGATACAGTCAAAACTGAGAGAAAAGGGCAGATTTAAAATTATTGATAAAATTTCCGTAGATCTTGATTCTCAAAGAGATCGTTATTGGGCCAATATCAGCAACAGCAATATCAAAAAAGCCAATATCAGCGATGAATTGGTACGGGAGCATGAAAAACTAATGCTTGGCGGTATTTGGGCTATAATTGAAATGGAATACGACCCAATGATTACTTCTGGCACTACTGTTTATCCTTTTGTTGTTCAGGATATAAAGCCCATACAGTTATCCAGCTTCGACAATTCAAAAATTTCGGACAAAAGAAAAGATTTTACCAAAGAGGAATGGAAAGCATTACTACTTCGCAGTGCAGGTTATGAGCCACTTAGTGAAGGATTGGATGAAAGAAAACTGAATTTACTTTTATGCCGGTTAATACCATTGGTGGAAGCAAACTTCAACATGGTTGAATTAGGTCCTCGTTCTTCAGGTAAATCTTATATCTACAAAGAAATAACTCCTTATGCAATTTTGATTTCCGGTGGTCAGGGTTCGGTGGCTCAGTTATTCGTAAACAACACCACAGGCAGAGTTGGTGCTGTTGGTTTGTGGGATGCAGTATGTTTTGATGAAAGTACTGATAAGCTGTTCAAAGACAGAGATGCCGTTCCGATGATGAAAGACTACATGGAATCAGGTTCTTTTTCAAGAGCAAAAGGTGGAGAGATTTCAGGATCTGCTTCTATCATTCTAAACGGCAACATTAACCAACCTGTAGAAACAGTATTGCAGACTTCTCATCTGTTTAGCCCATTATCTGATGAGGTTAATTTTGATACTGCATTCTTAGATCGTATTAATTTATTCCTGCCTGGTTGGGAGATAACCAAATTCAGTCCAGAGAACTTCACCAATCACTTTGGCTTCAGCACCGATTACTTTTCTGAGATTTTAAAGTCGCAGCGTAAGACAACATACTACGATGCTTTAGATAAATATTTTTCTTTAGGCTCCCATTTAAAACAGAGAGATTCAAGATCAGTGCGTAGGATTATTTCCGGTTTCATCAAGTTACTTCATCCAGATAGTGAATACACCAAAGATGACATAAGAGAATACTTGGTTATCGCTATGGAAATGAGAAGAAGAGTAAAAGAGCAATTAAAGCGAATTGGAGGCATGGAGTTTTGGGATACCAATTTCTCATACATTGATAAAGAAACACAAGAGGAAATATTTGTTGGTTTACCGGAAGAAAGAGGTTCTTATTTAATTGAGAGCAATCCGCTTCCTCCCGGAGTATGCTACACAGCCACCAGTGATGGCGAAAACAATTCCTTGGTAAAAATTGAGGTAGTTGTTCTTCGTGGTAGTGGTAAAGTCAGTGTAACCGGCACTAACAATCAGGAAGTAAAAGAGAATATCAAAAACACTTATAACTATCTCCGTGCAAATGAGAAAAGTATTTTAAATGAACAACATACGCTCACAGGATATGATCTTAACATTCAAGTCAGCAATCTGATGGGTTCATATATCAGTAGTGGAATTGGCAGTGCGGTTTATGTAGCAATTATTTCTTCCATTTATAAAAAGAACCTCAAACCCGGCTTGGCAGTATTGGGTAATATTTCTATTGGGGGTGCTGTTGAAAGAGCGTTGAATTTTGCTGATAAAGCAACGTTGTTATCTGAAAATGGAGCTAAAACAGTATTAGTCCCGATGGATAACTTAAGTGAAATGATTACACTACCATCAAGTATATTAGGTAAAACAGATACACCTTTTTATGGGAATAGTCAGATGTTGTTACAAAAGGCAGTAATTGGTGAATAAACAACCCAATTAGCAAGCACATTTCCAAAGCTCCACAAAGCCAAACGCTGCAACAAAAACTTTGTCATAGTATAGCCTTCCCTGAAAATCGGACATTAGAAGTTTACTCAAACACATGCAATAAAAAAACGTCCCTTTGTTTACCCGTCTGATTACAGGGGAGGATACCGACATAATCCCGCCTAATTTCCTATACCTAATTATTTGGGGGAGTATTGTTTGATAAAACCTTCTTTTCCACCACAATTTTTTCTTATCCGGTTCTGAAAGTTAATTTTATATCTTTTTGTACTGACTTTATAACCAATAATAACTAAATATGAAAACAATATTATTATTTTTTACTGTTTTAATTTCTATGAACCTATATTCACAGGAATTTGATTATTTCCCTACTTCTACAACCGGTCAAATAATTAAACATACATATTATACACTTTCTTATTCAGAACAAAACGAACAAGCAGAATGGGTAGCTTATGAATTAACTAAATCAAGAGTTTATGGGGAAGTGTCAAGGACAGATAATTTCCGGGTAGATCCATTAATTAAAACTGGTTCAGCTACCTTAAATGATTATAAAGGATCAGGGTATGATAGAGGACACCTTGCCCCAGCTGGTGATATGAAATTCTCAGGGATTGCTATGTCAGAGAGTTTCTATATGTCAAATATGTCTCCACAAACCCCGGGTTTTAATCGAGGTATTTGGAAAAAGCTGGAAGCACAAGTCAGAACATGGGCAATAGAGAATGAACATATCTATATTGTTACCGGCGGAATATTTTCTTCTAAAATAGGATCAATTGGGAATGGTGTTACAATACCAAAATACTATTACAAAGTAATTCTTGATTATAAGGAGCCAGAAATTAAAGCCATTGCTCTAATTCTTCCAAATGAAAAAGGAACAAAACAATTGGATGAATATGTTGTAACAATTGACAGAGTTGAGAACCTTACTGGAATTGACTTTTTTCCTGCCCTTCCTGATGACTTAGAAAATAAATTAGAGGCAGATTCAGATCCTTTAAAATGGTCATTTAGTCCAATTACAATCTCTACTTCATCAAAATCACAATCCGTGCAATGTAAAGGGATCACCCAGGCAGGGACAAGATGTAAGAGAATGACCACAAATGAAAATGGATACTGCTGGCAGCATCAGGATCAGGTTAAAGGAACAAAAACCGTTAAACCTACTCCTGCAAAAAGAACGGTTGCAGTTCAATGTAAGGGTATCACACAGTCAGGTACTCGTTGTAAACGAAAAACAACAAATTTAAATGGGTATTGTTGGCAACACCAGGACCAGGCAAAGAAGAAATAATAAATCATTTATTCTTCTCAAGGTCAATCATTTTATCAATGTACTGATCAAGTGTTTTTTCATATTCCAGGATTTCAATCTTTTCAATTTTATTCTCAGCAGGGAAATACCACACTTCAACAAAGAAATCAGATAATGAATAGAGATTTATCCTGTGATTATAATATTCTCTTAACCCAATATGCTCTCCTTCCTGAAATACATATTCACCCTTCTGTTTAGTAGATAATTGTCTAAACTTTGTCTTTAAAATCTTATTTGATTGAAGCTATAAACTTTATATTCATAAATTTAATATTTTTATATCGATATACACCAGCATTTTTACTTTTTAAAAATATTGTAAACGGAAAATAACAATGCACAAGTTTTAGCAATTAAGAATGCACAGGTTTTAGCAATTAGCAGTGCACAGGTTTTAGCAAATAAGAGTGCACAGT
>Ga0307991_1000705_pt1 | contig 23928 bp, 22 predicted proteins | sample EllFjometagen131_FD_203146 | JGI IMG/M metagenome (GOLD analysis project Ga0307991, IMG submission 203146) | Marine microbial communities from Ellis Fjord, Antarctic Ocean - #131 | ecosystem: Environmental > Aquatic > Marine > Unclassified | place: Southern Ocean | collected 2014-10-08 | reverse complement strand
GCCAGGGGATCAATAAATTTTGAAATATCTCTATTTTCGTCAATGTTATCTCTTATCCGGGTAGAGCTTATATCTTCATAACGTGGAATTAAATTCAGCTCGATGGTCTCTCCTTCTATCTTTTCTAAAACTTCCCGATATAACTCTTCTTTTTTTAGAGAAGATTTAAAAGATCTTCTATCAAAAATGATATGAGAAAAAGTATGAATTGAGTATCTTGTTTTTTTATTTCTATAAGCAGAAGCATTTAGAAGAACATCGGTACCAACAACAATATAAATTTTAGAAAAGGGGAAACTTTTCTTTAACACTTCTAAATTATCCGGATTTACAAGATTTACCGGTAAATCATCGGGAAATAGATAAAGATTTAGCTCATCTGCAATAGAAATATTAATAATGTTCTTTCTAAATATATGCGGTTGAGTTCTTTTGGACCAGGAAAATTCATCAATTTCTAAATATATTTCAAATCCCAGTGCATCTATTTTTCTAACAATTTCTCTATGACTCAACGAAAATGGATCGAATGCACCCGGGAAAAAGGCTACTTTCTCCGGGGTTTTTAAGTTAATTTTCCCGATAAAAAAATTATAATCAGAGATAAATTTACACATATAATTCAATCCATTACAATTAATTAAAAACATTAATTCTTCTTTTTTTGCCGAAGTGAGTAGCGTAAGTATCTTTTTAGCAATAAGTTGAAAAATAGTATTTTTCTCTTCCAGACTTAAATGTTCTGATCCGAATATTTCCCGACCAATTACTCGAAAAGCGGCTTGCTTTACCTGAATGTTATAATGAACAAAACCATTTAGAAGAATACCGATCATTTTAATTAGTCTGAGCTTATATAAACTTTTTTCCTCTGAAAACCTTTCCCTGTATTGAGGATAATTGGCAATAGCGATACCGATAGTTCTAAGCAATAACGAGCTTAATTTTGGATCTGATTGTTTAATTTTCCCTATTAGATCATTAATTAATTCATCTAACTCACCAGGAGGCATGAATAGTATCATCTGACCCAAATAAAAGGGGATGTATTTGGTAAATTGATAATCTTCCATTTCCAATGCGCGCAATAACTCAATTGCAATATCGTTTCTTTGTTCAAAAGACAAGGTATCCATCAAGCCAATCAAAGTATGACCAGCCAGGTTTCTAATCTCTTCTACCCCGCTCACTTTTAAAATATTACAGAAATGCAATGCGGTATATATTTCATCTTTTTTGGAAAGTAATGTGTATTCTGATAAAAGCTCTATTTGTATTTTTTTTACTATAGGGCTGGTAGAAGACTTCAAATTACTTAAAAATAAATATTGCAAATTTTTCATATCTTGTTCATGAAAATATTTATATCTTTCCATTATTTTTTTATCAAGATGCAGAGCTTTTACAATCTTCATATTTAAATAATTTTCAGCCGTAATGGATGACTGAGATATATTTTTCGAAAATATTTTCTTTAGATTCTTAATGAATAGGGACGATTCACTTGTTATAACAATTATTTCATATATAACTTCTAATGCTGCAAGCCTTAAATTATGATTAGTTTCTTTTAACTTTTGCAAAAGATATCCGAATAGGGTTTGAGACAATTTTGTATCTCCGGATATATATATATGGGGGATCATTTTTATTAAAGAAAGATGAATATCTTTATTTTTATAAATGTTTTTTTTATAATATTTTAAAATAGTTTTTTTATATTGGCTGATGTTCTCTTCTCTGGCATAAAGAAGCAAGGAAGAAACCATGCATTCAGTGCTGGTGATAATTCGTGATTGATAAAGTAAAATCTTTTTATAATCGGGTTGCAAAAAACATTTTATATATTTTTTTAGTAAATCAACACTATTGATATCCGCAGATTTTAGTTTTACATTTTGAGGAATTTCCTTACGATAATCCTCATCAAAGCTGGCAATCAATATACCGATAAGCCTTGCACTTCTTCTTCTTATCTCTGGTTGAGGATGAAATAATATTTCATATAAAAAGCCCATGGTAGCTATTTTCTGTTTCTGCGTTAAATAAGTAGTATATTCCTGAAATATCTGCAAATATTCTCTTAAGTTATTGGAGCTTTTTTCATTTCGTGCCAATTCTAAAAGTGAATTAAGCGATGATTCATTTCGTAATTCATACATTAAATTAATATTATGTTCTATGCCTAGAAATTTTATATTTTGTATAACTTCCCGGCTATGCAAAAGAGAATAGTAGGTCTTCTTCGGTTTTCTAAAAGAAATATTCTCTTTTTCTTCGATATTTATCTTAACCCCCAGATGTATCAGGTAATCTTCGAAATCCCGTAATTTCGCATAAACCCGGCAATATCTTTTCTTTTTTTGCTCATCAACATTATCTAATTTATCTAAAATAACTTGAAAAGAGGTTTTGAGATCAAATATTTTCATTTCATTTTTCGAATCGGATTTTATGTTCTTCACTCGAAAATCAGAATAAATCAATATCAAGGATTCAATGGGTAGGTTTTCAAGTTCTAAATCCCATACCGAATGGTTAACCGCAATATGTCCGATATAAGGAATATTATGTTTTTTAAACCATAAATCGGTATAATAATAATGAAAATATGGCGTTCTTTTTAGTTCAATTCCCTTGCATCCATATTTTCCCAAATCGTGTCCTATAGCCGCTCCTGAAACTCTTCCCAAATCAACCGGAAGACCAAATTCTTTGCATTGTCTCCCAATAAATAATGCAATTTGATTTACGCCACAAATGTGGTCAAGAGTATTATATTTTAATACTTCCTGACTTAATTTCATCATCTCATAAATATATTCTTCATTAATTGCCTTTAAAAATCTCTTATATTCTGCTGAATATTCCAATTTTTTCCTTTCTTCAACAGTTAACCACACAAACGGATACCTGCTTTGGAAAGTGTTATCATTAGAGGTTTTTTGGAATTCTGATATAATCCTTAATAGCTTTAGATAAAGAAATACATTTCTTTTATTAATCTTGAAAACATTAACATTGGAAACTTCTATTGCTTCAGGAAAAGATAGTGAAAGCACATATTGATATACCTGGTAAAGCCAGTTTTCAGAAAGATGTTTCGGGTCTAACTGAACCAGTAAATCATGACATAATAGATATACTGCTTGACAGCTAAAGTCCTTTTTTTTAATCATAAATGATAACTTATTTAAAAATAACGGGCTACTAATATATTTTTCAATTACTTTTTTTTCTAATACACGGTTTCCTATAGTGTCTTCTTTAATTATTTTATTTAATATGGTTTCATGTAAAAAATTAATATTGTTCATATTTATTTTTAAAACTCTTTTATTTAATTTAGTAATTTATTAGATAAAACATCCAAAGTAGGACGATAAAGGTGATAAAAAGATATGGCTTCAACTTAATCAATTCCTTTATCGGTATAATTAAATTTCTTTTATCCAAAAATGATTGATTTTAATACAACTTTATTTTTACAGCATTATACACCATTTTATATTTTTTAAACAAACAATACTTACCGAAACGAATAATTAAGTTATTATATTGGTAAAACCTTCTCTTCTTCTGGCTTTTAATGAAACCATACTGCTTGGACCGTCTCCTCTGGCAACCGAAACAGCTACTTTGCCTTCTGCGATTTTAAAAATTTCAGCAACATCTACGTGGGTAAATCCCGGGCAAAGTAATATGGAATCAATTTTCTTATTTTGAATAAAATCTTTACAGACTTCTATTGCTTCCACCTGATTTTTAACTACTACTGAAAATAATTGATATAAACCTGTATCAATTAAACTTCGATGCCGCCCTTTGTTCGCATCCGGAGCATGGGCAATAAATAACGTCTTAAACGCCATACTAATCCTCCTTTTTAAAAATTAATAAAATATTTAAGTGTAAAATTAATAAAAACATGGGTAATAAATGCAGGCCAAAATGATTTTCCTTTATATGCGATATACCCAAACCATAGTCCCATCGGGATACACATCAATATTTCCACTTCGGGTTTTCCGATATGAAGAAGAACAAAAGGCACCATCTGAATAATAATACTCGCTTCTTTAAATCTTTCCCTTAACCCAAACAAAAGAAAGCCTCTAAGCAGATATTCCCAAGCAAAAAGAAGGGGAACCATTTGTGTAAAGAAACTGTGATATTCAAAAGGTTTGGTATAGTATTGACCTACTGAAGTAAAAAGAGAACCGACATATAATATTGGAATACCAATAATCACTGTTATTGCAACATAAAATCCCCATAATTTATAATTTCCGAGCTTAAAACCATAATCAAATGGATTCTTTCTAAGAATGATAAAGATTGTTAATAGCGGTAGTATCACAAAATAAAATAAATAACTCAAAACGGTTGATGATTTAATCGGGCGATATATTTGAAAAACCATAAAAACCGTTGACATGCCAAGTATAACAGTTTCGGTAAAATTTCGCTTTAAAAAATTACATATCTCGCGTAACTCTTTTTCTAAAAAAACACGCACAATTTTCTCCCTTCTAACGAATAATAAATCTAAAAGGTTTTTTAAATTTATACTTACTTTCTTTTGGAAAAAAACGACTGGGTGGTTAAATAAGTGATGTGCCGCCAATATATTTAGCCAGTGTTTAATTATCTTTCCGGTTCCTCTAATCCTTAAGCTTCTTCTTTTATAAGACCGGTAAAAAAAGCAATTAAAAAAGATAGGAGCATAGCTACGTCAATAAAGTAATAAGTATTTCTCAATTTTATAATACTCCTTTTACATCTACAAATATTTTCATATATCAATTCTCTGAATAAATAGTAAAAACTATTTTAACAAAATAATCATGTTGCAAAGCAGCATTTTCTCTACCATTGCTCTCGATCTAAATATTATAACAAAGCGATTTATTCGAAAACATGATCCGTTTCTTTATCGAAATCATAATCTTTTCTAGGTTTGACTAGGTATATGTTTCCATCATGTAAGTCACTAAAATAAAGCCCCTCCGGACCAAAAGATAAACCACATGGAGAAGCAGCTCCTTCTCCGATATAGGTCACAAATTCATCATAAGAACTAATTCCGGTACTCTCTTTGTTAATTCTCATCTTTACTATTTTCTTGCCTTTTATTTCCCTCCCCTTTTTGTAAGCATTTCCAAACAGTGCAACAAATAATTCATCATGAAATTTTTTATGAAATTGCCCATCCTGCATAAATACCAAGGCAGTCGGTGCTTGACAAAAGTGCCACCAGAAGAGGGCTTTAGTCCTCATGTCTCCATACCAACCATGGTTACTTTTTGCTTCTACTCTAGCGACGACATCATCTACAGCAGGACCATTGATGCTAACATAGAGAGACTTATCAGTATTTCTCCAGGCAGCTCCAAAGGGATTTCTAAACCCTTTAGCATAAATAAAACTATTTTTATTCGGATTATCATCCGGGATACTACCATCCAGGTTCATCCTTAGTATTTTTCCCCTTAGGTCATTATCATCCTGTGGTGATTTTCTCCAGGAACCTCCATCTGCAACGTTCACATATAACTTTTTATCATATCCGATAGATACTGCCTGAATTTGATGTGCTTTAGTCGTTGAAGGAATATTATCTATGATAACCTTCATAGAATTTAAATGCAGACCATCCTTACTTTCCATTTTAACTACCTTACCCTTAATCTCTCCATTTTCCATATAAAGCATAGTAACGAATAAGTTACCCGTATCAGGCTCAAAACATATACCAGTGACCCCTGATTCCCCTGAACCTGGAATTTCAGCACTCGGTTTATAATTTAATAGATTTTCAGCATAAGTATATATTTTCCAATCTTTTGTTATCACCTTTATCTGACCATATAGCTCTGTTACCTATAATTGTGCATTATTCTCCTTGTTTGGATTAAAAGCCAGGTTGACTGGGAGTTTTAATCCTTCTGCTTTTAATTCAATTTCAAACCCGGGAAATACCCACCAATCATTTAAAGACATCCTTTTTTCCTCCTTTAAAAATATTAATACTTAGAACCAAGGTTATTAATAAAAGTATAAATATTAATTTAGAATTTCTTTTTCTATATATATCCATTTTTTTAAAAACTTTCTATTCAATTTCTTTTTAAAAATCATTGGGTATTTATTTTGTACAGTGAAAGAATGTTACTTAGTAGGTCTCTTGATAGATAAAGGGTGATATTCTTGAAATTAATCTTAGATAATATGGTTTTTTATGATAGCATAATGTATTATGGATATTCTGCTTATGTAAAGAACACACTTATTAATTTTTAAATATACTTTTTTTATACTACAAATTTATTTAAATGCCCTTCTTTTTTATAAAAATAATTTACAAAAAGAAAAACCCTTCTGCAAAAACCAAAGGGCTGCAAATTGTCTGGCTTCCCCTATTTGAAACGTTTAGAACTTTTAAAGAGGATGTAACAAAAAAATATCAAATTAATAAGTTAATTATTCATAATTATAAGTAATCTCTAAATATAATAGTTTTAAAATATTTATAAAAGAAGAAGTCCTTCAGTAAAGTCCAAAGGGCTTAGAATTGCCAAATTTCCCAAATAGGATGATTGAAACTTTTTGAAATGACTATATAAGATACAAACCGGGCACAGATAACCGCTCTTGCCGGACTTGATCCGATAAGATGAGAATCCGGAACCTCGGTAAAGGGTAAAGTTAAGGTCAGTAAAAATGGTAAAGGAATATACCGTAAAATCTTCTACTTATCTACTGTTTATGCCGTGGTACATAATCAGAAAATTAGGGTATTTTATCAACGGCTATTAGCCCACTATAAGATAAAGAAATTGACCGTTATTGCTTCCATGAGAAAGATATTCTTAATAGCTCATACTATACATAGAGGCTAGACAGAATATTTTACTACTTAGATTCTTAAAAATATTTACAATAAAATAGAGTGTCAAAAGGAGAGTTTTCGGGTTGACTTTTAACACAGTACCTATTTATTAATATTTCCTAAAACGATATTACATAATCCCATTATATTAATATCTTTTTGGAATTTATTCCAAGCTTCTTCTCCCTCTAAAGTACGCTCAGGTTGCCCATAATTAGTAAGATAAACAATAATAAGATTATACTCAAGATCAATTAAAAGAAAAGTTCCTGCTCCTCCCATTTTTCCTATGGCTTTTTTAGATACTAAATCTCCAAAAAAAGAGTTATGAGAAAAAGCATATTCCCAAAACCAAGTCTTAGGGCCACTTAAAATATAGTGAAGATAGGAAGTAGGAGATTCATATACACCAGAATTGGTTACCCCTTCAGTCATTTTATTTACAGTAATCTCCCCTAAAATTCTTTGACCCTTGTAAATACCCTTATTCAAAATCATTTGAGAAAATATAAACATATCTTTAGCGGTAGAAAAAAGTCCATCAGATCCCAGTACTTCACCTAAATAATGTTCTAAATCCTGTGTAAGTTCCCCTCTTAATAAACGCCCATTATCTGATTTACCTGTAGCTGCACAATTTTCTTTTTCCTGAGGGTTAAACATAGTGTTTTTCATTCCCAAGGGGTCAAAAATCCATTCTTTAGCAGCTAAAGACAAAGGTTTTTCTATAACCCGCTCCAATAATTTTCCCAAAATCCGGCAGGAAACATCACTATAAAATACTTTTGTTCCCGGTTGATAAGCTAATTCTTGATTATAATGCAAATCCCAAGCTTTTTTTAAATCGCCTTTTAATGCAGCTTCTTCACAACCTACAGGGTCATCCAAAGGAATTCCTCCGGTAAAATTTAGAAGATTTCTAATAGTAATTTTTTCTTTTTCTTGGTTAGTTCCAAATTCCGGAATATAATCTATTACCCTATCATCAATATTCACCCTCCCCTCTTCAACTAATTTGAATATTAAGGGGAGAGTTACCATTACTTTAGTTATTGATTCTATATTAAAAAGTGTATTTTCATTTACTCTTTCTATCTGGCTCGTTGAACCCTTCACCATAGAACCAAGGGACAAATTTAAAACTACGTCTCCCTGACGGCCTATTAATACCTGGCACCCGGGATATAATCCTTTATCTATCTTTTTACGAATAAACTCTTCAATCTTTTTTTTCATCTTTTTTCCTAAACTACACTACAAACTTTTTTCTTCTTCGATTTTTGGTTTAAAAATTAATTGAGCTATGCCCATAATAATTACTGTGGGTAAAACCCAGCCTAATCCCTGTCCTCCCAGAGGTAATCCAGAAGCAATTTTTGTGATAATATTAGAGGTAAGACCATAAAACGAAAGCATATCTCCCAATCCAAAAATTAAAGCTACGATAACTCCAACTGTTACAGAATTTTTAATTTTAGCAAAATTATAATATAAGGCACTTAAGATTAATACAACAATTGAAGGATACAATAAAACCAACCAGGGTACCGTATATTTTACGATTTTACTTAATCCTACCAAACCTAAAGTAAATCCAATAATAGTAGCCAATGTTACAGTTAATCTATAATTCATTTTATTATTGGTCATCTCTAAAAACATATCTCCCGCCATTGAAATGATAGCCGCTGCAGTAGTAAGGCAACTAAAAGCCATTATGATAGCAAAGCTAACCAAGCCAACCTGTCCTAAAAGTCCTTGGGCAATGTTGGTAGAAAGAACCCCTATAGAGGCATCAGGGAAAGATGGACCTGAAGAAGCTCCCAAGTAAACCAGAACAGTGGAAGTGATTCCCAAAAGCACAGCTGTAGAAAATCCGATAATATTTAAATTTCTATTTTGGTCCTCTTTTGTTTTTATATTTCGAATATTCAATTCATGTAAAACCCACCCACCGAATAAGAGCGCTGCTATAGCATTCATCGTATTATAAGCTTCCAACATTCCGGTACTTAAGATGTTAGTCGAATTTGGAGCTTGTGGTACAGAAAGCGGAGTAGCTATTCCTTTTACCGCTAAAATAACCACAAATAAGACTAAGATCGGGGCAAGAATCTTTCCTAATTTATCGATAACCGTTGCTCTGGTATAAGCAACATAAAAACATATCAGAAAAAATACCGCCAAAGTAAGCCATAAAGGAACTGTGGGTAACAAAGGTAAAATGGCCATTTCATGAGTTGCGGAAGACACTCGTGGGAGAATAAAAAAGACAACGATAAGAATGGGGATGGCAGTATAAATCTTTCCAAAAAAATTCCCCAGAGTTTTGGATGCAATGCCTGTTAATGATTGATTCTGATGGGCGCATGCCATATACGCCAACCATACTCCAATACTGTTAACAATCAAATATCCCAAGGCAGCAGTGAACCAGCTTGTGCCTGCACCCCGTCCTAAAATAGGAGGAAAAATAAGGTCTCCTACGCCAAAATGAGAAGAAAACATTGCTCCTGATATTACTATCAAGACAGAAATAGGTAATAAATTCTTTTTGCTCATTGTTTTATTCCTTTCACATTTATTTTTATGCATTATAGCATACTACACTTATTTAAAGAAATCCTTCTTTTTTCTTAAAATAATTTAAAAAAGAAAAAGCCCTTTAGTAAATTGCCAAGCTCCCCCTATTGGAAAGCTTTAGAACTTTTAAGGGAAATATTGCACTTGAAAATATAAGATTAATAAGTTAGTTATTCAGTAAAATAATGAGGCTAACAGTAATCTGGCTTCCCTATTAAGACAATTTTTTTAACTTTTGTATGAATGATGAAACTGAAAAAGTGTACCAAGAGTTATAAGAGTTTATTGGATTATTGATATAGCACAACCGTTCTTTGTTGTACATAAAAAGGTCCTAATTCATATAGACTCCCACGTCTCTAAAAACGTGGTACTCACTTTGAGACAAACTAGTGTCTGTCCCAATTTGCCGGAATTTGCTTTATCTCCACCTTTACAGACGGGGAGTTCCCGCTAAATTAAAAGAAATTTTCCTGGCAACTTTAAGGAGTTCTCTCTTCCATAAATCTATTTTCTCTAAAGTAAAACGTATTGTAGGACCACTAATGCTTATTGCTGTCGATACTTCACTCATTGCATTTATTATAGGTGCAGCTACACATCTTATTCCAGAATTACCTTCTTCATCATCAAAAGCAAATCCTTCAATCCTTACCTTTTCTAAGCTCTGTCTTAATCCAGAAACATCTAAATCAAAAGGAGATTTATCCATGTTATATAGCTGATTAATTTTTTTGGACGGAAGATGTGCTAATAATATTTTTCCTAACGCTGTTTTATGTGCGGGAAACTTTTTACCTATTTCAATATTCGATCTTAAGAGCTCATAACTATCTGCTTTTGCGATATACACTATACTAGTCCCGTCTAATACTGCCAAACTTACACTTTCTTTGGTAAAATCACGTAAATTCTCTAAGTAAGGCATTGATTTTTTGATAATATCTGATTCATTGTGGGAAACTAAAAAAGCCTTATTGAGAAATGCATAACCTAATTTATACTTTAAATTTAACGGATTTTGTTCAATATAGTTTTTATATTTTAAGGTACTGAGCAATCGATAGGTTGTGCTAAGGCCTAAATCCAATGACTTGTTTATTTCAGATATACTTAATTCCTGTCTTGACTCAGAAAATAAATCCAAAATATTTAAACTTTTAATCACTGATTTTATATAATAATTTTTTTTATCTATCATATAATTAGACCTTTTCTGTATTGAATGTAAAATATTTTTAAAATAAATGACATTTTTTATTTCTTAACATATTTATGCAATTTTTCTTAATATCTACTATCTCATTAAATATCTTTATTAACAACATTTAGTGTACGCAAAATTCTAAAGGTTGCTATTCTTTTTCTACGCATAATAAATTAATTAATCCACCGGTAAGCACTTTTGTGATTCTTGTCGCATCTTCTAAATCCACATATTCTTCTGGAGAATGGACATTATCTCCATCCGCACCTATGATTACAGTAGGGAGATTTGCTCTATTTTTATCTCCTAAATAGTTAAAATCTCCTATACTGACAAAGCTGCTTAAAACAGGCTTTTGGCCGGAAATTTCTTCAAAAGAATTTTCTAATTCTTTTACTAATTTATGATCTTTAGATGTTATGTAAGCTCCATATCCTTTCACCTCCGGATAAGGAGCATCTCTAAATCCTATTTCAACTTTTGATTTTATATTTAGTTTTTTTATAACCTCCTCTACGTCTTTTTTTACTATTTCTTCTGTTTCACCTAATACAACATGCCTATCAGCTAATATTCTGCATTTATCAGGAACTGAAATTGTCTCTCCTCCTCCTTCCATCTTTAGGACACAGATAGACCCTTCCCCTAAGAAGGGATGAGATCCCAATTTCATCTTCTTTAACTCCAAAACAATCTTTGATGCATCTATCACTGCATTTACACCTAAATAGGGCATTGATCCGTGAGCAGCTTTTCCCTTGACTCGAATATCATACAAATAACGCCCCCTTGCCCCAATAAGTAAACAAGGATTGTGTATATCTTTAGGGGCAAATGCAGCAGCCGGTTCGGTCACGATAGCCATATCACACTGATCGGTTATCCCATCTCTAATTAAAGCATCTGTACCTAAACCATATGGCCCTTCTTCGTCTACAACAGCAGTAAATAAGACTTTCCCTTTTAATTGATGCTCTATTTTTTTTAACGCTTCCATTGCTATCATAGCTGCCGCTAGTCCTGATTTCATATCCAGGGCTCCCTGACCATATAATTTATTCCCTTCTACTTGTGCACCAAGAGGATCTCTTTTCCAACCATCACATATTTTCACAGTATCCATATGAGCATTGAGGAGTATTACGGGACCATTATCATTTCCCACTTCCGCTATAACATTATTTCCTTCAAATTTTGTAATTTTTCCTTTCGAGACTTTGTGATACCAAGGATCTAAATTTAGTTTTTCTAACCATTCTTTTACAAATTTTGTTATTTCTTTTTCTTCAAACCAGGGGCTGCGGATTTTTACCAAATCACTAATTAACTTTTCAACTTTATTCCTATCAATATTCTGTATTAATTCTTTATAATTACTTATTTTACTCACAAGATATTCCTTTCTTTGATATACTTAATTCCTGCTTTTATTTAGAAAATATATTTATTCCTTTTACTTTTCACAGATTAATTTAAATTAAACAATTTCTAAAAACGTCCTCCCAGTACTAGCCTGGGTAACCACAACGCCAAATCAGGAAAATACGTTACGGCAAAAAGAGTCGGCAGATAGCCAAAAATGATAAAAATCATTGCTGGCTTTAACGTCTCCGAAACAGGTGTCTTAGACATTCGCGCACCAAAATAAAGTGTAGGCGCCGTAGGTGGAGTCACATTACCCATTCCAAGGTTAACTCCAATGATAGCAGCAAAATGTATCGGACTTACTCCGAGTGACATAACCACCGGTAGTAAAATGGGTGTACACAATAACATTGCACTGACATCATCCATTATCATTCCGATAATAATCATAAAAATGTTAAGCATAAACAAAATTATATTTTTATTAGTAGAAATATTTTTGAGAAAGGTCATAATCATGTCTGGCAAATGCTCCTGAATGTAAATTCGACTGAGCATCATAATACAGTACATCATCAACATCACTACTCCGGTTGTAGTGGCTGTTTCAACGATAACCTCAAAGAAATTATTCTTATTCAACCCTTTATAAACGTAAAATCCCACAGGTATGGAATATAATACCGCCACTGCCGCCGCTTCTGTAGGGGTCATTATTCCTCCATAGATCCCTCCTAGGACAATAATCGGCATAATAAGTGCCGGAGTTGCCTTTCTCCCTCTACTGGCTAGCATTTTAAAAATGGTTTTTTTGTCCACGGGAGCCGTGACATGAACATTGGAGTCTTTCCGAAGCATTATAACATTAAGTATACTGAGAAGAGCTATAAGTACTAAGCCAGGTCCAACAGTTGCGAGGAAACATGCCAGAACGGATTGCTGACCAATCCAGGCATAAAGAATCATCTGTGAACTGGGAGGGATGAGAAGTCCCAATGGAGCTGCACACGATACTAATGCTGTGCTGTGACCCATGGGATAACCATTTTCACGTAACCTGGGAAACATAATGGCACCTATACAGGAAAGAGTAGCAGCACAGCTTCCGGAAATAGACCCGAAAACTGCACAAGAAACCACTGCAACAACTCCCAATCCACCCTTGATCCTCCCAACAAAAATTTCCACAAGATTGACCAATGAAGTGCCTATTCCTCCTTTGTCCATCATTCCTCCAACAAGGATAAAGAGTGGTATAGCCAGTAGGACAATGGAACTCATCTGACTGAATCCATAAGGTAGCAGGAAACTTGGGTCATATCCCATTGTAATAACCATAAAGGTCGTAGATAGCATAAAACAGAAGGGTACTGGAAGACCAAAAAGTAAAGTAATGATGATTAAAAGTAACGCTATAATGATAGCCATTCTGTATACCTCCTGTTATTTTCTTTATTTAAATTGTAATAAATACACATGATCAACTCCTCCTCAGTTCCAGAAAACCGAAAAGGTCTTCTAAAAAATAGACCACTGAATAAATTGACATCAGAAAATAACCCATTAAAATAGAAAACTGGGATATAACGATAGGAATTCCCAAACCTGTGGTCCGGGGCATATATTCAACGCTATGTCTAATCATGCCCACAGCCCAGCAAGTAAAGATACAGCAAAGGATGGACATGGTTAATCTAATAATAACCGTAAGAAATGCTTGGCCCTTTTTACTCAGCATTTGAGGAATAATGTCAGCCTTAACATGACTTTTGTCGTAAACCCCGTAGGAACTTCCCATAAAATATAACCAGAAGGCTGCTATAACCACTATCTCTTCAATACCAAAAAGGTCTGACTTAAAAACATATCTTAAGAGCACCTCTAAACACATGATAAGCATCACAAATATACTGGATGCTACCATAAGCCATCGTTGGAGTTTCACCAGAAATTTCCAGATCATAGATCTTTTAAAGGCTTCAATTTTTTTCATTTCTTTTTCCTTTTTTTATTTTATAAAATAAGGCAGAGGGATAACCCCTGCCTTATTTTTTTGTAGATTAAAGAGATTCTTTAACCTTATCCAAAACATCCTTTCCGAATTTTTCCTCAAGTTTTGGCCATGTAACACTTCTTATGTGTTCAGCCAAGGTTTTTTTCTGTTCAGGAGTAATTTTTAATACCTCAATGCCTTTATCAGCAAGCATACCCATGTATTTTGCATCCTCAGCCTTACAATCATCAAAGCTCTTAGCAGACTCATTACTCACTGCTTCCTGGATAATCTTCTGATCTTCCGGGCTGAGCGAATCCCAAAGTTCCTGGTTAATCAGGTATCCTGTCTGGTCAAAAAGGCAATTATAGGGAATATAATAATTTAAAACATCCCCAAAAACCTGGTAATTGATCTGAGATGACCCACCTATCCAACCATCACAGACGCCAGTCTGAATAGCACTATAAGTGTCAGCATAAGGTATGGAAGTAGTTCTGTAACCCATATCCTGGGCAGTTTCTTTGTAAACTGCTGTAGTTGATACTCGAATCAACGTATCTTTATCGGCTTTAGGATCAGCATAATTTTCTGGTTTTTTGGCAGAGCCAACACCGATAAATCCTTCACCACAAATCCCTAAAAGTTTGACGTCTAATTTTGAAAGTGAATCATCGATAATACTGTAAAGATAAGATCCAGGAGAAAGCTGCTCTCTCATACCCTCAGCATTTTCAGCAAGAAAAGGGAGAGAACCGATCTCGAGCATAACATCATACTGACTGGGTATGAAAATAAGACCCATCTCAATTGTTCCCTTCTGAATCTCTTCAAAAACCTGAATATAATCCCCCAACTGATTCATGGGAAATACATCCATTTTGATCCTGCCATCAGTGGCCTTTTCCACTTTTTCAGCAATTCTGTTAAGTCCCAGTGTAGACCTGTATTCTAATGGCGAAATACCCGCAACTTTCATTACCAACGTATCTTTAGCACATACAGTGGTTCCATATAAACCGATAAACAGGCTGATAACCAAGAACCACACCATAAAAAATCTCATCTTTTTAAATTTCATTTTACACCTCTTTCTAATTATTTTTTCTTTAACTCTTCTTTACTCTTAAAATTATCAATTTTCTTATACTATCACCCCCTTTAAATCTAATCTCATTTTTGATGTTTTGTTAATATAATAATTCGGTGCGAAGAAAAATAGAATTAAAATTTAGATATATTAAAAAAATAAGTTATTTTTTAGACTTTACCCATTACCCTCTCTATCACATCTAATGCCTCTTCCAACTGTTCATCAGTTATCTCAAGTGATACCAGCATACGCAATAGATTTTTATTAATACCTGCTATAGGAACAAAGACTCCATTCTTTAGGCATTCCTGAACAATTTGAGCTGTTTCTTGGGGAGCGGGTTCCTTAGTCTTTTGGTCTTTCACCAATTCTATAGCCATCATTGCTCCTATTCCGTGGACATCTCCTACAATAGCATATTTATCTTTCATCATTAGAAATCGTTTTTTTAATTTTTCTCCAATCTTTATTGCCCTATCTAAAAGTTTTTCTTCTTCAATAATCTTTATCACTTCTAAAGCTGCCCGACAGGCAATCGGATTGCCTACATAAGTTCCACCAATTGTTCCCCCGGGAAGAGAATCGGTAAGCTCTTTTTTGGCAATGACGGCAGACAAGGGCAGACCAGCTGCTAGTGATTTAGCCAGACAAATGATATCCGGTTCTATATTCCAATTTTCTATGGCAAAAAACTTTCCGGTTCGGCCTATACCACTCTGAATCTCATCAGCTACAAATAATATTCCATATTTTTTAGTTAATTCTCTTAAGTATTCTAAAAATCCTTCCTGGGGAACTTTAAATCCACCTTCTCCCTGGATAGGCTCAATCACTATAGCAGCAACAGATTCAGGGTTTACAGTATTTACAAGTATTTTTTCGAAATCAGTAATTTTAATAGTAGGATGATAGGCAGTAGGGAAAGGAAGTCTATATATATCGGAAGCAAAAGGTCCAAATTTATATTTGTAAGGCATCGCTTTGTGAGTCATGGTCATGGTCAGTAAGGTGCGACCATGGAAAGCATTTTCAAAGACAATAATAGCCGGTCTTCCGGTGTGAGCCCGGGCTATTTTTACGGCATTTTCTACTGCTTCTGCTCCGGAGTTAAAAAAGGCGGCAGATTTGGGGGTTTCCCCTGGAGCTAATTTGACCAATTTTTCTGCTAGCGACACTAAAGATTCATAGGGAATGGCCGTAAAATCGGTATGTAGGTATTTTTCTGCCTGATCTTTAATTGCAGCTACTACTTTCTTGTGGGTATGCCCTACGGCCAGACATCCCCACCCCCCGGTCAGGTCAATAAATTGATTACCATCTACATCAGTCACCAGTGCGCCTTCACCATGGTCAATATAACAAGGGGAAAGAGAACCACCCATAGGTTTAGCTACATACTTCTCTCTTTTTTTGGCAATCTCTTCAGATTTTGGTCCCGGTAAATTAGTTTTAAGTGAAATAAATTTTGTCATGTAATTGTACCTCTTTTAATTTATTGTTATCCTTTTATGTTTTAAAATATTTTTTTCCGTATCATGGTTATATATTTCATGATGCAGAAATTTATTAACTACTTCATTATACAATATAAATTGCTAAAACCCTTCTTTTTTTTCATATTTTTTTAATTAGTGGTTACTTTAAGGTTGACTAGTAGCTGTAACAGTTTTAAAATATAGAGTAAATACTTTACTCAAAGGCATAATTATGAAAGAAGAAAAAAGAAAATATCATAGACCTACTACTATTTTACAGAGAAAATTAATGATTAAGGTATATCTTGAGACTCATAATATTACTCAATCCTGCCGTAAAGCCGGAGTAGCTATTAATACCTTCCGTAGATGGTATCCTCGTTACTTAGAAAGCGGGTTAGAAGGAATCAAAAAAGCTAGATATCATAACAATAAGCATTTAGGAAGAATTAATGAAAAATATAAAGATAGAATAATTAAATTAAAAAAGAAACATCCTTTATGGGGACGGCGAACTATCGCTTTGGTTATACGCAATGAAAATAACGGTAAAAAAATAATTAGTCCAAGCGGGGTACAAAAAATTTTGGAAAAGGCAGGTTTGTGGAAAAATAATATATAAATAAACAGGAAAATAAGAGCATTTATGAGTAATAAGAAGATATTTAGAGAAAAAAAAGCTAAAGGGCTTGTAATGGTCAGGCTCCCCATTATTTTCGGTGAAATTTTTGGCCTAATATTTTTTCTCTTAATGGTTTCAATTAAATTATTTATCAAAAGAAATAATTTGACCCTATGTCTTCTTATGACCCCTGTTTCTTTTAAACACCAATTTCAAATAAGTGAGCATGAAAAAATATTATGCTTTTCCTCCTAACTCACCTAAACTTGCAGAAGGAGCATTCTTAACTTTAATGAAATACCTATTATTTTTACGTTCGATTTCAATCTTGTTGACATCAAAATCATCCGGAAGTAACCTTATAAGAGCGATATTGTCCCTGGGAATAAGCATTACCCTTGGTTCATCATCAATATCAACTGGATTAACTTGTCCATATACAACAATAATTCCTTTTCCTTCTACCTTTATCCAGTTTTCCTTAAATTCTAACACTTTTCCGATAAAAACCCACAAAGACTGTTCACGAAAGCTTCTTTTAAATCTTATCTGTACAATATTTGATACTATCATAGATTCCTCCTTTTTTTGTCTATACTAACTTACTTATACGATAAACTTCTTTAAAACTCCTTCTTTTTATAACAAAAAAAGCCCTCCAGCAAAAGGCGAAAAAAGTACAGTTGGAAAGGGATAAATTATTTGATAAAATATTAGCAGCATGACTCTTTATTTCAGGCTCATCTTGTATTGGATAAGACTGTTAATTGACATATTCTTACGATTCTGCTATATTTTTTATATGTAACATTAATAATTATTTTCTGTATATAACCTATTACTACAAATCAATGTGTTTAAGTTTAAGGCTGACGTAAATTAATAAAATCATAAAAAAATAGCATTAAAATAGAACTTATCCACAACAAACCACCTTAAACCAGAACACAGAAACGGAGAAAAAAATGGAACATTATTCCTTTCAATCCGTCATTTTTGATCTTGATGGTGTTATAACTAAAACGGCTACCCTTCACGCCCATGCCTGGAAAGAAACCTTTGACCAATACCTGAAACTATTGGAAAAAAGAGACGGAGAACCTTTCCATGAATTTACCTATCAGAATGACTACTTAACATTCGTAGACGGCAAACCCCGCTACCAGGGTGTCAAAACATTTTTAGAATCCCGCAGTATTACCCTGCCCTTTGGAAACCCTTCTGATCCGCCAGACAAGGAAACGATTACCGGAATCGGAAATAAAAAAAATCAACTCTTTCATCAATTATTTAAAGAAGAGGGTGCAGAGGTTTTTGATTCCAGCATCAGACTGGTCAAAAAATTAAAAGAAAATGGCATTAAAGTAGGAGTGGCCTCCTCTTCTAAAAATTGTCAGGCGATTCTAAAATCAGTCGGATTGGAAGATCTTTTTCAAGCCAGGGTTGATGGTATTGTCTCTGCCGAACTTGGACTGAAAGGAAAACCGGAAGGAGATATTTTTGTAACCGCCGCCAAAAACCTGGGAACACTGCCTGAGGATTCCGTAGTGGTGGAAGATGCCTCCTCAGGCGTCGAAGCTGGCAGAAACGGCGGATTTGGTCTGGTCTTGGGAGTTGCCCGGGAAAATAATGAGCAAGAATTGACCAGAGCCGGCGCTGATTTAGTGGTTACTGATTTGGCAGAGATTGACATTCAGCTCATCAATGACTGGTTTGGGAGAAAACCCAAACCTTTTTTTCAAAACTATGATCACCTGAAAAATACACAGGGAATCTTCCCGAAAGAACACCTCAAAGGCAAAAAAATTCTGATCAACCCCACCTATCAACGTTCCGATAAATCGGTCATTGATACCGATAAAAAACTGGTTTTCTTCCTGGATTATGACGGCACCCTGACTCCTATCGTTGCAAGTCCGGAATTGGCCGTCATCAGTCAGGAGATGAAACAAGCCGTTATCGAATTGTCCAAAATCCATACCGTGGCTGTGGTCAGCGGAAGAATGAGAGAAGATGTGCAAAATCTGGTGGGCATCAAAGGTATTTTTTATGCCGGCAGCCATGGTTTTGATATTAAAGGCCCCGGCGGCTTTACCATGATTCACCCGATTGCCGAAAAGACCATCCCTCTCGTTAGCGAGATTATCGAACAATTAAAACAAACCCTACAGGATATGGAGGGTGTATTGATTGAAGAAAAGAAATTCAGTGTAGCAGTCCATTATCGAAACCTGAAAAAACAGGAGAACTTACCCTTCATTGAAAAAACGGTGAATGATATCATACAACAACATAATCAGCTAAGATTATTAAAGGGCAAAAAAGTATTTGAAATTCTGCCCAATATCGACTGGGATAAGGGAAAAGCAGTCAGATGGATTATGAATGCCCTGGAAATTCCCTGGGATAAGACTTCCGTCTTTTATATCGGTGATGATACCACAGATGAATATGCCTTCAGGACAGTTGTTACCCGAGGGACGGCTATTATGGTAACCGATGATCCTTCCAAACCATCGTCAGCAGATTTCCAGCTACAATCCCCCGAGGAGGTAAAAAAATTCTTTGAACAAGTTATTGCAATTTCTAATTAATAGTTATGTTAATGCTAAAAATGGCACCAATAACAATCATGGGAATTCTCCCTGGGCACTGGAGTATTTGAAATTTGAGCCTGGCGAGGAAAAACTCAGAGAGGCATTATGCACCTTGGGAAACGGCTATTTAGGCACCAGGGGCGCATTCACAGAATCAACTGTCTCAAGAATTCACTATCCCGGCACCTATATGGCAGGTGTTTATAATAAATTAGAAAGCCAAGTTTCAGGAAAAACCATTACCAACGAAGATCTAGTAAATTGCCCCAACTGGCTACCCTTAACTTTTAAAACAGCAGATGATTCTGAGTGGATTCTGCCAACTGCTGATAACATTGTTTCTTATTATCAAAAATTAGATCTCCAAGAAGCAGTCCTGATAAGAAACTATAAAATAAAAGAAAAATCGGGAAAAATAACTTCAGTACAAACCCGAAGAATTGTTCATATGGGTCAAATGCACCGTATGGCTATTGAATATGTGATTATACCGGAAAATTATAGTGGCGAAATATGGATCCGTTGGGGACTGGACGGCACAGTCCAAAACCAGGGAGTAGACAGATACAGTGATTTGGATTCCCTGCATCTTAGCCCTGACAAATCCGGAACATTTGCGGAAAACGGAATCTACCTATCAGTTACTACCAGCCAATCCAAAATTACCATCGCCCAAGCCTCCTGTGTTTCTGTTACCTGTCAGGGACAGAAAATAAAGCCCATCTCAACCGAAACCAAAACAGAAGAAAAAGCTGTTTTTCGGGAATTTAAGATAAAAGTAGTTAAAAAACAAAAATATAGTATCGATAAAAATGTTTCTATCTATACCTCCCAAGACAAGGATTCGTCTAATCCTATCAAAGATGCCATTCAATCGGCTGAAAAAAACCCGGATTTTCAATCACTTTATGAGTCCAACCGGAAGGTTTGGACAGACCTATGGGACCTGTTTGATATTAAAGTTAAAGGTCATATCTTTTCCCAAAAAACTTTGAGGTTACATCTCTTCCATCTTTTACAAACCGCATCACCTCATAATACCAAATTGGATGCAGGAATTACCGCCAGAGGATTATCCGGAGAAGCCTATCGGGGACATATTTTTTGGGATGAAGTTTTTATCCTGCCCATTTACGATTTTCGTCTACCAAAAATTACCCAATCCTCCCTGCTCTACCGTTATCGAAGGCTGGGCAAAGCCAGGGAATATGCCCGGGAAAACGGCTACAAAGGGGCCATGTTCCCATGGCAAAGCGGATCTACCGGAGAAGAAGAAACACAAATCATTCATCTTAATCCCAAATCCGGTAAATGGGGACCTGATCACAGCAGAAAACAAAGACATATTTCCTTTGATATTGCCTATAGTGTATGGGGCCATTGGAAGATAGCCGGAGATCTTGAATTTCTCTCCCATTATGGGGCAGAAATATTCTTTTCCATTGCCTGCTTTGGCGCAAGCCTGTCCTATTATGATGAAAAAGACCAAAGATATCATACCAAGGGATTAATGGGTCCTGATGAATTTCATGAAAGGTTCCCCGGATCCGAAGAGGCCGGCTTTAAGGACAATTCTTATACCAATATCATGATCGTTTGGACTTTGAAAACTGCCTTAGAATTAGCTTCTATCCTTCCCAATGAAGCTAAAGAAAAGTTAATTAAAAAATTGAATATCAGCCAGGATGAATTGAAACTTTGGAAAGATATCAGCCAAAAAATGAATGTAATTATCAATTCAGGTGGCATCATCAGCCAATTTGAGGGATATTTTGATTTAAAAGAACTGAATTGGCAGGACTATCAAAAGAAATACGGTAACATTCAGAGAATGGATCGCATCTTGAAGGCTGAAGGTAAATCCCCCAACCAATACAAAGTAGCAAAACAGGCTGATACCCTCATGCTCCCCTATTTATTTTCCATAACAGAATTAAAAGAATTATTCGACGGTTTAGGCTATACCTTTAATCAGGATATCTTAAGAAAAAATTATGAATATTATGTCCAGAGAACCTCCCATGGTTCCACCTTAAGCAAAGTGGTTCACTGTTACCTGTCTGATATTTTGGGAAAAACCAAACAATCATGGAAATGGTATTGCCAAGTCCTCAATTCCGATATCAATGATATTCAGGGTGGAACCACCCCCGAAGGCATTCATACCGGGGTGATGGGCGGGTCAATCAATATTGCGATTAAAAGATATGCGGGACTTAATCTGGAAAATGGTATAATAAATATAGTTCCTGATTTACCTAAAAGCTGGAAAGAAATTGCTTTCAAAATAAAGTATCAGGATATTTGGTATGCCCTTGAGATAAAAAGGGATCAAATCACCATTAAGCTGTCGGACTCAAAAGAATCAAAAGAGAAAGATTACCGGAAAAAGGTCATTATTGCTAACCGTGAACATCTCTTGAGGGTAGGCCAGAAAAAGGTCATTGACCTCAAAAAAAGGAGGGACCATAAATGAGCAGTAAACAAATTCTGGTGCTAACCGGAGATATCACCCATTGTGAAAAACTAAAACAAAATCTGGAAGCAGAGGGATATACTGTTGATATCGCCTACCGAGGTGATGAGGCTATCAATATTTTAAAAAGAAAATGGGTTGATTTAATTATTACTTCATATTACCTTGCAGGGGGGAATGAATGGTATCCACTTTTTACAGGAAATCAAAAAAAATAAGGAACTGCAAAATATCCCGGTCATTGTCCAGACCAGCAAGGTCAATATGGAAGAAAACATAAAAGGGCTTGGTGTCAACCTATTTATCACCAAACCCTATGATATGGGGGATTTGATAAAAAAAATAAAGGAAATCCTCCCCGATTAAATAAAAACTGTGAAGGGGCAAAAAAATGAAAAATAAAAAGATATTTACCCTAAAAGAGTTGACCGATAACTTAAAACAGATTCAGGCCAAAGATATTATGACCAAAGAAGTCATTACAGTAACAAAGGACGATACACTGGATGAAGTCGCCGAACTGATGATCAACAAAAGAATCAGCGGCTTTCCGGTGATAGAAAATGGGAAAATCATCGGGACCATCACTTCGGATGATCTTTTTATGGTTATGGATATGATCAAAACAGGTGAGGTATTAAAAGACAACAGCACTGATCATACTCTTCCCAAGGTAAGTTTTGCCATATCTACCGAAGTGATTACCGTCAGCCCAACGGCAAACCTGGATGAAATCATCTCATTAATGAAATACAGAAATGTCCGCACTTTACCAGTGGTCAGTAAAAATGAAATAGTCGGCATCATCGGACGCAGAGATGTATACATCAATTTTTACTGCACTCTCAAAGGAATTTGTCCGTCCGAATAATGAACGACTATGCCCTTAAACCCTTTTAGTTAAAATTCGAGCTTTCGACCTATCTGGTCGGTTTAAATTTCCCATATTATTCTGTATTCTGTATTCTGATATTTTGTCTTATCCCGATTTATCCCGATAAAAAAACAGAAGAAATCTCGCAAGCTTTGTGATGACTACTGGTTCTAAGGGACTTCATGTGGTAATCCCTATCCAGCCGAAGCATGATTTTGACCAAATCCGTACATTTTCCAGGGAAAAAGCACAGACTGCAGTAGCCCCCTACTCGCTCCGGGCAATTAAAAATGCGCCTGTTGCCACTCCGCTTGACTGGTCTTGAGCTATCCTCTTTGGATAATGTCCAAAAATACAACCTGTCCAATATCTTTTGGCGACTGGCCCCGAAACAAGATCCCTGGCAGAATCTGTATAAAAAGAAAAACACAACCATTTCCCTATAATATGTTGCAATAATAAAACCCTGTATCAGGATAATAATATAAACAAGATGCAAAGGGTTTTTTATTTTAGTTACAAGGCTGTTCTGAAAAGCAAAGACCTTGCTTGGAAAATAAGTAAATTTGTAAGTATAGGTAATAGGATAATGTTCTATTATGAAAACAATAATTCTCTATCTGCGGGACCTCATCCGGATCTTCCCCCGATATTCCGGACACTTAGTTAAGATAGTTTTGTTAACATTAATGCTTTATATTCCTCAGGGCTGTAGTAGCCGAAAGAGGAATATAATCTTTCTCGATTCTCG
>Ga0307991_1000704_pt1 | contig 23938 bp, 25 predicted proteins | sample EllFjometagen131_FD_203146 | JGI IMG/M metagenome (GOLD analysis project Ga0307991, IMG submission 203146) | Marine microbial communities from Ellis Fjord, Antarctic Ocean - #131 | ecosystem: Environmental > Aquatic > Marine > Unclassified | place: Southern Ocean | collected 2014-10-08 | reverse complement strand
AAGGACCTGTCCGGGCTGAGGTGACAGCAGTCCTGTATTTGCCGGCAATGCATTGGTTTTATCTATTTTTTCTATTGATTCTGCTTCCGTCGGGTCGCCGGGGCCAACGACCGGAACATCGGGGGCCCTTGGGGATAAACGATCAATTGGAGCAGCAGGGATACTTGGAGGGGAATGTTCAATTGGAAAAACGGAGATGCTCTGGGGGTAACGATTCATTGTTTTAGATGACAATCCTTTGGAGGCGGTGCCTAGTGATGCCGGAAGGACGATTGCTTCATTTTTCAGAGACGTGCTGCTGTCGGTGATTTTATCGGGTGATGGCAATATCGCCCTGATGTCGGACTTGTCCGGCCCGTACAGAAAAAAAGTCGATATTAATACCAATAGCAGTAAACCTAAACCCACAGTTGCTTTTTTGGGAAGCGATTTATTTTTCAGGCGTTTCCGCCAAGTCAGTTCCCGGATGGCACAGCGGGTCGCCCTTAGGGAAACAATTTTCTGATCAAGCGTAAAGGCCGTCAGCAGGGCCCGGTCACAGGCAATATTGATTAATCGGGGAATGCCGCCGGAATAATTATAAACGGCACGCAGTGATAGATAGCTGAATCCGGCCCTTACTTTGCAAGAGGCAATATTGATGCGGTGCCTTATGTAGTCGGCCGTTTCCCTGAACGTCAGCGGCAGCAGGTGACAGTTAAGCGTGATGCGCTGCCCGAGCTGCCGAAGGTCATGCGAATCAAGGTTTTCTCCCAACTCGGGCTGGCCCACAAGGATGATCTGCAGGAGTTTTTCCTGAGTTGTTTCCAGGTTGGAAAGCAGACGCAGTTGTTCCAGAACGGACTTTGATAGATTCTGGGCCTCATCAATCAGAACAAGTATTTTTTTCCCGGCGGCTTTTTGGGTTATCAGAAATGCATTGAGTATATCGATCAGGCTTTTGATGCTGTCAGGGGTTGAATCCAGTCCGAATTCGTCGTTAACGGCTTTGATCAATTGCATGGAATTAAGTTTTGGATTGAAAATATAGGCGGCTTTGAATTTTTGATCAAGATTTTCTAAAAAAGCCCGGCATAAGGTTGTTTTACCGGTACCGACTTCACCCGTGATCTCTACAAATCCGTCCCCCTGAGCAACAGCATAAGAAAGATGAGCCAGCGCTTCTTCATGGCTGCGGCTTAAAAATAAAAAGGCTGGATTGGGGACCAGTTTGAAAGGCAGTTCCCTGAAATTGAAAAAATCTTTGTACATCTACGATCCTTTTGCCGTCATCCGGATCAGGTGCCTGGCCGGGAATGACTGTTCGCTCATCGCATTTTCAGACCATTTTGCCAACTTGTAATCTGTATATAGACACAAAATTGATCTTCAGTCAAAGCGTGATACCACGGTGAGTGATTTTTAGCGAAGCGGTGTGCCAAAACCTTGATGCAGTAGACGCGCAGAAATCGCAGACACACCCCGTGGATATGGCAAGGATTCTCGTGCAGCCTTTCTGTGCAATAGATCGGTGAAGATCGAGTTAAAAATCGATCAACTCAGTGATAAATATAAGCGGCCGGAGATGTTGCTTTTGGGGCTGACAAGATAATTATCAGACAATGGCAACTGGTGCGGAAGGAAGACCGGGAGCCTCTTTCACTTTTTATGCTGAACCGGCGGATGTCATGGCAAGGGGAAAAATGCCTCGCACCGGATTTCAGATAAACCATGGGGACGATTAACGAGTTGAAAAGAGTACAACAATATTTTTGTATCCAGCCAGCCGGCCGGTTTATAATCTTTTTTCGGGAATCCCCTTTCTGCGTCTGATAACGTCAACTCTAAAAGTCCTGGCAATTGCTGTTTCAGGCTTTTCGGTAGGTTTTAAACTCATTTCGAGCAATGCTCGCAGTTTGTCGTCAAGTTGTTTTCTTTTTTTCGGATCCATTCTTTTTATCTTGTTTTTAATTAATTGGGGTTATGAATCTTTTATTCATCCATTGATGGTCAATCTGTTTGCAATAGATATTTTTTTTACGGTTGACATGCCAAGATGGTTTTTGATTCGAATTGATCGAATATGCTTTTGAATGATGTTTGCGCTCACCATTTTTCCTGGAAGGATCTTTTTTGCAGGTAACCTTCGCTGATTGTTTTCTATTTTCTTGAAGTACAGTATACTCAATACTTTAAAAAAAGGACATCGGCTGGGAAAACAGCATGATTAAAGAATTTGCCATTCAATAACTTTGGTGAGAATTTTATCGGGGATTGCCACACACAGCATTCCAAAAGTAGCAACAGCTTTTATTCGATGTCTATAGGATTCCTATGGTAGTTTATTAATAATACAGATGTCTATAAATTTAGCTAATAATTAAAAATAGTCAATATATGTATATTTCGTTTAATCAAAAAATTATACATATCGTATAAACAAAAGATTTGCAAGTAAAAAAAAATATTTTTTTGGTGGCAAGAAATATTGCCTATAATCGTGAAATATCAGGGCGTATAGGGTTTGCCGCAGACCTTGCAGCAACCGTCTATGCCGATCACACCGATACAATTGCCGTCGCTGCACAGTCTTCGATTCTTCCATTCGACATCGGTATCCTCATTAGACGCATCCGCAGAGGGCTTTTCATCATTCGGTGCAGGTGACGTTTCATGGGAAACGACGGGGGATGGGTCAGTGACAGGTTCCGGCATGTCGGCCTTGGGGAGTTTGCCGGCAAAAGGTTTGCCGCAGACATTGCAACAACCGTCTATGCCGATCACACCGATACAATTGCCGTTGCTGCACAGTCTTCGATTTTCCCATTCGACATCGGTCATTATTTCTTTTGTTTCATTTTTTGCGGGAGTTGAATCATCCATTTCTTTCTCCAGAGTGTCTTTATGGACCATTTATTTTGCCCTGAAAAATCTGGTCCTTTGGGCCAGGATTCTTTACTATCGTTTCGGCAGCTACTGGTTGAATTGTTGTTTGGTTTTTCAGCCAACAAAAATAATATCAAGTATAATAGAACCTAAATCGGGTGCTGAACCTTAAAACTGATAACTAGGGGCAAAGGCATGTTGCTCAGCCGCATTTTGTATATCCGCAAAAGTGGCATGTCATGCAGCCTTCCTCAAAGCTTATGGTTTGACCGCATTCCGGACAGACTTCTCCTATCAGGCTGTTTTGCGTAGGCCGGTTGCTTTTAGTGCCCCTGTTTTTAAGGTAACGATTTTCCAGCACCCGGCTGATGGCATCCGGAATCGAAAGCACCAGGCCTCCGTTTTGAAAAACCGGATGCTCTCCTCCGATACCTTTCAGTTGGTTTACCACCGTTTCCACCAGTACACCGGATCTGAAGGCCAGGGACACCAGGCGGCCGATGGCTTCGGTTTTGGCTGTTGTCGATCTTCCGGATTTTCCGATGGTTGCAAATACCTCAAAAGGCCTGTTTTGATACTCTGTGACGGTGACGTAAAGATTCCCCATTCCGGTTTTTACCTTGGTGGTGAAACCGTCAAGGGTTTCCGGTCGTTCCCTGACCGCTGTCATGAAGGGGTCTTCCGTTTCTTTGCTTTTAGAAAAAGACAGCACCTGGCCCTTCTTGCTGCCGTCCCGATAGATGGTGACTCCCTTGCACCCCAGCGTATGGGCCAAATTATAGATTTCCAAAACATCGGTCGCCGTCGCGTCCCCGGATAGATTCACCGTTTTTGAAACGGCATTATCTGTGTGTTTTTGAAAGGCGGCCTGCATACGGATATGCCATTTTGGAGAGATGTCATGGGCTGTTACAAAAATATTTCGGACAGTCTCGGGGATTTCCTGAAAATTTTTGATGCTTCCTTGATCAGCAATCTTTTTTGCCAGATTTTGACTATAAAATCCCTGCTTGCGAGCGGTTTCTTCAAAGTAAGGATTGGTTTCCGCAAGCTGGTCATTGTCCATGACAGTGCGGACAAAGCTTAATGCAAAAAGGGGTTCAATGCCGCTGGAAGTTCCGGCAATAATGCTCAAGGTGCCTGTCGGGGCAATCGTTGTTGTTGTGGCGTTGCGATAGGCGCAATTTTTTTTGTCTTTGAAAATACTTTGGTCATAGTTTTTAAAAACCCCCCGTTCTTTGGCCAGCAGACAAGAGGTCGCATGGGATTCATGCTGAATAAAGCCCATAATTTTTTCGGCGGTTTCCAGTGCAGCTTCCGTGTTATAGGGAATCCTCAATTGGTACAGCATGTCGGCAAAACCCATGATGCCCAGCCCGATTTTACGATTGCCCTGCACCATTTTTTCAATTTCCGGCAGCGGATACCGGGACATATCAATCGTATCATCCAGAAAACGTACCGCCATATGAACGGTTTGTTTTAGCTGTTCAAAGTCGACTGTCTGACCCGTCTCTTTGTCAACGACAAACTTGGCCAGGTTAATGGAACCCAGATTACATGCTTCCAGGGGCAGCAGAGGCTGTTCGCCGCATGGATTGGTGCTTTCCATTTCGCCTAAGGCCGGTGTTGGATTGTCCTGGTTGATCCTGTCCAGGAATATGATGCCCGGATCACCGTTTTGCCAGGCTTGAGTGACCAGTAACTGGTATATTTTATAGGCATCCAATTCTCCTGATTTTTTATGATCACGGGGATTGATGAGATCATAAGGCCGTTTGTTTTTTACAGCGTCCATGAATGCGTCGGTTACACCGACGGAAATATTGAAATTGTTTAAAGCGTTATTTTCTTTTTTACAGAAAATAAATTCCTCGATATCCGGATGATCGATCCTCAATATCGCCATGTTGGCTCCCCGGCGGGTTCCCCCCTGTTTAACCTGTTCTGTGGCGATGTTGAAAATTTTCATAAAACTGACTGGTCCGGAAGCGACGCCGCCGGTAGTGCCGACCCGGCTGTCTTTCGGCCTCAGGCGTGAAAATGAAAAGCCTGTACCGCCGCCGGATTTATGAATTAGGGCGGCGTTTTTCAGTGAGGTGAAAATGCCTTCCATACTGTCTTCAACCGGGAGGACGAAACATGCAGCCAGTTGTCCCAGTTGTCGTCCGGCATTCATCAGGGTTGGTGAATTGGGCAAGAATTTGAGTGAAGCCATGATGTCATAAAACGCATCCGCCATCTGCCCGACATGGGTACTGTCTCCGTATTTTTTTTCAGCCTGGGCCACGTGACGAGCCACCCTTTGAAACAGTTCCTCCGGCGTTTCAGTCACATTGTCGTTGCTGTCTTTTTTCAGGTAGCGCCGTTCCAGGACCCGGCGGGCATTGTCTGACAGCGGGATTTTCGGGTGGCTAAAAATGGATTTGTCCAGGCGGATTGGGGTTGCATTGGTCAGTCCGAGTTCCTGAAGCTTGGTCTCGATGAATTTTTCGAATACCGGCAGCGTCAGCGTCTGCTGCTCCAATTCTGCAATCTGCTTTCGTATGGATTGTGTGATGGTCAGGGCCTGGTCCGGCGCAATCGCTTTGTTGCTGATCAGAAGATCTGTTAACTGGCGGTCATCCCAGATGAGATTGGATAGGCCAGGGTGACTTGTGTCCGGCATTGAACGTTTATTTTTTTGTCCCATGGGATATCTCCGAAAAAATGGATTGTTTTTTACCTAAATGCAATAAAAAAACGCAATAAAAAAGTCTTCCATACAATATATTGTATGTCAAGGTAAAAATATTTCAATATATGAGGTAATTAAAAATAAAAAGACCTGGTCTTGGCATATGGCTGTTTTTGGAAAAACAACCCGCACTTCATTGGTTATCCACTCTGTTGTCAAGTTTTCCATCCTGGTATCGTTTTTCCCCATACCAGTGAATCTGTCGGCAGACGCCCCGTATAATACTGATTTCCCGGGCCCGCAAAGGGAGGCGATTGAAAAAATGACGCAGTTTATTCATCCAGTAGGCAGGATTTTCAGGGTTGATATAACTGATTTTAACCAGGATGTCACCGAGCTGAGTGTACATTCCCTCCAACTCGTGCCGGTTTGCAAGGCGGGGTATGAAATTTCCCTTTGCCGGATGCTGGACTTTGAAAAGCTCATAGCATATAACCATGACCGCCTGGGCCAGATTAAGTGAGGAAAATTCAGCCGTGGGTATTGTCACCAGGGCATGACATAGTTGGATGTCGGTATTGGAAAGTCCCCTGTCTTCGGGTCCGAAAACAATCGCGGCCTGGTTTTTGCCGGTGATCGATACCAGTTCAGCGGCAAGTTTTGCCGGTTGATCGATTGTACGGCGCTGGCCCCCTAAACGGGCCGTAGTGCCGACAATGTAGTTAAAATCAGCCAAGGCATGGGGCAAGGTGTCATGAATAACGATTTTTTCAACAATATCTGCGGCGGCATGGGTAGCCATTTTTCGCACTCTGGAAACATCAAAATTTTCCGGTGCCACAACTACCAGTTTTTTAATTCCCATATTGCGGGTCGCCCGGGCTGCAGCCCCGATATTCTCAGGATACCGGGGCCGCTGCAACACGATGGTGATATGATCTAAATTTATTTTGTCAGGCATCAGCCAACGATTTCGAATCGATTAAAAAAATATCCGATTTCAAAGGCGGCCGTTTCCGGAGCATCGGAACCATGGACAACGTTTTTTTCGATATCGGTGGCAAAATCCGCCCGGATGGTCCCTGGAGCCGCTTCTTTATAGTTGGTGGCGCCCATCAGTTCACGGTATCCGGCAATTACGTTTTCACCTTCCAGCACCATGACTACGGCCGGTCCTGAACTCATGAAATCTGTCAGACTTTCAAAAAAGGGGCGGTCCTTGTGTACCTCATAGAATCCCTGGGCCTGGGCTTTTGTCATATGGATCATCTTCATGGCGGCTATCTTGATATCATTTTCGTCAAATCGTTTAATCACCTCTCCGATGAGTGCGCGTTTCACGCCGTCAGGTTTGATGATTGATAATGTTTTTTCCATTTTTTATCCTTTCTTACGATATTTTATTGGGATGGTTGCTGATTTCTCAGGTGCCATACCAGAAGGAAAAGGGCAAGTCAACTATCTATTGCCCATCTCCTTTATGAACAATATCGATATTCATGGGGAATCCATTATAGCAGATGGCTTGTTGTCACAGGAAGAGAATTACTCGGTTACCCGGTTGAAAAAAAGCGCACTGTCACGTTATTATAAAGGGCAACTAAAAGTTGTTGCTTGAATGTTCCGGAACAACCATGTGGTAATCTCTTGACACCCACCAATAGATGTATATAATATAATTCATCAATTAGGTCACAATACTATAAGGACGCAAATACCATGCCTGTTTATGAATTTGAATGCCCCAAGGGAACTATAACCGAAAAACTGGTCCGCATGGACACTCGGGAGATAAAGTGCCCCCAGTGCGGTGAAACAGCCAAAAAAATAATATCTCAATGTTCTTTTGAACTTAAGGGCAGTGGCTGGTATGCTGATGGATATGCCTCAAAAAAAGTTTGACCCAAGCCCCGCACCATCGACGCTATGGATGTCCACATAAGCAGTATTCGCCTGCCCTCCGATTCTCCCTTGTCTGTCTGCCTTGCTTTACGGTAAATTAAGCTCTTGGCAGAATCTATGCACCGGAATGACCCTTTTCATGAGTAACGTAAGATACGAAGGATATACATTCCCCCAAACGTCTTTCGGGACATTCGAGCAGAAGGTGCGCATCACCATAATGTTGGTTAATGTTTTAGACCGTTGAATTTCTCGGTAAGTGGTTAAAAATAAATAAACTATACAACGATGAGCAAAATCGATGGTTGCATCGTTTATGGAAAGACCGAGGACTGTAAACCGACGTTAACAAGGAACACGATTGGGTTTAAAACTAACTTGTACCAGACGGAATTAAAGTGAATAGTGAGAATTGAAAATTAGTGGTTTTGATGCGCGCTGTTTTTTTGATTAAAACTTATGGAAGACCTTTTAATCTGTGGTGTTTGCGGATCAAAAATGAAAGGGGGACGCATCCGAACATATCGGATGTGTCCCCCTTTTTTTATTCTATTATTTTGTTGCTATCCCCTTGTTTCCTCCTTGACGGATACGACGATCTTAAAAAGGGCTGTCAATACGAGAAAGCCAACAGCATACACCCCAAGGGTGATGATAATTTCGGGAATCGTCGGCGCATATTCGGTAACATGATGCAGCGGTGACGGAACAAAACCGCCGGAGATCATCCCGAGCCCCTTGTCGATCCAGGTACCGATGAACACGGTGACGCAGGCCACGGCCAGTACGCTCTCATTTCGACGCGTAACGGGATTGACCAGCAAGATGATGGCCAGCACCATGAGCGCCATGGAGGTCCACATGAACGGGACCAGGCTGTTATGACCGTGGAGGCCCACAAACAGATATTTCATATGGTCCATGTGGGAGGGGATATTGCTGTAGAAGACGACAAATACCTCACACAGAAAAAAGAACACATTGATACAGATGGCATAGGCCACGATTTTGGCCAGACTCTGAATCTGTTCCCGACCCGGATCGAAATTCGTGGTACGACGAATCACCAGGCACAGCAGAATCAGCAGGGCCGGACCGGCAGCAAAGGCCGATGCCAAAAAACGCGGTGCCAGGATGGCGGTGAGCCAGAACCCTCTGCCGGGAAGACCGCAGTACAGATAAGCGGTCACCGTATGGATGCTGACAGCCCAGGGAATGGACAGGTAGATCAGCGGCTTGAGCCAGGAGCCATAATGGGTCCCGTTGCGTTCGGCCTCAAGAACATTCCATCCAATGACGACATTCAAAAACAGGTACCCGTTAAGAACGATCATATCCCAGAACAGGACCGAATTGGGGGTGGGGTACAGTAGCACATTAAACAGCCGCATGGGTTGCCCCAGATCCACGATGATAAACAGCAGACACATCACCACCGAGGCAATGGCCAGAAACTCACCTAAAATCGTGATCTTGCCAAAGGCTTTGTAATTATGCAGGTAATAGGGGGTCACTACCATCACGCCCCCGGCGGCAACACCCACCAAAAAGGTAAAATTGGCAATATAAAATCCCCAGGAGACATCCCGGCTCATGCCGGTAATGCCAAGACCGAAATTGAGCTGCCACAGGTACACCGCAAACCCGGCACTGATTACCCCCACCAGGACTGCTATCCATCCCCAGTATTTCTTACTCCCTTTAAACGCTAATTCAAGCATAATCAACCCCTCATACTATACTATGTAGTAAACCGATGGACCGGTTCCCAGTTCCTGTTTGCGTCGAATGGTGTAATTGTCTTTCAACACCTTCCTTATCTCTGAATCCGGGTCACTCAGGTCCCCGAAGATCATTGCGCCCTTGGATGCCTCCACACAGGCGGGTAACTTTCCCACCGCAAGCCGTTCCGCACAGAAATTACATTTTTCCACAACACCCTTCATACGGGTGGGGTAATCCTTGGTTTCATCTTCGATAAAGGGCCGTGGGTCCCTGAAATTAAAATTCCTGGAACCGTAGGGGCAGGCCGCCATGCAGAACCGACAGCCGATACAGCGGTGAAAGTCCATCAGGACAATACCGTCGGATTTCCTTTTAAAGGTAGCCTGGGTGGGGCAGACTCTCACACAGGGCGGATCTTCACAATGATTGCACAGCACGAGAAAGGGCAGTTTCTCCATCCGTTCATTCTGATATTTATTGTTCGACAGAACCGGAAAGGCATGCTGATATTTCTCTTCCCATATCCATTTTATTTCGTGATTTTTATTTTCCAGCTTGGTGGGAATATTGTGAATCTTGTTGCAGGCATCGATAATCGGCGCCAGGTCGGCGGAGTTGGTCAACTTCCGGGTATCAATCACCATGCCCCAGTGTTTGGCATGCAACGCCTTGTCACCGGCTTTGGTTTCCACCGTTTTCGCCTCTTCTTCAACGGCCAGGGCTTTCAGCACCGGGTGCGTTCCAAGGCCCGCGACGGCGGAAGCACCAGCGATTTTTAAAAATTTTCGTCTGCTGCGTTCCATCACTTTTTCTCCTTCGGATTCTCGATATGGCAATCCCAGCAGTAAGGATCTGCCGAAGCATAGTCATGACATTTATCACAAAATTCGACCTTGTTGGAATGGCACTCAAGGCATGTCAGGGAAAGGCTCATGTTGAACTCTTTGCCCTCTTCATTGACATAAACCCGCTTGCCGTCCCGGGTCACCGTATCGCGCCAGACATCTAGAAGCTGCATATGCTCGGCCTTCATGAATTCCACGGGCCGGACACATTTCTGGGCGGCTTTGGCTTCGGGCGCCATGACCGGCTCCGGCGTCGCCACGGCCCTGCCATGATTATACCAGAACGGAAATGTTACAATTGCAACGAAAATAATCAACCCCGTAGCGATCTTGCCTTTATCCTTCATCTGCTTGTTCCTCCATTCCCAGCAGCGGTTCAGCGCGCAGGTCCGTGGTTCTGTCATTTTCACCCGGTATGATCAGCGCATTTGCGACCAGCTCATGGATACCGGTTACATCTACCTCGGGAACCCAGTAGGCCATCAGATCCGGAAAAACTGCCCGGTCAATGGCGCAAATACAGGAAAGCATATTAACCCCGAATTTTTCATGCACATGTTTGACCGCGTTGGCCCTGGGCAGACCGCCGGCCATACGCAGCTCCATATCTTCTCCGGCGTTAAGGCCTGCTCCGCTTCCGCAGCAGAAGGTTTGCTCCCGAATGGTATTGGCGGGCATTTCATAGAAATGATTGCATACATTGTTAATGACATATCGGGGTTCATCCAGCAGACCCATGCCACGGGCCGGGTTGCAGGAATCGTGATAGGTCACCTTGAATTTGTCGTTACGGCTGGGGTCCAGTTCCAGCTTGCCGTTTTTGATCAGATCTGCAGTGAACTCGCAGATGTGAACCACCTTGGTGGATTTGGCGTTTTCGAACTTGGTACCGGTAATAGGATTGACCGGTTCTTCCAGAAAATCCGCCGGGCCGTTCATGGTATCCATATACTGGTTGATTACCCGCCACATGTGACCGCACTCTCCACCGAGTATCCATTTAACCCCCAGGCGCTTGGCTTCCATATACATCTTGGCGTTGAGCCGTTTCGCGGTCTCATGGGAGGTAAAAAAACCAAAATTGCCGCCCTCGGATGCGTAGGTGCTCCAGGTGACCTCCAGCCCGTATTTGACCTTCAGGTAGTGAAAGAGCATCATATACCCCATGCAGGTATAGGTGCCCGGGTCTGCAAAAACATCCCCTGACGGGGTGATAAACAGGATGTCCGCGCCCTTCTTGTTAAAATTGGGGGCCACGTTTACCCCGGTGACTTCCTCGATGTCTTCGGTGAAAAAATCGAGCATATCCTTGAAGGCATGGGGCTGAATACCCAAATGGTTACCGGTACGGTAACAATTGGCCACCGGTGTGGCGATCCAGTCGATATTCAGGCCCAGCAGGTTGAGCAGTTCCCGGCCCATGATGGTGATTTCCGCGGTATCGATGCCGTAAGGACAGAAAACCGAACAGCGCCGGCATTCCGTGCACTGAAAAAAATAGTACCACCACTCTTTGAGTACCGCCAGGGTCATGGGCCTGGCACCACCAATTTTACCGAGGATTTTACCCGTCCGGGTAAAATCGTTCCTATAGACGGATCGCAGCAGTTCAGCCCGCAGTACCGGCATGTTTTTGGGATCGCCGGTTCCGATAAAGAAATGACATTTATCGGCACAGGCCCCGCAGCGCACACAGATATCCATGAAAACCTTAAAACTGCGAAACTTATCCAGCCGTTCCCTGAACCCTTCATGAATGATTTGCTGCCAGTTTTCCGGTAATTTCCAGTCATCCTCCATGGGATTCCATTCCCGCGGATAGGGCAGGCCGACATATTTGACGCTTTTGGGATTGGAAGCATAGCAGTACATGCCCTTGCGAATATCGATGGGCGTATCCATCCAACCCGCCTCTTTAGGCGGCCGGTGATCTATATTTGAAAAAAACGCATTGGGTTTTGGAAGGTTTTTCATTACTTACTCCTTTTCCTCAGTCACCTGGTCACCTGGTTGTTTGTCCACCGGCAGACCGGCCTCGACCATTTTCTCTCTGAATTCATTTTCATATTCTTCGTAGGTATGAACAGCCACCGGGTAGTTCCACGGATTGATGTGTCGGCGTGCGCGGGTATCCGTCGTCATGTTTCGGGTGGGGCTCAGAAAAATACCGCCCAGATGCATCAATTTGCTGAACGGAAAACAGATCAGCAGAATGCTCACAAAGAAAAGATGAACATAAAACAGATAGCTGATGCCCCCGGGAATGGTGGGATGAAAGGTTACCATTCCCATGGTCAATTCCTTGACCCCCACAATATCGGTTTTGGTAAGATAGCGCATCATCAACCCGGTAAAGGCGATACCGATAAGGAGAAACAACGGAAAAAAGTCAGCCGCCAGGGAAATGTATTTGACCTGGGCAATAAAAAGCCGCCGGGCCAGCAGAAAGAGCAGTGCCGCGATAAGCGCAAATCCGGACATATAAAAAACCGGCAGCCCCAACTGAAAAAATGCGTCCAGACGTTCAAGCAATTGAACGGGCGGCAGGACCGGTTCGGTGAAAAACCGCAGATGCCGCAGGATAACAACCAAAAATGAATAGTGAAACACCAGGGCCGACAGCCACAGCCAAATTTCAAGGTGATAACTGATCCGGCCGTCTTTGTTCATCCCCATACGGATATTACGGAACAGCGAACGAAAACAGAGTATTTCCAGCGTCATCCGCACGACCACGCCCCATGTGCTGGAGGGATTATCGATTTTGTTCTGTTTAAGCCAGGGAAGACTTTTATGCTGACCGCAGGTGGTGGGAATAGGGAACGGTACCGGCGACCGTGCCCATCCCATGACCCGGTAAACAAAGCCGATGATGAAGGTCAAGACGGCCAGATAGGGTATAATAATCCCGAACACAACCTGAAGTCCTGCCGTTTCGACGCCCACATAAGCCAGCAAAAAAAGGACAATCACCGCCATGAGGGAAAACAGATACTTTCCATTCATTGAACATTACCTCACTTTATGACTCCACATCGTCACACAGGGTATAACCAAAGGATTTTTTTGAAAAAGTCCGATCAGGTGAAGCCGCCATCAAGTATTATTAAAATGTGTTGAGATCCGGTTCCTTTTCCGGAATCTCAGCAACCAGTCCCGCTCTTGCAAATGCTTTATAAATTTTATTTCTTTCTTCGTTTGCCTTGATCTCATAGATCTTTTCACGGCAACCCATGAAGATATCAAAGGCAATCAAACCGATCTCGTCAATTTTTAATTCAAAGTCATGCAATTCTTTGAGGATCGCAATATCGCCGAGTTCTTTTTTCAGCTCTGTCCGAAGGATTTTTTTCAAAGAAAAAATAAAACCGACGACCTGGGAAGGAGAAAACATGGTTTGTATTGCCCTGATCCTGATCACGGGATCCAGACAGGCAACCACTGAATCATGATCCATGCTTGTCAAAAATAAATCAAAAAGTGTTTCCAGTGCCTTCAGGGAGGTCTGGCCCACTGGGTTGGCAAAGGCATCTTTTTGACGTTTTAAAAATCTGGAGGTGTCGGGGGGGTAGGTGTTGATCAGCGCCTCGAACCATTTACTTATCAAATGCGCTTTTTCCCGTTTTAATAAATCTTCAAGCCTCATTGATGTTGAAAAACCTTCCTTGTTAAGTGGCCTTAAAAGTAAATTTTGTTTTTAATTCAAGCAGGTATAGAGGAAAAAAAGGAGCCCTGCCTTCCTGATTGATAAAAATTGAATCCCCGTTTCTTTAAACAACTTGCCCCTTTATGTCAAGAACAAAACACATCATTTCTCATTACTCAGACCCAGGGGAATCTGTGATAAATCTTCGCAGACCGGTTTCTCACTGCAATGTGATATTTGGGTTACCGGGACTGCTCCGGAGGGATTTTTAAAATATTTAATGGCTCGATCCGGATTGCTTTTTTGTTCAAAAACAAGTCTCAGACCATCTTGTATTACGAAATTATCAGGAGCGATGCTTTCGGCTTTCTTACATAATTTTTCGGCATCGATCAAATTTCCAAGTCTCAAATAATACATTCCCGTGTAGTGCAGGGCCAGGGCATGTCTGGGTTCCAGGCTTCTTATTCTGTCCAATAGCCATTTTGCCATTTCCAGATTATGCCGGTAGTTTTTTTTCTCTTTTTTTATAACAGATATTTTTTGAATTTCAGTTTTTTTATCCATTAAATCAATGACTTGACTTGTCAACACTTTTATTTCTTTTATTTTCTTCCGTCGTTTCCAAGCGAAATATAAGCTAAAAATACCTGCCAGAAACAGGCTGCCTGCGATGGTTGACTCAGCAATAAGTTTTATGATATCAAACAATGCACTATGGCCTTTAGATGGCTTAATTGGGGTGCGCGGAAAACAATGTGATCAATGTTATGAATAAATCAAATTGACCGGTAAAGGGGGATATTTTATTATTCCGGGTTTGGGAAGGATGTGTTGTCCGCCCACAGTCAGCCAGTACAAATCCGGCTTGATTTCTCTTAATTTTTTGTCATCCGGAGGCCGGGCCGGGTCTGTGTAATCATAAGTCGCCTGAAAGATACAGATACCGTTTCTGCCCTCTCGGGCGATCAGATAATTTTTTTTGAAGGTCCTAGGGTTGAGACTGCCGGCTTCGGCGATCTGTTTCATTTCGTTTTCATTAAATTTCATGAGAATCGATCGTGAAACACCTCTTTCGGATATCCGAAACAGGGCTCTGGATTCACTGCTGCCTGCATAAACAGTGGTTATGCAGGGGATTTGCTTCAAATACTGGGCCGCCACAATCGCTGCCGTTCGTCGGCCACCGGCCATAACGGGAAGTCCATAATATTCAAAAAATTTTTTTTGACTATCCTCTGCATATTTATCACCCTTTTCATAAAGATCTTTTGATATATATCGAAGATTACGGGACAGGTCCTCGGCTGCATCGGCAATGGGCCAGTCTATCCGGACATGAAAATGGCTGAGAGCATAACGCGATCTGGAGCTGCTGGCCGGATCACGCTGAATCAAAAGGGCATAGTCAACGGGCATCAGAACTTTCAAAAAATTAAAAAACTGCACCGATTCAAGGTATTTCTGGGTTCTGTCAAATTTCCCTTCAAGGGGCAGGGTCTTGGATCGCAGAAGATTGGTTTTGATGGTTTTGTTTAAATCAAAAAAACGGATATATTTTTTAAAAACATCCGGGATGATATCTTCCACAAAGAGAACGATGAAGGCATTTTGACATTCATATTCCACATCGGGGATTCTGGCCCTGGGTTTCAGCTCGCGTTTTTCAACAAAAGGGTATTTGCTGTCCCGGCAGCAAAAATTAGCATAAGAATCAATCAGGGCATACTGGAGCATAAACTGGTCGAGTTCATCCCGCAATAATTCGTAATAAGAACGTCTTAATCTGTCTGCCTGGCTTAGTTCCTCCCTAACACTCCAGAAAGCCACTTTTTTCTCCTGTTATGAATTTATATCGTATACTTGTAGATCCTCCACGATGGGCAAGTGTCTGAATTTTTTTAATGATCCATTTTTGCACTAAATACCATTATTTAACCCCTCTGTCAATGGCCGCGGCAGGTCGGATCAGGGCTTATACATTTGATTTTTAAAAAGCATCGTGTCTGTAAAATCTTATGGCCACCGACTGATTATATGGACGGGGACACACATCCCCTGATTTTATCAAAAAAATTACAATAACCAAAAAACAAAAGACAAACAAATCGCAATGGTTAAAATTTCAAAATCAAAAACAGAGGAGGAATTTAAAAATAATATAATTATAGCCTATGTGGGATCAAACAAGTGGCTTTTGATCTTATTTGGATATTGTTATTTGAGATTTATTTGTAATTTGGTGCTTGCATTTTGTTATTTCCGGTTCCGTGTTAGGCCCCATCCAGCACTGCGGCCCCAGGCAGTTGCCTGCCCTCCAGTAAAGCCAGAAATGCGCCGCCACCGGTAGATATAAAGGTGATGCGGTCTGTATAACCGGATCTGTGTACCGCGGCATCCGTATCACCGCCGCCAACAATCGTCAGGGCGTCCGATTCGGCAACGCACTTTACCAGAGAAAAGGTGCCTTTGCTGAAGGCCTCCATTTCAAAAACCCCCATTGGACCATTCCAGACAATGGTGCCGGCATTGCTCAATGCCTTTGCATATAGAGATGATGTTTTCGGACCGATATCCAGCATCATCCAGCCGGAAGGTATTTCAGGCAGAGAGAAAGTGCTGTTTTCAGCACCGACATCAAATTCTACGGCAGCAACCGCATCAACCGGAAGATATACTTGGACACCTCTGGCTGCGGCTGTTTTTAGCACGCTGCCCGCCACTTCAACCAGGTCCTTTTCTATCCGGGATTTACCCAAATCATATCCTTTGCTTCTTAAAAAGGTGTTTGCCATGGCACCGCCGATAATCAGTTTATCCACATGCCGGAGCATGTTTTGCAGAGCGGGAAGCTTGCTTGACACTTTGGCACCGCCCACAATGGCCACCAGGGGTCGTTTGGGATGATCCATGGCTAACTTAAAATAATCAAGCTCCTTTTTCATCAGAAGTCCGGCAGCAGACACCGGTGCATGACGGACAACGGCCACCACTGAAGCGTTCACACGATGGGATACGGCAAAGGCATCATTGATGTAGACATCACAAAGACCGGCTAGTTCTTTTGCAAATTTATTTTCGTTTTGCTGTTCCTGTGCGTAAAAACGTAAATTTTCAAGCAGCACGATGCCGCCCGGCTCCAGACGGGAGACCAGGTCCTTCACTTCCGGTCCGATAGTGTCAGGTGCCATCTTGACCGGTTTTCCCAGAAGTTCACTAAGGCGCCCGGCTACAGGCAGCAGGCTGAATTCCGGGTTGACCTGACCCTTGGGACGGCCCAGATGGGATGCAATAATCAGTTTCGCATTCTGTCCCAGCGCGTAGTGCAGCGTGGGCAGAGCCGACATGATTCTGGTGTCGTCAGCAATATTGCCCTGTACATCCAGGGGAACATTAAAATCAACTCTGATTAATACGCGTTTTCCGGCAATGGATATGTCTTTTATGGTTTTCATCAAACCCTCCATTTAAGATTAGCGAACATCCGGTGATGCCTGCTGCAGCATATTACTGGTTTTTTTCATTTAATGGGTACATTTTTTTGAAAAAGGCATCTATTTTTGCTTAATTCGGATGCCCTAATTCCCAATTTCAATTTTTACATTTTTAATTTCATTACCAAGATGCGAAATCAACAAAGTGCAAACTACTTTTGATTTGTCATGAAGCAGGCCACATTATTTTTTCATTTTCTTTTTCCGGTGTTGCAGCTCTTTCCGGTTCGACCATCTGTCTATAAATCCAATCATCCCCGAAGCATAGGCCCGGTCCACTTTTTCTTCCTCAACCTGCAGACCTGCTTTCCCGGCCATGGCCGTTTTTAGACAGTTTGTCTTGTAAAGACATACCATGCAGGATTCCGGTGTATTTCTCAGGTTGTTTTCACCCATGGGAAAAACAATATTAAGGTCCCCAAAGCAACTCGGATATTTTGCGTTGTCAATCATCATACGACCGGATCAGCAAATTTTAGGAAATTGATATAAAAGTAGTAAGATATGTATCGCTATTCGTTCTTCTCGACATATGCCTGGTTGATTCGTGCTATATGTCCCTGATCGGCAAAGCTGAAATATTTGTCGGCACCGATGATCAGGTGCTCGTGAACGGTTATCCCCATAACGCGGCAAGCAAAAACGAGCTGCCGTGTGATGGCGATATCCTCTCTCGATGGTTCCGGATCGCCGGAAGGATGATTGTGGGCAAAAATTAGGGCCGCAGCATGATGGTTCAGGGCCGCCTGCACCACCTCTCGCGGATAAACGGAACTGGCTGTCAGTGTTCCCGTAAACATGGTTTCAAGGGCAATGATCCTGTTTTTGGCATCCAGGAAAACGACCTTGAAACATTCGCGAAACTTGTCCCGCATGCTGTGACGAAGGTAATCATAAAGTTCCCTGGAATTATTGACTGGGTTTTTGGCAATCAGCTTTTTTTTAAGATAACGATTCGCAACCGCTTTTATCAGCTTAATCCCTAATAAATTGGCAGGGCCGATGCCCTTTATCTGACAAAGTTCCGCGGAATCGGCTTCAAATACGCCCTGAAGGGTTTTAAACCGCTCTATGGCCGCCTTGGCCGCATCTTTGCAATCTTTCCGGGGCGTTGCCAGTGTGAGAAGGAGTTCGATTACCTCATAATCATGAAAACCCGACAATCCTGAGGCCAGAAACCGTTCTCTTAATCGCAGGCGATGCCCCTGGCCTTTATGGAGAATTTTATTATCCATGCTTAACGGTTTTCAATTCCTGATGTCATTCGCGCATATCGGGCATTCCCGTCATAACATCTTCATTCTTTTTCGCGATGCTCAGCCGCGGAATGTTTATTTATAAATCAAATTCCTGCTTGAGGTTGCGGGCCATGAGGTGATTTACTGCCTTTCCGGGGTCTTTGTTATCATACAGCACATGATAGATTTCATGGGCTATCGGCATCTCGACGCCAAGCCTGAGGGATAAATTATAGACCGACCGGGTGGTTTTGACACCCTCTGCAACCATATGCATCTCCGATAGAATCTGCCCCAGCGTCATACCCTTGCCTATTTTTCTGCCCACCGTGTAATTACGGCTCAAGCTGCCGGTACAGGTCAGTATCAGATCGCCGGCCCCGGCAAGCCCTGTAAATGTGAGGGGATTACCACCCAGGGTCATCCCCAGTCGTTGAATCTCAACCAGGCCTCTGGTAATAAGGGCGGCCCGGGTATTTAACCCCAACCCGAGACCGTCAATAATGCCGGAAGCAATGGCGATCACGTTTTTTACGGCTCCACCCAGCTCCACACCCACCACATCATTGCTTGTATAGACCCTAAAATAAGGGGTGGCAAACACCTGCTGTACAAAACCGGCCGTTGCATTGTTTTTCGAAGCAACTGTCACCAGGGTCGGCACATCATGGGCCACCTCTTTTGCAAAGCTTGGTCCGGACAGCACTGCCAGCCGGTTTTCATCCAGGCCGGGCAGGGTCTCATGCAATATGCCACTCATGGTCAAATGTGTTTTGTTTTCAATACCTTTGGAAGCGGTTACGACCGTTGTTTCAGGTCCCAGAAAGGGGGCCATCTGCAATGTGGTCTGGCGCATGACATGTGATGGTACGACAATCAGGACCAGATCTTTTTTTGCGACAACACTGGTAAAATTATTGGAAGGCTTCAAGTTCTCTGAAAGTAAAACACCGGGCAGAAAAAGCTTGTTTTCTCTTTGCTTCACGATCTGTCGGCACACCTCAGATTCAAATACCCAGAGGTCCACCGCAAACCCTTTTTTAGCAAGCAGGTCGGCCAGAGCCGTCCCCCAGCTGCCGGCGCCCACCACACCGATCTTCACTATGTCTGTATTTATACTGTCTTTCATTCGGATTCTATTTCGTCCCTTTCAGCAAGCCCGGCCGCACCCGCAACCTTCTCCTTCGGGGCCATCCCGATGAGCCTGACTCCCTGCGTGTTGCGGCTGATCACGGAAATGCCTTTTATGGGCATGCGAATGATCTTGCCGCTGTTGGTCATCAACATCAGCTCATCATCTTCGACCACCAGCAGAATGGCGACTACCTTCCCATTGCGTTCACTGGTCTTGATGGTGATGACGCCCTTACCACCGCGTCTCTGGACAGGGTATTCATTGGTGGATGTCCGCTTGCCGAATCCGTTTTCAGTGATGGCAAACAGGGTCTGGTCATGGCTTAAAATTTCCATCCCCACCAGTTTGTCGCCCGGGGCAAGGCGCATTCCACGAACCCCCTGGGCCGTTCGGCCCGAGGCCCTTACATCGGATTCGTGAAAGCGGATCGATTTACCCATGGCCGATCCGAGAAAAATATTCAAGGTGCCGTCGGTAATGCGGGCAGCAATCAACTCGTCGTTGTCCATCAACTTGATGGCGATAATGCCGCCCACCCGCGGCCGGCTGAAAGCCATCAGATCGGTTTTTTTAACGATTCCGTTTCTGGTTACCATAATCACATTACGGTCGGACTCAAAGGTCGGAACCGCAAGGATGGTCGTCGGTGTTTCACCCGGTTCCAGGTTCAGCAGATTCACAATGGCTTTGCCGCGGCTTTGCCGACCGGCCATGGGGAGATCGTAAACCTTGCGCCAGTATACTTTCCCCTTATTGGTAAAAAACATGAATGTGTGGTGGGTCGAGGCCACAAAAAGGTGTTTGACAAAATCTTCTTCCTTTGTCCCCATGGCGGTTTTGCCCTTGCCGCCCCGGTGCTGGCTCTGATACAGCGTAATCGGATTTCGTTTGATATAACCGCTCTTACTGATGGTCACGGCCATATCTTCTTCGACGATCATATCTTCAATCGTCAGTTCCCGTGTAGCTTCGACGATTTCAGTCCGGCGGTTATCACCGAATTCTTCCTGCATGGCAGTCAACTCGTCTTTGATAATCTTCAGCACTAGTATTTTGCTGGACAGTATCTCCCGAAATCGGGTGATATCTTTCAGGATATTTTCATATTCCTCAATAATTTTTTCGCGTTCCAGGCCGGTTAATCTCTGCAGGCGCATATCCAAAATAGCCTGGGCCTGAATCTGAGTCAGTTCAAATTTTTCAATGAGCCGTTCCTTGGCTTCCCCGGGGGATTTTGAGCTGCGAATCAGAGACACCACGGCGTCAAGATTATCCAGTGCGATTTTCAAGCCTTCCAGAATATGGGCCCGGGCCTCGGCTCGTTTCAATTCATAGCGGGTACGCCGGATAATGATATCCTGGCGGTGGGAAATAAAATACTGGAGACATTCCTTTAGTTTCAAAAGTTTTGGCCGGTTATCGACAACGGCCAGTAAAATAATGCCAAAGCTGGTGGCCATCTGGGTGTGCTTGTACAACTGATTGATAATAACCCCTGCAAACTGATCTTTCTTAAGCCCCATGGCGATCCGCAGCCCCTCACGATCGGATTCATCTCTTACATACCCAATGCCTTCGATCTGTTTGTTTTTCATCAGCTCGGCAATTTTTTCAATGAGTCTGGCTTTGTTCACCTGGTAGGGCAGTTCGTTAACCACAATGGTTTCACGATCGGTTTTTTTATCTTTTTCAACCAGCACCCGTGCCCTGACGTGAATGATCCCCCTGCCGGTCCGGTAGGCCTCTTCGATCCCCTGAGTGCCGTAAATAATCCCGGCCGTCGGAAAATCAGGCCCTGGGACAAACTGCATCAATTCCTGGTATGTAATCTCCGGATTATCGATCAGGGCTTTAACGGCCATTGCAATTTCGGATAGATTATGCGGCGGAATATTAGTTGCCATTCCCACGGCAATACCCGAGGAACCGTTGACTAGAAGTGCCGGCAGTTTTGCGGGAAGAACCGTGGGCTCCATCATGGATTCATCATAATTCGGGCTGAAATCAACCGTCTCTTTATCCAGGTCTTCCAGCATCTGGTGGCTCAGACGCATCATTCTGATTTCAGTATACCGCATGGCTGCAGCGGAATCACCGTCAATGGATCCGAAGTTTCCCTGGCCGTCAACCAGGGGATATCGCAGCGAAAAGGGCTGTGCCATACGCACGATGGTATCATATACCGCAGAATCTCCATGAGGATGGTACTTGCCGATTACATCCCCGACAATACGGGCTGATTTTTTATAGGGCTTGTTCCAGTCGTTTCTCAGTTCCCGCATGGCATACAGTATGCGGCGGTGAACCGGTTTCAGGCCGTCCCGCACATCCGGCAGGGCCCTCCCAATAATTACGCTCATGGCATAATCGAGATAAGACTGTTTCATCTCTTTCTCGATGCTGATTTCGGATGGATTTTCCATAATTGTTATAGTCACCTAACCCGGATAAGCCGGAAATAAATTGAATAGTGAGAACGTAAAGGCAGCACACCCTATTCCTTCAGCCTGTAACCTTCCGTTGGCAGGGCTGAAAAGTCAAAAATGCTGAACACCAAGGCTATAAAAAAATCCACGAAACCCTCCTTGCAAAAAAGAAAAAAGTTTCGTGGCGGTCACACAAAGGCTATGCATAATAAAAAAGGCGGGCCGTTTAACTTGCAATAAAGGACCCGGCCGTAAGCAAAAGAAGTATTTCATAGACAAAAACAGCGGTATATCCACCAAAAAGAGCATAAACGATGCCGCCCCCGACAATTGCCGGAACACCAAAAAATACCAAAATGCCCATTTTCCTACTGATATCCATTTTTATTAAACCCCCGTATATATTTTATATCGCTCGAACAAAGGCAAGATGCCCCTGGAAAAGGCCTGCTTTTCAAAAACCACCTCTGAAGACACAAAAACACCTTAATCCTTAACCTTGAAGGTTACCAATAACTGCTTGTCAAGTAAAGAAAAAAGTTAAAAAGAATCATATTTGAAGACCCCTCCGGACAAGGGGAAAACGTTATCGTTCAACGACCATGGCCATTCCCATGCCACCGCCGATGCACATTGATATCAATCCGGTGGTGTAACCCTTGTTTTGCATGAGGTTCATGCCGGTCACCATCTGGCGGGCACCGGTACACCCAATGGGATGCCCCAGCGATATGCCGCTGCCCAGTTCATTGGGCTTATCCGTTGGTATTCCCAGTTCCCGCATACAGCCGATGGCCTGGGACGCAAACGCTTCGTTTAGTTCAATCATGTCCAGGTCATCAATTGTCATTTTATTTTTTTCTAACACCTTTCGAATCGCCGGCACCGGGCCGAGTCCCATATAGGCCGGATCAAGACCGCCGGCTGCAAACGCCTTGATTTTTACGATGGGGGTGAGCCCCATCTCACCGGCTTTTTCACCACTCATCAGCAAAACAGCCGCCGCCGCATCATTGATACCCGATGCATTGCCGGCGGTTACGGTACCATCTTTTTTAAAAGCCGGCCTCAAGCGGGCCATTTTTTCCAGACTGGTATCCATGGGCCGTTCATCCGTTTCAAAAACAACATCGCCCTTACGGTTTTTTATCACTACGGGAACGATCTCCCGGGCAAAAATACCGTCTTTGATGGCCTGGCGGGCCCGCTGGTGACTTAAGACGCCAAGTTCGTCCTGCTCCCGGCGACTGATATTATACAGGGAAGCAATATTTTCCGCAGTAACCCCCATGTGGTAGCCGTAAAAAATTTCGTATAATCCATCAAAAACCATCAGGTCATGAACCTCTCCGACCCCCGTAAGTTCCATGCGGTGCCCCCAGCGTGCCTTGGGAAGCGCCAGCGGCACCCGACTCATATTTTCCTGGCCACCGGCAAGAACCACCTCGGCCTGGCCCGACATAATTGATGCCGCCCCCATGGCAATGGCTTTCAAGCCTGACCCGCATACCTTGTTGATGGTCACGGCGGGTGTTTCCTTTGGGATGCCGGCTTTTATCATTGCCTGACGGGCCGGATTCTGGCCCAGACCGGCCTGGAGGACATTCCCCATGATGACTTCATCAATGGCCAGTGGTGCATCGGAATTATCCCAGTTATAGGCATTTTTCTCAAGATCGATCAGTCCCTTTTCTTTTAACGCATCCGGCTCTATTGCGGCCATTGCCGCATTTTTAGCCGGCCTTATTCCGATGCGCTTGAAAACATCCCGCATTACAATAGAACCGAGTTCAACCACCGGAACGGTCTTTAATGACCCGCCAAACGTTCCTACTGCCGTTCTTGCACCACTTACAATGACAACCTCTTTCATGCGCTGTTCCTCCCTGTTGTTTTTCAGACAAACATCTTGTATCTATATACAAATAGTGACATATGTGTTTTGAGTATTGAGGAATAAACCCTCGATTCAGCATCTTTCATAA
>Ga0307991_1000703_pt1 | contig 23949 bp, 20 predicted proteins | sample EllFjometagen131_FD_203146 | JGI IMG/M metagenome (GOLD analysis project Ga0307991, IMG submission 203146) | Marine microbial communities from Ellis Fjord, Antarctic Ocean - #131 | ecosystem: Environmental > Aquatic > Marine > Unclassified | place: Southern Ocean | collected 2014-10-08 | reverse complement strand
ATTTAGCCAATTGTAGGTAATGAAACTCAGAAAATTATAACTTGGAGCAACAGCACTTGATTTTTTTGTTTCTTTATTTTATCAAGAAAAAAAGAAAGGTCTTTTAATATTGTAGAATTATCAACTTTAATAATTTATTATTTTAAATTTTCATTAACATAATCTTTTATCTCTGTCATGTCTAATTTATATTTATCAATCAACTCTTTCAAAGTTGTATTCTCTTTTTCCTCTTTAGAAATTTTAAAATGCTCCAGAAACTTATCATAATCATTTATTGTATTTTTTATATCCACAAGCATAGTTTTCCTTCTAATATCTATTGAACTTTCCTCTAAACTTTCTTTTTCAAAAAACTGCAAAACATAACCCGCTTCTTTTTTATTTATCACTTCTCTTAAAGTCAAATTACCGTCAACATCATTTGGTATCTCTTTTATTGTTTCTTTAATATTTTTATCTAATCCGCCTATAATTACTCTTATTGTTTCAGAACTTATATTTTCATCACTTAGAGATTTTATTTGAGAACTTATTTTAAAATCCTCTCCCAAATTAAACGCTAATATAAATTCATCTTTTGAAATTGAAAAATTCTTTATTACCTCTTTTATAGTATACGATCCCTTTATATCATTTGCTGTTACAAAGTCTTTTTCCTCTTCTTCCCTCATATTTCCTGTAACAACTCCAAATATTATCGGAAATATAAATAAAACTAATCCTATCAAAAAATATAATTTTACTGGGATTTTCTTTTTATTTATAGCTTGAACTATTAGTGTATCTTTTTTGAAATTAACTGGACAAGCATCAACACATTTCATACATCTTATACATTTTGTTGAATTCACTTTATCTAATTTTGAAACTTCAATATTTACAGGACATACATCGTCACACATTCCACAAGATATACAATTTTCACTTTCTCTTTTTATTGTAGTTATACTCAATTTGTTAAATATCCCATTTATAGCACCTAGAGGACATATGTATTTACAATATGGTCTTTCAATATATAACGACAATGACAAAATTATTGCCAGAACTATATACGCACTCATAACTATTTCATCACTCCATATATTAAAAAGAGTATAATATGGATCTAAATTCTCAAAAACTAAAGTATATTGTCTTGCTGTTTGAAATAAAATAAAAACCAAAAATATATATTTGAAAAACTTTAAATAATAATCTAATTTTTTAGGCATTTTATTATATCTATCTTTAAATATTTTTTTTCCGATTTTCCCTATATATTCTTGTACTGTACCAAATGGACATATCCATCCACAAAAGAAAGCTCCACCTACAATTAAAGTTAATAACAGTCCGCCCAAAACAAAATAATTGCCAACTCCAGTATGCTTGATAAAGGTTCCAGTAGTTATTGCTGTAAAAAAGGTTTCAATAGCTCCAAAAGGACATATCCCGTGCAAATTTTCTCCCAATGACCAATTAAATGTATGACCTAAACTTACAAAAATTATATAAACTAGAAAACTCAACTGCAATCCTTTTCTCAATATACTATTATTACTTTTTTTCATATTACCCATTCCCCCTTATTCTAATTATATTTTTTTATTTCAAACTAATTTATAGTCTTTTCAAAAAAAATCAAACTATAGTATAGAAAAAAGAATATTCAAAGAATATTCCTTTTTCTAAAATCTCTATTTTAATTACAATTCATATATAAATATTACAAAAAAGCTCTGACTTTCATCCTTGCTTTAAATATCTACTCTATGAGAAACTGATAAATACAAAAAAAATTATCCTATATCTGAATGGCAATATATTTAATTAAATTCCAAAACAATTATAAAACAGCATCTCCGGGCAAACTAATATTTTTAGATTTTTCTATTTCTATTATTTTTTGTTCCCCTTTATTCGTAAGTTCTTCAAATTCTTTAATTGATTCTGACATTTTAGGTAAAGAACTCGTTCTAAAGTTTGTTATTTCTTCCATTGCATCATTGATATCTTTAAATGATTGTTTTAACTTTTCAACATCTAACATACTAGAAGAAGCCTGTTTTTGAATCTCAACACCCTGTTGTTTTAATCTTTCTGAAGTTCCCGCTATAAGATTGCTAGTTGTTGTATTCAAAGCATTTATTTTATCTAATACTAATTTTTGATCTGCTAAAGCTTGAGCTACTACAATCGCTACTTTTAATGCACTAATAGTTACTAATTTAGATCTGTCAACTCCTCTTATTAATTCTTTATTGTTTCTTTTTAATACCTCTATTGCAAATATTCCTTGCTGATTAACTACTAATTGCTGTTGTAAATCCATAATTCTTTGCCTTAAAGGAAATTGAATTTCATCCATAAAAAATTTTCTTTTATCGTCACTTTCAATTATATCAACTTCTGTACTTAATCTTTCATCAATATATTGTCCCATATTTATATATTTATTAAGTTTTTTAGTTGCCATATACATATCCTCTTGATCATGCCCCAAAGATATATTATCTCTTCTCAAAACATCTCTTGAAGCATCAAGATTTTTCATTATGTCATCTAATATAATTTCAGATGACTTATATTTATTAAAATATTTTTTTACTGGACTAAACATATTTAAAAAACCTTTTTTACCAAAATCAATTTCACTCGGATCAAGAGCTTCTACTGTATTCTTTAATTCAATTAAAGAAGTTGAAACTTTTTTACCATCTGAACTTTTCCCAGATAAATTTTTTAAAGGTATTTTCAACTTTGAACTTTGTATTGAACTTTCTTTTTGAGCATCCAAACCAAGTTTATCAATATTTGTAATTGCATTTTGTTTGTCTTGCAAACTCGCAGTATCTAATTTTAATAATCCTTGAACAAACCCTTCAGATTGCTGTTCTAGATCAGTTAATTCCTTTTTTGGAATAATTTCTTTTTCCATTAATTCTTTTTTTAATTCCTGATCTTCAGGAATTGTAAGCATAAAATCATTTGCCATTACTTCCCTCCTCATTTTTTTATATTTTTATTACTTAACTGTAATTTTGAGATAATCAAAATAATGCCCTCATCCCTTTTTAGCGTTTTCTCCCTGATAAGGAGAAACCTAATGCTAGAATATGTGGCAAAAATATTTTTAATTTGATGTTTATATTGTTATTTTATATATTAAGAAAATTAAAAGTTTATTTTATAAATATCTTTTTTGTAATTCCTTCAAAGAATAATCTCCTGTTCCTTCTCCTATTGCCGCAAATTTCCATTCTCCATTATTTCTATATATTTCAGAAACAATAATAGATTTTTTATCATTATAATTTTCTGTAAGATTATATTTAAGCATTTCTTGACCATCTTTTTGATTAACTACTCTTGCAAAAGCATTTTTAATCATTCCAAAATCTTGATTTCGTCTTTTACAATCATATATATTTATAACAACTACCATTTTGCTAATATCAGAAGGGATTTTTTCCAAATTGATTTTTATCTGTTCATCGTCTCCTTCTCCTTCTCCTGTAGTATTATCTCCTGTATGAATAATACTTTCATTTGATGATTTTAATTTTCCATAATAAACAGTTTCTTTTAATTTTTCATCATTATCAAGCATAAATATTGAAGCATCACAATCAATATCAGATCCGCCTCCACTTACTAATGCTGAGAAAAAACCTTTCTTTTTTGGTACAGCATCCCATCCCAATCCAACTATTATATTTGTCAATCCTTTATTTTCTTTTGTTAATGAAACTCTTGCTCCTTTTGATAAATTTACTCCCATTTTTATTACCTCCATTTTTGTTTGAATATTTTTTATAATCTAACAAAGTTAATTTGTTATCAAGTAAAATAATAATTTGCCTAATATTTAGTACTTATAATATAAAACCTTACTTTTTTTCAATAGCAAAAAAAAGTAACAAAAAACGCCAGTACTGTTATTTTAACTCTTGATTTTCTAAGCTTGCACACTGAAAAAACAGAAACTCGCTAACGCTCAAACAGTCTGTTTTTTTTAACCGTGTACTTCACTAAGAAAATACTACATTTTAAAATAAATGTACAAATAAAATCAAAAAATAAAGAAAAACATTTTAATATTTAATAATTAATATTTATAATAAAAATATTAATTATTAAATTAAGCTAAAGGTACTGAATATTCTTTCAAAATCATATCAAGACCTTCTTGATATCCTGAACCAACTGCTTTAAACTTCCAATCTTTATTATGTCTATATATTTCTCCAACAACCATTCCTGTTTCTATCGAATAATCTTCCGAAAGATCATATACTATCAATTCTTTATCTGTTCCATCTTCAAGAACTCTTATAAAAGCATTTGTTATTTGTCCAAAACTTTGATTTCTTGCTATTGCATCATGAATATTTACAATGAATACAATTTTAGATACTTTTTCTGAAATTTTATCTAAATTAACTTTTAATACTTCATCGTCTCCTTCACCTTCACCTGTAAGATTATCTCCCATATGTATTACAGCTTCTGTAGGATCCTTTAAATTATTATAAAAAACAAAATTTTTCTCATCTAATTCTGCTATTTTATTATTTTCATCAACCAAAAGACACATTGCATCCAAATCAAAACTTTTTCCACCATCATATTTATTTGTATCCCAACCTAAACCAATATGTAACTTCTTTATCCCCTTTGCTACTTTTTCCAAACTTACATTTTGTCCTTTTTTTAAACTTACTGCCATTTCAAAAAACCTCCCCATATTTTTTTAATTATCTAAAGAATACTCATTTACTCTACTTGCCATTTTTTGCAAATCAGCAATACTCTTGTCTATGCTAAACTGTGCTCTATTTGACGTAGTATTTAAATTTCCTAATTCAATTCTCATATTATCTATATCTGTAATTGCCTGTTCATTAATTGATAATATTTGTTCAATTCCTTGCAATTGTTTTTTTGCCATTGACTTTCTCTGTCTCAAAGATGAAAGTTCCATTTGTGTCTCTTTTGTTACTGACTGTGCCATTTTTATATCATTAATTCTTCTTTCTATATAGCTCATATCAATATCCTCAACTGCTTGATAAATATTTTTTATTTTTTCAAGATTTCCAAGTATATTATAATATACTCCTTCAGTCGCACTTAAAAACCTATCATAAGCCCTTTCTGTTTTTTGCAATTTGCTATCCAGAATTTTTTTGAATTTTTCAAATTTTTCCACAATTCTAAATAACTGTTCTGATGCTCTTCTTGAACTTTTTCCATAATGTTCTGAATTGAATAAATCCGCAAATTGTTCTCTTAATGATTCTACCGAATTTATAATTTCTTTATTGTAACTCACATCACTTTTGTCTGCTCTTTCTGTATCTTCTGTATTACTATTTATTATTTGTTCATTACTACTATTTAATTCTTTTGTTTTTAACATTTTTGTTAATCCAGATCCTATTAATATACCTACACCTAATAAAAAAAATGGTTTTAACAATATAATAACCATAATCCCTACTAAAATTGGTATTAAATTATTTAATTTATCTTTTCTCATTTAATTTTCCTTTCTTTAAAATTTATTGCATTTCTAAAATCTAATTTTCTTTCTTATGTATTTTTAGTTAATGCTTATAATGCAATCACACAACTCTCCGCCTTTGGCAGCCTCTCTTTATCTAAAGAGAGGCTTAAAGCAAGAATATACTGTTTTTTTCCTGTACATTTATTTTAAATCGTAGTATTTTCTTAGTGACGACTCCGATTAAGAAAAACAGACTGTTTGGATTGTCAACCCTTTTTAGCACACTTTTTTCTCGGACTCTATTTCTCTATATTCTACAGGTGTTTTGTAATTTAATGATCCATGTACTCTACAATTGTTGTACCAATTTACATAATCAAATAACTCAGTTTCTATAATTTATATTTACCATAAAACTATATTAAACTATTTAAACAACTTTCAATCCAACCAAAACAACATAAATCAAAAAAGAACTATAAGTTACTGCCATATATATGATATTTTTCTTTTTAATTCCTTTTTTGTGCAATAAAACATATGCTGTTGCAAACATAGAAAGTAAAAGAAATGCAATTATTCCCATATTTTCAGTAAAATTTATAAGTACTGGGTTTTTAATAAATAATAATGGTACACCTAAACAAATACTTATATCAAATATATTAGAACCTACTGCATTTGATAATGCTCCATCAATATCTCCTCTTTTCGAAGATTTTATTGATAACATTGTATCTGGTATTGAAGTTGCAGAAGCAAGTACAATTAAAGATACAATAATTGTTGGTATATTCAATGTAGCAGCTACAACCAATGCTGCTTTTATAATTATATCTATTAAAACATATATCCCTACTAAACAAAAAAGTGTTACTCCTAACAATTTTGAATAAGGTTTATCTCCTCCAGCTTCTTCGATTTCTTCAGTTCTTTCTTCTACTTGACTCTGATGCTTTTTTGTTTCAATATATAGTTTTATAAGATAAGCCACATAAACAGAAATTAAAACGACACCTGTCGTAAAATTATATTCACCCTTTGCTGTAAAATAAATCAAAATACTGATTGCTAAAGAATAAAAAAACATATCTCGCAATACACCTTTTTTGTTTAAATTAATATTGATATTTTTACCTTTAAAAGCCATTATAGCTAACATTGGTATTAGTAAGACGTTAAAAATTCCACTTCCTGCTATTGTACCAAATCCAATATCATTAAATTGATGATGTACTAAAACAGCAATTAATGCAGTAAAGAATTCTGGTAACGAACTAGCAGCAGCATCAAAAGTTGCCCCTCTTACACTATGTGGTATATTTAATTTTAATCCCACAAGGTGCAATGCATCAGAAAGAAGATCCGCTATCCAATTTAATAAATATGTAGCAACTATAATTGCTACAATCGCTATATAAAAATTATTAATCATACCTGTTATTATTCCCACCGTTTCCTCCTATTTTATACCATATTCGCTAACTATATCGTCAAGAGTTTTTTTAGTTCCCCCGCCAATAGCTTTAAATTTCCAAACTCCATTTCTTTTATATAATTCTGCAATTTCAACACTTGTTTCAATCGAATAATCTTCCGACAAATCATATCTAATTAATTCTTCGTCATTACTCTGGTTAACTACTCTGATATATGCATTCATTATTTGTCCAAAATTCTGTTTTCTTTCTTCACCTTTAAAAATTATTGCTATAAAAACTATTTTTTCTATTCCATCAGCTATCTTTGATAAATCAACATTTATAACTTCGTCGTCACCTTCTCCAGCTCCAGTTAAATTATCTCCACTATGAATTACTGCTCCACTTGGATCTTTTTTGTTATTAAAGAATACAAAGTTTTTATCATTTCCTCCTGCTATTTTTCCATCATCTCCAATTAAAAAACACATAGCATCTAAATCAAAATCATTTCCACCTTCATATTTATTTGTATCCCACCCTAATCCAATATGTAATTTATTTAATCCCGGTGCCACCTTTTCCAAACTTATATTTTGTCCTTTTTGTAAATTTACCATTTTAATTCCTCCCTTTTTTGATTTTCTATTATATCTAAACCTTATAAATAAATGTAGTTTCTCGATTCTTTTTCATAAACTGAAATTTCAAATCCATTCAATTAACCCTTTTCAGACCTCACCTAAGATAGGAGAAGAGGTTGGAGCAATATTATCAAGAAGTAAATCCCCCTCTAAATCTCCCCCTGATAATGGGAGACTTTTTTGAACTTACCCCCTATTCTTGCTATAGGTTTCTCCTTATCAGGGAGAAAACGACAACAAGGGATGAGGGCGTTATCTTCCAAAAAAACAATCACCCTTTTTTGAAACACTCCATATATTTTTCTAATATTTCTTCTGTAGCTCCAAATCCCGTCAAATTAGTATAGTTTAATTTAGGCTCTACATTCAATTCTTTTAATTCTCCGTGCCTTGGAACTAATGACACATTTGCATTTTTAACCATTGATAAATCCAGAAATGAATCACCAGTTGCAAAATAATTTGTTATATTTTCTTTTTTTAAAATATACTGCAAAGCATTATTTTTATTGATAAATTCTGGAATGAAATACATTTTCCTTGCTTGCAATGAAAAATCCCAACCATTCGCTTTTAACCAAATAAAAAATTTACTTAGTTCATCTGGTATTTTTTTTCTATCTATTATAAAATATATAAATTTATTTTTTACTATTCTTTCTTTTAATACCCAATCTGATTTAATTTTATTAAATTCATTCAACACTGCATTCATATCTGTTTTTTGATTCTTTATTTCTTCAATTATATGATTTTCCCAATAATCATCAATTTTAGAATTTTCCAAAATTCTTCCACCATTTTCTACTATTGCATATTTAGATTTTATTTTGTCTCTAAATATTTCTATTCTCTCATATTGTTCTTGAGTCCTTGTGGTCACTGGTATAAAAAGATTTTTATCATTGATTTTCTTCAATAATTCTATACTTTTTTGACTCATATAAGAAAGTGGTTCTTCTTTATATATTTCAACTACTACGCTTTTACTTACATCATTTTCTCCAATAAACTTTTTTGAATATATCAAAGTTCTATCTAAATCGCTACAAAACATTTATACATCCCTCGTTTTTTTTATTAATCCACAACATTTATAAGTTTTTAGTGGATATTCAATAATTTTCACATTCTTTTCTTTTGCCAATACCATAATATGCTTCACATCTTCATCTTTTTTGTTTCTGACTAGAATCATCTCTGGTACTCTTCTTAATAATACTCTTGTCGTTTCTCCAACCCCTGGTTTTATAAAATTTCTATCTATTATTCCAAATTTCTTTTCTAATCCTGCAATATCTTCCAAACCTTTCCACTCTGGTATTTTTTCATTCAAATCTTTAATATCGTTACTAATAATATTAAATCCATCTGAAATAGCATCAATATAATAATTAGAAAGGTCTTTTTCTTTTAAGTTGTCATAAAATTTTGCTCCATGATAATCATCATTTCCTATAACAGTATCATTTAATACAGTTCTACTTACTAAGCCTGATACAGTTGAATTAAGACAACTACTTGGGATTAAAAAATCCTCTTTAGTTCCTGATATTTCTGCACAATCACAAGGATCTGCTAATACTGCCAAATCACTCGAAATCGTGTAATTATATTTTTCTTTATAATCATTACAAGCCTTTTCTAAAACATTTTTAATTGTTCCTTTTCCAGTCCACCCATCAATAAATACAATTTTTAAATCTTTATGAGTTTCAAGTACATCACTTATCGCCTTTTCATCTATTCCTCTATCTCTTATTATTGATATAGAATAATGTGGCACTTCTATTTTAAATTTATATTTTATATATCTTTTTACTAAAATTCCAATTGGCGTTCCTGCTCTCGCCAGTGAAACTAGAACTATATTTTCACCTTTAATTTTTATTATCTTTTCTGCTAATACTCCTACTGCATATGCTAATTTTTCTTTGTATTTTTTTAATGATTCATAAAAAATGTCAATATATTCTTGAGTTAGTTCATATTCTACTGGCAACATTTCAGAGTAATGCTTTCCACTTTGAATTAACTTTTCTCTTTCTTTTGTTGGTATTTCAGGAATTAAATTATTAATATTTTTCAATAAAAAAATCACATCTGAACGACTATAACTTCCCATTTCTGTTAGATTAATCTTATTCACCACCTTTGTTATTTATCATAAAACACATATTTATCTTTTTTATTCCTATTTTTTTTAATGCTTTTTTCATTTTGTCCACTTCTTCTTTTGAGCTATATCTTTCATAAAAAATATAAACAGAATCATAATAATCTTTTGGTATATTGTACAAAAATTCTTTTACTGTTGAATCATAAATGTTATGCATTATAAATTTACTTTGTATCGCATAATTAGATTTTTTTCTAGCCAATATCGGGCTTCTTGTTGTCGAATGATAGCAAACTTCGCCACTCATAAAACTAGCTATTTTCAAAGGTAAGAACATAAATTCTCCAACTCCAAGAACCAGTTTTTTACTTTCTTTTCCGTCAATTTTTTTTGCTACCTTTTTTGATACATCCTCTATATTTTTATGGATTTTTGAATCAATTCCAAACCTACCTGTAAATTCAATATAATTTTTATATATAGTAGCAAATAAATCATCAAAATAATATTCATTAATTTCTACTTCTTCTTTAATATTATACAAGTCAATATTATCTTTTTTGATATCCGCCGTTCCTGTAACTTTTACATTACCACTAATCAAAGAATATACATTGATTTTAATTCCAAGTGTATTTTCCATTTCAACATAGTTTTTTTTATGTTCGTCTGTTCTCCAATCCAGTAAAGTCAATATACTATAAGATTGTCTTGGATATTTCTCATGGATTTCCTTTATTATATTTAATGCTGTTTTACCTGTAGTTATTTCATCATCTACAAGCACTATTGGATTTTCATTTTCAAAAAAAGCTTTATCTTGACTAAAAACCTTATGATCAGTTGCATGAGAATGCTCTTCTTTAAAATCAAATATTGGTTCTTCATTTATATTTTCTCTTGTAGTATGAATATATTTTGCATTTTCAAAGGTTTCAAAAACACTATGTCCCAAAGCAGTTGCTGTTTCTGCAAATCCAATAAATATATTGTTTTCAGGCAATACGATTTTATTCTTTAGCAATTCTTTTTTGACATCCTCTATTTCAAAACTAACTGTTTTTTTTGATAATTCATTTTCCATTTTATATTCTTTAGTTGCATATAATTCTCCTAAAAGTCTACCCATATACATCACTTTAAATGGAGAAACCGGTATATGTTTTCCTAAAACCTTACTTACAAATAAAAAACTTCTTTTTTTATTAATCCTTGCAGCCATTCCAAATAACTCTTTAATATCTATATTAAATGGATTTTTATTAACTTCTAGCTCCATATTCAAATCATCTAAAATATTATATGAATAAGCTTGTATAGTTTTCATTTTCTTTAAACACCCCATATATTTCTGCTCTTTTTATTACTTCTTTTGCCCATTTTAAATGTGGTTTTATTTCATTCATTTTGTTTGAATAATCACTTTTAAAAACACCCATGTCACCATTATTCTTTTTAAGAATTTCTTTTGCATCTAAATATTCTTCGTGTGTAACAATATACATAGATTGTACAGGAATAACATGTGATGGATGAATAATAGTTTTCCCAAAAAAGCCATTTACTTTATCCATAACAACTTCACTTAATAAACCATCTGTATACTCATCGAGCAATAGTTTTCTAGTTTCCATTCCTTTTGTTCCAAAATTTTCCAAAAAAGGTGTCTGCCTTAGTTGTGGTTTTAATATTCTATTATTTTCTTTAGTATTTTGAAAATATTCCCAAACAACACCTGAAATTATAAAATCATGTCTTTTGAAATAATTTATTACATCCCCTAAAAAATCTCTTATAACCATAATATTATAAATAGTCGTATCTGGATTTCTTCTTAGCCCAAATAATCCCGATAAATCTGTTGCCCCTACTCTTAAATTTAATATTATATCTCTATATTTCTGAAAAATAATTAATAATTGCTGTAATTCATCGTACCTTAATCTTTTATCAATAACCCTTTCTGTCTCCAAAATAGGCATTGCATAAAATTTTGTTTTGGTTGATATTTTTATAATGTTTTCTAAATAAGTTACTGCATTTTCAGAATCAAATTTTGGTAATACAAAACCTGAAACAATATCTAAAACTTCTCTAAATTGTTCTTTTAGAGTAATTAAATGTTTTGGATTTCTTATCCTAATAAACATAATTGGAAGATTTTTTTCATTATTATTTTTAATACTCTTTTCTTTTATTTCTTTTAAATTTTTTAAAAGATTCTTTTCTGCTAATTCAACTTCATTATCTCCAATTGCATCTTCTAAACAAAAGACTACCGAAGCCAATCCTAAAATACTACCTTTCATTATAATTTCAGAGATTGTTTGTTTTGTAGCAGGCATATATAAAGTTGCTCCTAATGATATTTCAAGAATGTTTTTTGAACTTTTTTTAGAAAAATTATTTGGAAATTTAAAAAACACTTTTTCTTTTTGTATCTCATTTAAGTATGAAAAATGTTTCATTTCTACTCCTTTCTGGATATTATAATCACATCCTAATTAAATAATATTATATCACAAAAAAGGGGATATTCAAAGAATATTCCCTTTTTCTGATAGAACTTACATTCCTTTTATTAATAGTATCTCGTTTACCATTAAATCTTTATTTTAAATTTTTATGCTAATAATATCATATGCTCTGTTGATACATTTTTAATTTTTTTCTTTACTTCAAATTCAATATTATTTATAAGTTCCTCACAATCTTTATTCCATTTTTTATCCTCTTCGTATGTTCCATATACTCCATCTATTTCTAAAAGAATTATTTTTTTATCTTTTCCAGTGATTAAAGCTGTATTCAAAAAAGTTGTACCTTTATCTGTTTTATAATATTTTATTTTTATAAATTCTTTATCATTGATTTTTACTTTTTCTTCTTTTACTCCAAATACTTTTTTGTTTTTTTTAATTCCCTTTATATATTTATTTTTATATCTTTCTATTTGTTCTTCCCCCATATATTCATCAAAAGTATATATTTCTAAATAACTGCTTAAATAATTAGAAACATGTGTTAGATATATCCAAGTTTCACCTTTGTCATCATTTTCTAAAGTATTCCAAGTATTCACATCATAATTAACTTGCATTAATTTATCTTCACTTTCCCAACTCTTCATTTTAGGCTTTAATTGTGAACTAGATAATTTACCATTATTTTTAAAAATAACCTCTACAGGTTTTTTAGAAAACTTTTCATATTGAGATACAGAAACAAACATAGCCGATTTTCCTCCTCGGATACTTTCCAATTCAAATGTTTCCTGCCTTATTCCATTAATAAAAATACTAAACTCCTTATTTTCTTCATTATATATGATACCAATTTTATTGTAAACATTGTATCCTTTATTTAACAATTTCGAATTTTTCCATCCTTCATAAAAAAACTCTTCTCCTTCTATCATTTCTATCCATTTATATTTTCCTTCAACTGTAATTAACAATTCACAATAATTTTCCTCATCTTGAAATTCAAATATTATTCCATATCCCTCTTTTGCCTTTCCACTTTTTTTTATTAATTCCACCTCTATACCTGCTATCAGATCTTCTATCCCATCACTTAACAAGTAAAATTCTTCTCCTTTGTCTTCTTTTGATTTTGTATAAAATCTTGTTATATTTTCTTTTTGTTTCCATACATTCATATTTATATTATTTGGCTTCATTTTTGTTTCTAAAGAACTACATCCGCTAAACCCTAGTGCTAATAACATTATTATTTCAATTATCTTTTTCATTTTTTTCTCCTTTTTATTTAAGTAGTATTAACTTTCTTATAAAATATCGAATTCTATAATTCTTCCCATTTTTGTATATTTTTCTATTCTTTAAAGTTCTTACTTTATATATTTTTCAAATAAACATTTTTTTGTTCCTATACCTAAAAAAATCTACAATAAAATCTTTTTTGAAATACTACCTCTAATTCCTTGCTTTTTTTTCAAATCACAATATTTTATCAATTAAATCATCATATATATATTAGACTATTATATAAAGCATGTATAATAGCTAGTGTGTATATATTTTTCGTTTTCATTCTGACAATACTTAGAAAAACTCCAAAAATAAATGCAGTAATTATTTTTATTAAATATATTTTTAAATTAAAATACCATTTAACTTCTATGTCTTATTTTTTCCTACATTAATCATTTACATTTCTCCTTCTTTTTCATGTATTTCCCCCCTAATATTATAAATTTTTCCAAACACTTCTTTTTTGACCATCCCATTATTTGCTAATACATATGCTCTTTCTATATATTTTGATGCTAAATCTAAATTTTTAATTTTATTTAAATAAAATTCTGACATAATTATATATCCTTGATAATCTGTTTGAGCTACACTTATATATTTTTGTAAATATTTTTCTGCTCTATTTAAATCATTTAACTCTAAAAAAAAGAATGCAAATTCAAAATATACAGTATATATAGTATTTTCATATACTTCTGAATATTTTTTAATAATTCCATACTCTATTGCTTTTTTGTAATTTTGAATCGCTAATTGATATTTTTTTTCATTATAGTTAATCTTCCATAATATATAATATATAAAAGGGTTTTTACTATTATATTCCTTAGCTAAATTTAGGTACTTAATATTTTTTTCTCTACTTATTTCATCAATTAATTTAGGTTCCATTACCTCCCAATAAGCAATTGTAAATAATTCTATTTTATATAAATCAATTTTATTATCCTCTAATTCTTTATATAATTTTTTAATAAGTTCTATCCTATCATTCATATCCATATTATAAATCACTTCCATTATATCTTTTCTATTCTCATTTTCAAACTTATTACTCTCTTCATCCGATGTTATAAACGTTGCTTTTTTAATTTCCATTTATTTTTCTCCTTCAATTTTTTAGTAGTTTTATTTACAAGAACTTTTTTGATATTTAACAAATTTACTTTTACAAGAACTTTTTGATCTACTAAATATCAATTAATATTAATCTTTTGACTGAATTATATTATAACATAAATCATTTATTTTTTTATCCAAAATACACAAAGTACCCCCTTTTGATACACGAAATACCCCTTTTCTATACACGAGAACTTTTTTGATCTAAAAAATTAACTTACTAAATCATATCTTCTTATAATCTATAAATCACAATTAAGTACAAAATATTAAATAAATAATTATAATTGTTTTTTCAAAAAAAAATCATCTATATTAGTTATATTGGTTAAATTACTTTAACCAATATAACAATACAAATGATTTTTATCGTTATACTTATTTTATTTTTTATTAATTTGTTCCATATAAGAATTATAATTATTTCGTATTTCCGTCATAGAATCTCCACCAAATTTTTCCAAAAAAGCTTTTGCTAATTCATATGCCATTACCGCTTCACCTATTACAGAAGCTGCTGGTACAGCCGAGGCATCCGATCTTTCTACAGAAGCTTCAAATGGTTCTTTTGTATTAACATCTACTGACTTTAATGGTTTATATAGAGTTGGAATTGGTTTCATTGCAGCTTTCACTACAATATTTTCTCCATTACTCATTCCACCTTCTAAACCACCTGCATTATTTTCTTTTCTACAATACCCTTTTTTGGCATCATAAAAAATCTCATCATGAACTTCCGAACCTAATCTTCTAGCATTATCAAATCCCAATCCAATTTCTACTCCTTTTATCGCTTGAATACTCATAAATGATTGTGCTAATCTACCATCCAATCTTTTATCCCAGTGAGTGTAACTTCCTAATCCAACTGGTAAACCTGTTGCTACTACTTCAAAAACTCCACCAACTGTATCTCCATTTTCTTTTGCTTTTTTGATTATCTCAATCATCTTTTCTTCAGCTTTTTTGTCAGGAGTTTTTAATTTTTCTTCATCTATTGTATTTAATATTTCTTCATATGTCATATTTTCATAATCCGCTTTTATACCACCTATTTCCGTTACATAACTAAATATTTTAATTCCAAATTCTTTTAATAACTTTTTACAAATTCCACCAACTGCTACTCTAATTGCACTATTTCTTGCACTAGCATATTCTAATATATTTCTTATATCATATTGATCATATTTTAAATACCCTGTCAAATCTGCATGACCCGGTCTTGGCTTTGTTATTAATATTTCTTTTAATTCTTCTGTCATTTCTCCTTGTGGATCCATTTTTTCTATCCAATTTTCCCAATCCTTATTTCTGATTATCAAAGTTATTGGATGACCTAATGCTTTTTTCCATCTTACACCATTTAATATTTCTGTTTTGTCCGTTTCTATTTTCATTCTGCCACCACGACCATATCCTTTTTGTCGCCTAGCTAAATCAATGTTTATTTCTTCTTCTAATATCTCTAGCCCTGCTGGAATTCCTTCTAATATAGCTGTTAAAGCTTTTCCATGGGATTCTCCTGCCATTAAATATCTTAACATATAATCACATCCTTTTTTGTATAATAACTATATTATACTATATATTTTGGCTTATTACAAGAGTACAAAAATAAAAGCATCTTGGTTTTTCTAAATATTCAAGCTTTCGCTTTTCCTGCTCTGGGCGAAAAAAACTCGTCCCTACAAAATAAAAACCTTTGTCTAAATTTAATTTTATAAAATTAAATTTAGACAACTAGTAAAGTGTTTTTCTTTTTTTACGATAATAACACTATAGAGAAACTTATAGTCCACGGAAGGACTAATACAAAATCCAAGGAAGGTGATTAAAATGTTGGCACAAGTCGAAAGTTCTAGAAATAATTATACTAATTTTTCTAGCAACTCTGCAATTATTTCTCGTAATATCTTAGCTGACGAGTCAAAAAAAACAGCCCCAAAAGGTGATTCTGTTCAAATCAATAAATTTGAATTTAATCAACAGGTTGAAAAGTTAGCTAAAAGACTGGAAACTACACAAATGTACACTAAATCTGCATCTACCGTTGTAGCAACTAATCTTTTACAGAAACACAAAGTTGAGGTGGTTGCATGATAAACTATAACAAAAAGGTGACACATAATATTATGTGTCACCTTTTTTTATGTTTTAATATTTTGCATATAATTATTATTCAATTTTAGTTGACAATCTAAAAAAAATAAGTTAATGTTAAATATAGTTTTTAATGCAAGTAATTTTTTTATGTTATTCTCTAACAGGTACATTAATTTTATCCTTTCTGTTAACATTTTTTACAATTTTTTTGTTTACTTATATATCCAAAAAGGATATAATGTTAAAGAAAATTTTGTTGTCAAACTTTTTTCTAATTCTTCAACCTAATGATCCTTCTTCAAATATGATAGTAATGCAGATTGATGCACTCATTCTTAAGAGTATTATAATATAATACTCAATCTACTCAAAAGCCAACCTACTCTCAATAATTTATGATATTCTTAAATAAATCGATAAGCCACTAATCAATTTTTTTTAATCTATATTGAAATACTTACTTTGAAAACTTTGTATTATTTTTGCAATCTTTTTAAAGTGCAAAAATATGTAATCCGTTTAATCACATAAATTATAAAATATAATTTTGGAGGGATTTATGAAAAAAATCAGTTATAATAATTACCGTTATACTTTTAATGTTATATGGATGTTATTCGTTAAAATATACAAAAAATATGAATATTATTTTTGATAATATATTAGGAAGATGGAATTATGTAGCAATCCCCAACTCAAGTTGATATAGGGAAGTTATTCTTTCATCATTTCTCAGAATAGTCCGCTCTATTAATCAAAAATAAAAAAAGGAGAGTGATCAAGTGAAAAATTTAATAGTAATATTATTTAGTGTGTTTTTAATATCAGTAGGAGGATGTTTTGATTCGAAAGAAGAAAAAGCAGTAAAACAAGAAATTAAAATTGATTATACATTAACTTCAATTGCAAAAAAGCTTATTCCGGTAAAAAGAGATATGCAGGTAATACAAGGCGAAATAGTGGCAACAAATATCAGAACAAATGAAATCGAAACTTTTTTGTGGTTTGGAGAAATTGATGAAGAGGCTTTTACAATAGTATCAAACTCAACATTGATTCTTAATCAGGCAGATTATAATATACAATTAGAGTTTACCTATGCAAATCATAAATATATGGGGCATACGATATTAGAAAATGTAGAAGAAAAAAACACAATAAATTTGATCGTTCATCCAATAATAGGAGATACTAAAACTGCAATAAATATAACAGAAATACCTTCATTAAAGCTAAGTTACCCACCAGGGGAAATGAAAGCTTTGACAAATCCAAGTATGGGTATAATCATTGATGAAGAAAGTGAACTGATTTTAGCAGTAAATCCAGCGTTGGGAGTTAGTGATGGATATATTAACATAACACAAGGTCAACATATTATAAAACTAAAACTATATGATGCAGAATTTCAAGTTGGAAAATCATTAAAATCACAGGAAAATGTAAATGTCGGAGTAGAGAATATTCAAATGGATATTGAGCCTCTATATGGTGAAATGACATTTAATCTTGGATTAGATGGTGGAGATGCAAGATTTGAAATAGTTGTACCACAAGAAGTGATAGAAGAAGTAGATGGAATAAATAATGTTAGAGCCGTAGTGAAGGTGTTAAGCGGAATAAATGGATTAGCGGAACAGGAAATGAGCCTAACGTTACTGGAAAATGAAAGTTATATTGGAGAATTAGTGTTGAATAATTATAAATATGACAATTTAACCTTAACAATAGAATTTTATGATAAGAGAGATAATAATGATATAGATGGAAAAATAGGAATTAGTGTTTTAGAAAACATAGAAATCACAAAAGATGAGCAGACAGTATTAATGAATATGAATATAAGAAGAAGAGGAGTGATCACGGGAAATCTTTTAGGAATGGTAGGACTTAATGTATTTGATGCAGATGGATTGCCAATATCAGGAGCAGGGGTTTATATAGATGATGAACTAGTAGGAATAACAGGAAGCAGTGCTTTTGGTACTCTCGGATATTTAAAAGTATATGCACAAAAAGGTAATCACATTATATGTGCAAAAAATACATTTGTAGAAAAAGAAAGTGAAGATTTAACAATTGATGTAAATTCATTAGAAATAGAAAACTATAATTTATACTGTAGTATGGATATGAATGTGTTAGCTATACCTGTGAATATAGTCGTTGTAGCAGTTGCTACAAATAAAATAGAAATCACATGGGATGCTTCAACTGATGATAATGTAATAGGATATAAAATATATCGAGATAATATCGAGATTGCAACAACTTCGAATTTGAATTATTCTGATACTGGATTAGCAAGTAGCAGAACATATTCTTATTCGTTATCAGCAATTGATGCAGAAGGAAATGAAAGCTTGTTATCAACAGTTGTGTCTGCAACTACACCTAGCGGTGGAATAAGTACTGGTGGAGAAATAGGAATGAATTTAGGATCAATTGTAGACTATTCAGCAGCTTGGACGTTTGTTGACAGGATGAAAAATGCTAGAAGTTGGATAAGTTATGATGAAAATGGAGCTTGGGATTCAGGAGTAGAAATTCCGTGTGATGAAAATGGTTATCCGTTGCAAATACCATTTGGATCACCAGCACAATCAGTGCGAACTTTACTTTTTCGTGGTTTTGATAGTTATCCAGCAGGAACTTATACCCTTATTTTTGAAGGAGAGGGAACAATAAGTTTAAATTTTGCTGCTAAAGGTGAATATACAGAGCCAAATGTAGCACACCATTTTGAAATTACATCTCCTATTACTGGTGGGCTTTTACTTTCAATTACCCGATCATCTGTTGATAACCCTATTCGTAATATTAGAGTTATTATGCCAGGTTTTGAGGATAATTATCAAGAACAGATATTTCATCCTTTATTTTTAGAACGTTTGCAAGATTTTAAGGTTTTAAGATTTATGGATTGGGGTAAAACAAATAATAGTGAAACCATAGAATGGTCGAAGCGGACTACACCTCAGCGTTTTTCTCAAGCTGGAGGTTATAGTGGCGTTGCTTTGGAATATATGATTGAACTGTCCAATCAGCTTGATATTGATCCCTGGTTTTGTATACCTCATCAAGCAAATGACGATTATATAAGAAATATGGCACAACTTATAGACCAAAATCTTGAACAATCAAAAAAGATATATATTGAATATTCAAATGAACTCTGGAATTATCAATTTTTGCAGGCTAGATATGCAGGTGAAATGGGAATAGATCAAGGATTGGGTGATGGTGATGGTTTTTTAGCAAATTTACATTATAACGCGAGGAGATCTGCTCAGATATTTCAAATATTTGAAGAGTATTTTGACTCGGATCATCTAGTTCGTGTTGTGGCAAGTCAGGCAGGAAATTCGTGGACAGGAAAAAAAATCCTTGAAGGATTAAACGATAGTACTGTTAATCCTACTTCGTCAAGAGCAGATGCATTGGCAATTGCACCATACTTTGGTGGCTCTGTAGGAAATGATATAGTGTCAAATAATGAGGTTGACTCAATTAGTATTGATGAAATTTTGAATCGTGCTGAGGCTTCGGTATATTCTAAAACCGCTGTTTGGACAGCTAAAAACAAAGTAGTTACTGATACGTTTGATGTAAAATTAATCGCTTATGAAGGAGGACAACACCTTGTAGGAACAGGTGGAAATGAGAACAATGAAACATTAACGAACAAGTTGATAGAAGCAAATAGAAACCCAAGGATGAAAGATATTTATTTGAATATGTTTGATGTATGGTTTCAGAATGGAGGCACACTTTTTTCTGCATTTAGTAACATTTGTATTCCTACAAAATGGGGTTCTTGGGGAATGTTAGAGTATCAGAATCAACCTATAGAAGATGCTCCAAAATATGAAGCTATTAAAGAGGCTCTTTTAAATAACTAAAATTATTTTGAATTTGGAAGATTTCTTTATGGAGCAAAATATTACGAGTCTGTAAAGTTTTTTGTATAAAAAATGAAAGCACCTTCTTATATTACTAATGAGAAGGTGTTTTTTATGAAAGATTATGATAAAAGTTCATTAATGAATTTTATAAACAATAACAATTTAAAAACAGATAATGATTTTAAAATTACTTATTCCATATGGTATTTTTATTCTTATCATTTTACTCCTCCAAAAATATAATTTATTTTTTATCTTCTATTTCTTTAATCACCTTGCATTCTTCACCCACATATACTAATACCCATTTCTTCAAATTTGGAATTAACTTCACCTCATCTGTATCTTCATATCTTTTTATCTGCTCTATTCCCTCTTCTAATTTCTCATTTACTACTTCTTCGCCCCTTTTTTGGTACTCACCTTTTTTGATATATTTTAATTCTATCATCCCATAATATATTGGATTTCCTATTGTCCCTTTTTTTAACAATATATCTACAAAGCCACCTTCTACCTCATATTCACTTTTTACATAATATAAGTTACTTCTGTATAAAAGCATTAACATTATTATTTTGATATGTTTTTCATCAAATCTTATAAAATCTCTTCCTGATAATCTTTTTAAAACCTCTTCTGTTAATTTTACTAAATTATCTATTTTACCTTCTAAAGCTATATCAGCAATTGCATTTATTATATCATCTGTTTTTATTCCCATACCTGTTTGTTCTTCTATTAATTTTTCAAAATATTCAAAATATAGCTCCTTTATTACATAATTTGGAGCACTTATAAAAATTCTACCTGCCAAATCAACTCTTTTGATTGTCATAAATCCCATATAATATAACAATGATTTAAAATCATCTAAACTAAATCCTCCACTTAAATTATAGCTTCTTGTTAAATTTAATATTTGTTCTTCACCTTTTATTATATTTTTCAAAACATCTAATCTTTCATTTGTCATTCCACCTATATTAAATAAATTAGCTATTTTTCGATAATCCGTCACTACATTACTATCTACTAAATCCTCAGGTTCTTCTTCCAATGATTGATATTGACTTATATAATATAAGATCATATCGCTATTATATACTCTATTATTGGCTTTATTATTAAATTTATACCCATTGTAATATGCTCTTAATTTATCTATATTTTTTTCTATATCATAATTTTTTAGTGTTGTTTTTATTAATTTTCTTACTTCACTTTCTGTAAAGCCTACCATTTCATTAAATTTAATATTTGTTGTTATATTACTCCCTATATTAAATCCACTTGTTAAGCTATCTAAAGTTATTGGTGTTACTCCTGTTATAAATATCCTGTCTACTAATCCACTTCCTGTTTCATTTTTTAATTCTTCATAAAATTTTCTTACAAATCCATTCTGACCTACTGATTCTTTAAAAAACTCATAATTAAATCCCAATATTTCATTTGCAAAATGATCATATTCATCTATTAAAACATAAATTTTACCTTTTATTTCTCCTTTTATATCTTTAAAAAAATTAGTTACTATTTCTGACGCTTTCTTTCCTCTTATTTGACAACTAAAATCATATTTTTCTATAAAATATTCAACATCCCTTTTTATATTATTTATAAATCCTTCTTCTGTTGATTCACTGTCTCTTGTATCTATTCCTGAAAAATTAAATTTTAATATATAATAAGTATTTCTTAATTTTGTTGGATTATTTCCTATATATAATTCATCAAATAGGTTGTTATCTTTATATTCTATTCCATAATAGTACTCTAATATTGATATAAACAGACTCTTCCCAAATCTTCTTGGTCTTAGATATATTAAGTATTGTTCATTTAAATTTTCCAATACTTCAATATATTTTGTTTTATCTATAAAATAATAATTTTCTTTTATTAGTTTTCCGAAATTACTTATTCCATATGGTATTTTTTTTCTATCCATTTTCTACCTCCAATAATTTCCTTTTGTTTATAATTATACCATATATAAATAGTGTTTCCAAGTGAAATAGAAAATTGTAAGTTTTAGTTGACAATCTGAAAAAAATAAGTTAATGTTAAATATAGTTTAATATTTAACATTAACTTATTTTTATTTTTTCCTTATATTGTAAATATATAATGAAAATGAATAATTTGAAAACAGTTAATTGAAATAATTGTTGAAAAACAATATTATGTGATGGTTATGGCGGGATAATTCCTTATTTAGGTATGTTATCCGAAAGTTTGTGGCGTATACAAAAAAGTTACACGAAATTCACTGGGAGGTTATTAATGAAGAATATTCTTGAAAATTTTGCTTCAAAACTCTATAAGGAAATGGAAATTGATTTTAAAACTGTTAATATCAACAATGTTAAAAATAGCGATGGAAGAAAAAATGACGCATTAGAAGTATGCAAAAGAGGTTCGTTTGTTTACTTACTCTATGATAGTAATAATAAATTGCTCTATGTTGGCGAAACGGGAATAAGTATAAAATCAAGATGCTTCAGTGATGGCTCTGGAGCACATAAGAATAAACCTTGGTTTAACGATGTATCTTATATAAAATATTACAGAAAAAACAATTCTGATTTTTCTAGTTTCGAAAGAAAAGCAATTGAGAATGCACTATGTATTCTTTTAAAACCTAAAAATAATAAAAAATCAAAATAGGAGGACAAATGATAAAAAAAATCTTCTTTAAAATATTTTCACTTTTTACACTGACAATTATATTTATATCCAGTATAATAGTTTATTTTTGTTATTTTGTTTTAAATGAGCATTCTATAAATATCTGGAGTAGCTTTATTATTCTTTATATTTTGCTATCATTTGTAACATTTCTCCCTACTTTAAAAGCAATATTTAATAAAGTTAAATTGAACCCTGGTGGCGATTCTTTTGAAAAATCAATTCATTTTACAAAAGAAGAAATTAAACAACTAGAGCAACATTATTCTAGAATATCTGGTACTTTGGGGTTTTGGAAGAATCAAGCTGAAAAATTTAGAAGTTTTCATTCTTATTGCCTCTATTGGACGATCCCTTCATCAATATTAATACCAGTTATAATTCAATATGCAGATAATAATCCAACATCAAAAATCCTATTAACTGTAATTTCTACTCATACAGCAATATTATTAGGCTTTCATCGTGGTTTCAAAATTGAAGATAATTTTAAAGCTTTTAGATTAGGGGAGTCTGATTTTTACGATACATACAGAAGACTTCTTGATAGACCTAGTTCTTTTGGTGAAAATTCAAGTAAGCAAATCGAAAATTATTTTACTATTGTTGAGAATATTCGAAAATTTTCAAGAAACGCTGAGACAGATAATTTGCCAAAACTT
>Ga0307991_1000699_pt1 | contig 24042 bp, 14 predicted proteins | sample EllFjometagen131_FD_203146 | JGI IMG/M metagenome (GOLD analysis project Ga0307991, IMG submission 203146) | Marine microbial communities from Ellis Fjord, Antarctic Ocean - #131 | ecosystem: Environmental > Aquatic > Marine > Unclassified | place: Southern Ocean | collected 2014-10-08 | reverse complement strand
ATCAGGAGCCTTTTCACCAGTAGGTGTTGGAATTTGCTCATAAGCATCTACATATATTTTACTAATATTATACACGTTAAATGCAGTATCAAATATTGTAGCCAGTTTTTCAGCATCCTTAACATGCCTGTTATTATCACCATCGTCGCCAATAAAAGTAACAATATTGCGCCATGGTGCCATTACTTGAGTTGTATTTACCGAGTAGTGGATGGTTTTATCAAGAGCCGATTTTGCCTCATCAACATCAACTACAATAAACCGCCCGATACCAATATCAACAAGATCGTTGTGAAACTCCGGACCTTCACCATCATCTAAAAAGCCAAAATAGTCGTCACTTGCAATTGATTTAAGAAGATCAAGAGAAAGCACAGACTCCCAACATGGTACAAAGTTAGAATTATCAGGCAAAATATTCTTATAATCGTACGATGCATCGCCAAAAAGCAACAAATATTTCAATTCATTACCTGGATCACTATCATCATAAAGCATTTTTGCAAAATCGCGAATAGCTGTAATATCCTGTGCTCCAGAAGAAAACTCGTTATATACCTGATCAATTGTAGCAACAAGCACAGTCAGTTCTCCTTGTGAGCGATGAAATCTAGCTAGGCTATCGGCTTCAGCCAAAAAATTAGGATGAGTAACAATTAAATAATCAATATTTCTAAAGCCATGTAGGTTTTGATTTTGAATTTCCTCAACAAACTCAGCAGCTAAGTAATTGTCTGATGTAAAAGCAATAAATTCATGAAATGTAGATGCTTCGGCTTTAAAAGATAATCCAGATCCATCAATCTGGGTAATAACCTTTTGAGGGCTAACCGGAGTTGAAATATCCCAAATAGTAACTTTTTGATTAGCTTGGCGCAGATTGTATTGAGCTACTCCACTACCTTCTCCAATAATACTACGAAACAACATTTGATTATTGGTAAAAATTAAATCTCGTTTTACATTAATCTCAATAAAGTCGAGAAAACCAACTGATGAATTTGAAGCACGCTGAAACGTTGTTTTAACAATTATTTGATCGCTAACTGGTGTAAAACGAAACTGTGGGCTTGAGCTTTTGGCATATTGATATCTCTCACCTACAGGCAGAACTTGAATATTAAAAGTTTTTTCTAACAAACCATTAATAAAAATATTAAACGAATTAGATGAAAATGCCCTAGCAGCAAATGAACCTCTAAACAAACCTGAATCAGTTTGTTTTATAACATTTGGGAAATCAAAAATAAATTCATGTTCAGTATTATAGTCATATATTTCGCCATACCATGTACGACCAATCCCAGCAATATTACGTTCGTCAAGCTCATGAACGGCATAATCACTAAAATCGTTAATCATAATATCAACATTTCCAGTGGGAATTTCGGCATTTATTATTCTTTTTGCTGAACCATTAAGTGCAGTTATAAAATAGTATGAAAAATCGCTATAATAATTTGTTTTGTGTATAAAACTTTGAGAAATAGAGTTATAATTCCAAACTACTGGTCCTTCGCCATAAAACAAAAAATAGTCTCCTTGATCAAAACTTCCATCTTCACCTCCTACAACTACAATGGGGTTTTCAAATAAATCATCATAACGAGAATCATCATTTTTTTCGGGAAGAGTACCTCCCCCATTCCCAAACACGGCAATGTTAGAAGGGTGCGTAGACATATCAAACCCCATCGACGATAGTTCATTATACGTTACCTTATATATACCATTTTTATTAAGCCTAATTTTAAACCACTGCCCAGTAGCCAAAACACTTGAAGATGCATATTGCTTCACACTTCTATCGGACTCTGGCACATCAACAACCTCTATTACAATATCAAACGCTACAAGTTTTTCGTAGATATGCTTTGATGCATTCCATCTTATTGGAATAAGTTCTACTTGAGCCATTGGTTCTTTTCGTGATATGACAATACGCGATTCAATTTTTATTAAAGTATCAGTAAAACCCAATAATTTAACAATTTTTTCTTCTGCGGATTGTAGGGGCATAAAAACCTCATTTTTTAATGTGGCATTAACCTGAGCTTGGGCAGTGTGTATTGAAAATTTATCAATAAAAGAAGGTAACCCATCAAATTTGTAATAATATGCATCATCAAATGATAATCTTTCAACCATATAAATACCTGTATCTACTTTTTGAGTTGAATTCCATTTTATAACTGAACTAAACTCATACTGAATAGCAGAACCAGTTATTGAAATAAAAAATAGTAATAAAAAAAATAATAGTTTTTGGTTCAACATAATTAGATATTTTACATCAAAAATAATAATGTTTACAAAATGCAGTTTATAATAACGTGATAACGCTAGTATCACTGTTTTATTTTAGAACAATTAAAATTGGGAGGAAATTAACAGTGATTTACTATTATCAAGAAAAAGGTCGTATAATTGCGCAGTTAAAAATTAGAACCAAGATAGATATAGTAGTGGGTAAAAATAATCGTTTAATTGTATTCATTCTACTTGTAATGATGTGGGGTATTGCCAAAGCTCAGGATCCTGAGTTTTCGCAGTATTATGCAAACCCGTTATACCTAAATCCTGCGTATGCAGGGGCAACGGAGTGTGGTAGGTTAGGCTTAAACTATCGTAATCAATACCCGTCTCTTTCCAATGCTTATGTTACTTATAATGTTAGTTACGATCAAAATTTATCTGCAATAAATAGTGGTTTTGGTTTATTAATTATGAGTGATGCGCAAGGAGATGGAGGGTTAGTTAGAACTTCGGCTTCAATGTTTTACTCCTACAACCTAAAAGCAACCGATCAAATTGACATAAGATTTGGAGTAAAAGGTGCATATTATCAAGAAAAACTTAACTGGAATAAATTTATATTTGCAAGTGAAATTGACCCTACAACAGGTAATATTGGTCCAGGATTTAAAGGATATCAGGAAGAAGATCCACCAGACAATCTCAATATTTCAGTAGTTGACTTTGCTGTTGGCTTTGTAATGAATTATTCTGATAAGTTTTTTATTGGTATTGCTGGTGATCATGTAACACAACCAAGTTTATCATTTTATAATGATAGTGATGGCAAACTACCAATGAAAATTACTGCCAATGCAGGATTATCAATAAATGCATCAAAAGGAGGATTAGGAAATAGCTATGGTGATGATATAATTATTCAGCCAAACGTACTTTATATGCAACAAGATGAATTTCATCAACTTAGCGCAGGTTTATATGTTACTAAATATCCATTTGTAATAGGCTCCTGGTTTAGACATAATTTTCAGAACCCCGATGCTATAGTTGCATTACTTGGAATTACTTATGCAAATTTCCGAATTGGATATAGCTACGATTTTACAATATCTCAAGTAGGAAATGAGGCAGGTGGAGCTCATGAAATATCATTTGCTTGGGATTTTTGTCTATATAAAGATTCAAGAAGACGAATTAAGGCAATAAAATCACCATCATTTTAGTTATAATAAATAGAATTAATAAAAATAGAATTAACAATGTTCAGAAACAGAAAGTGGTTCATCTTATTATCGGGTATTGCGATAGTTGCAATAATGGCAACTTCATGTAAAAGCCACGAAAGATCAAATACTACAGGTTGGGAATATAACAATCCCGATAACGGAGGTTTTGAAGTAGCTCAGCCAGTTGAGCAAATGACAGGACCTGGACTAGTGCTTATTGAAGGGGGTACTTTTACCATGGGTGCAACTAACGAAACTCCATTTTACGAATGGGATAATGTACCTCGTAAAGTTACAGTAAGCAGCTTTTACATGGATCAAACAGAAGTTAGTAACCTAGCATATTTAGAGTATATTTTTTGGCTAACCCGAGTTTACGGAGAAAGTTATCCAATGGTAATCCAAAATGCATTACCTGACACTCTAGTATGGAGAGACAGGTTAGCATATAACGAACCACTTGTGCAAACATATTTTCGTCATCCGGCATATAAAAACTATCCTGTTGTTGGCGTTAGTTGGATTCAAGCAAATGACTATTCATCATGGAGAAGTGACCGTGTAAATGAAGGTTTGTTAATTGAAGCAGGCATACTTGATTTTGATCCAGATCAGCGTGATGAAAACAACTTTAATACAGATGCATATTTAGCAGGCCAGTATGAAGGGCTTGTAAATGAAGGCAAAGCCGATTTAGACCCTAATGGAACAGGAGTTAGAAATGTTCGTTTTGAGGACGGGCTTATGTTACCCAACTATCGACTTCCAACTGAAGCCGAATGGGAATATGCTGCTCTAGGATTAATAGGTAATACTCTTTACAATCGCGTTGTTGAACGTAGGACATATCCTTGGAATGGCGATGGCGTAAGAACTGATGAAACTAAATATTACGGTAGTTTTGTTGCCAACTTTAAAAGAGGCGCCGGTGATTATATGGGTGTTGCAGGAAACCTTAATGATGGAGCAAGTATTCCGGCACCTGTTGGATCATACTGGCCAAATGATTATGGGTTATACAATATGGCAGGTAATGTTAGCGAGTGGGTATTAGATGTTTACCGACCAATGACTCCCGATTTTGTTTCTGATTTTAACCCCTATCGTGGTAATATATTTAAGAACAAATTACGTGATATGGATGGTAGTATTGCTGAAAAAGATAGTTTAGGACGTTTGGTAGAAGTTAATATTACGGCTGAAGAAGCTGCAACACGCAAAAACTACCGTAAAGCAGATAATGCAAACTATAGAGATGGTGATTATCAATCGAGTATTAGATCAGATTGGCTCGATGGTGAAGGAGAAATGGAAAATGATTCAAAAAACATGTATGAATATGGTGCTACAACTCTAATTAATGACCAAGCAAGGGTTGTTAAAGGAGGCTCATGGAATGATGGAGTATATTATCTTAGTCCGGGCACAAGAAGATTTTTAAATGAAGATGAATCGGCATCTACAATTGGATTTAGATGTGCAATGATTAGGGTTGGAAGTCCTATTCCTGGTCAAGGAAAATAAAAAAACTTAGTACACACTAAAGGTGTGAAGAAATAAAAATTGCAAATTTACCTCGTTCATATAAAGAGCGGGGTTTTTTATTATGGACATTTAAAGTTACTACCTATGCGAAATATAATTGAGATTTATAACCAATTTTTATTATCAGATGGTATTTCAACTGATTCGAGGGAGGATGTAAATAATAAAATCTTTTTTGCATTATCTGGAGATAACTTTAATGGTAATAAATTTGCATATGAAGCCCATAAAAAAGGTGCAAGGTTATGTGTAATTGATGATTCTTCGTATACAACAAATGATAATATACTTGTACCAAATGTATTAGTAGCACTACAAGAGCTTGCACAATATCATCGCAACAAAAGTACAGCAACAGTACTTGCAATTACAGGTACAAATGGTAAAACAACAACTAAGGAGCTAATTTCTAGCGTATTAACTAGTCACACTAATATAGTTTCAACACAAGGTAATTTTAATAATCATATTGGTGTTCCATTAACTTTGCTAAAAATAAACCCATCAACTAAGATTGCAATAGTAGAAATGGGAGCAAATAACATTGGCGAAATTAACACCCTCTGTAATATTGCTCAACCCAATCTGGGTATAATTACTAACATTGGCAAAGCGCACCTTGAAGGATTTGGTTCATTTGAAGGAGTAGTATCTACAAAAAATGAACTTTTTAATTATCTTAAAAAAAATAATGGGAAAGTAATTGTTAATAATGATGACAAGTTGCTTAAAAGCTTATCACTAAATATACCTCAATTTACATATGGTAACAGCAAAGCAAATGTTACAGGCAAAATTATTGAACACAAACCTAGTCTTAAAATAGAATGGAACACCAATAATATATCATACGATTGTAGTAGCCAACTCTATGGTAATTATAATTTTAGCAATATAATGGCAGCAATAACAACAGGGATATTCTTTGATGTACCATCAACCAAGATTAACAAAGCTATTGGAAATTACTTTCCCAAGAATAATCGCTCTCAAAAGATTGTTACTAATAATAATTCAATTATAATGGATGCATACAATGCAAATCCAACAAGTATGAATGGAGCAATAACAAGCTTTGTTAACTATAACTTTAACAATCCATACTTAATACTCGGTGATATGTTTGAACTTGGAGAATATGCAATCGCAGAACATCAAACTATAATAGATATTCTAACAAACAACAAAGTAAAAAATGCAATTCTTATTGGAAACGATTTTATCAAAACCAAGAATCACAACTTCCAAACATTTATTTCGACAAAAGAGGCAATGAGCTATTTAGATAAAAACAGAATTAAAAACGCAAATATTTTAGTAAAAGGCTCAAGAGGAATGAAACTTGAAGATTTGTTAATGGTATTATAGGGTTGAGGGGTGATACAAAAATCTAACAGAAGAAACCCATGAAAAAATACAAGGTAATAGGTTTAATGTCAGGAAGTTCACTTGATGGTGTAGATTTAGCATACTGTGAGTTTTTTTATGACACAAAATGGCACTACAAGATACTTACAGCTGAAACTTTTGCATATTCTGAAGAATGGTTAGATATCCTTACTCAAATGCACAACCAAACAGCTAATAAACTATTAGAGTTTGATGTTAAATATGGGAAATATCTGGGAAACCTTATTAACGAATTTATAAGTCATAATAAATTAAACCCCGACCTAATATCTTCGCATGGTCATACAATTTTTCATAATCCCAGTTTAGGGTACACTTTTCAGTTGGGAAATGGATATACCATAGCAACCACAACGGGAATAAAAACAATATGTGATTTTCGCATTGGCGATATTCAACTGGGTGGGCAGGGTGCTCCATTAGTTCCCATTGGCGACAAATTACTTTTTAGCGAATATAATTTTTGTATTAACATAGGTGGAATAGCAAATATTTCATTTGATGATAATAACCAACGAATCGCTTTTGACATTTGTCCTGCCAATCAACTCCTAAATCATCTTAGTAGGCAAATTGGCAAACAATATGATGAAAATGGTAATATTGCTCAATTGGGAAAGATGGATAATCAGCTTTTTACTAAGTTAAACCATCACCAATACTATCTTCTTCCATATCCCAAATCAATGAGCAATCAGCTAGTTAACAGTACATTTATCGAAATAATAGATGAATCAAAATCTACTATAGAGGATAAACTTTACACAGTATGTAAACACATTGCTTTTCAGATTAGTAATACCACCAAAAAACATAAAGGAAACAAATTGCTTATTACAGGTGGTGGTGCTCATAATAATTTTTTAATAACGGCAATTAGAAAGGAATTACAACAAAATATACCAATATCTGATAGAACAATAATTGATTTTAAAGAAGCTTTAATTTTTGCCTTTATGGGTATTTTGCGAATTGAAGAAAAAGTAAATTGCTTAGCATCTGCAACCGGCGCGAATAGAGATAGTTCTATTGGAGTAATTTACAATCCTTAGGCATTATTTCATTTAATTATTATTCTTTTTTCTCTGGAACTTTTACATGTCCCCAATTTTCACCTCTTTTAATCCTTGTAACTTGCATTTCACTAATCCTAAAAAGTTTTGCAATTTTTGATTGAACTACACCTCTTAAAAGCATAGATTTTAAGAGTACTATATCCGACTCCTTTAATTTACTATTGTTTGGAGTGTATGAGTACCTGGGATTCTTTTTTCTATCTATTTTATATTCACGGTGTTTTTCTTTTAACGACTCTTTAGTGTGCCATTGTAAATTAGAAATATGATTATTTTTAAACTTACCATCAAGATGCGTTACATAAGTATGCTTAACAGATGGTTTTAGAAGCCACAGTTCGGCAACCACTTTATGAACATAAAACTTACGTTTGTATTTATCAGTGTTAAACTGAACTTGAAAAAAACCCTTACTCTCATTAAATTTTAAAATTTGACCATCTATTTTGTCAACAGCAAATGATTTTATACGACCATAATTACTTACGAAATAACGATTGTTAGATTCGGGCAATACTTGCCAAATTTCATCTTCAAGTTTTTTTAATCTACGAGGTTTCATATCAACAAATAGTATAAGCAAAATTTAAAAACAATTATTAAACTAGTATTTAATATCAAATAATTTGATAAAAATACAAAAAAAAATTTACTATTTAGAATTAATCTAATTACTACCCCAACCGTTAGTGGTGTTTTTATTTACCACTGAGGGCTAAGGAGCAAAGCACTTATTATTAGGTCAATGGTTTAACAATTATCCCCAAATTCTTTTTTCCATCAATTTTTATGGTAAAATTATTATTGAACCTTACATGTCTAACAAATTCGTTTTCAAATACTGCCGGCTGCTTATCTAAAAATTTAACATCATAGCTACCATCATTTATAAATGGATTTATCGTAAAGTAACCTACTCTGAAAGATGTTAAATTTTGGAAAAAGTGAGTACCCTGACTTGGATCAATACGAAAATTATCAAGCCCTGATTCAACAATTAATCTTGCTGCTGAAATCTGAGACCAATTAACAGGAATTCCCAACCATGGATCGCTTGATCCCCACCTTCCCGGACCTACCAATATATAATTTCTATTCTTATCAATAAATTCCCTATTAATATCATCAATATACTCAACAATTTCTTTGGTTTTAGAAGAATCAAAATTTTCGGGACGAACATATACAATATCAAAAATATCGTCTATTATCCCATTACCAAGTGCTGATTTAGAGACAATTAACAAATCATCAGTTTCTAGATCCTTTTCTTCAATAACAACACTTACGTCCTTTGTAGCTATTGGTCGTATTTGTAATAATTTGAAAAGAATTTTTTCACCTTTAGGAACATCCATATTTACAGCAAACTCAATTTCAACAGGATTTCCCATTTCCTCTTCACCAAGTTTTAATACTTTATCAAGAATATCTGCCAAAGGATACGTATCGTGCTTTAGAATATTTGAAAAAGTAATAATTTTCTTTCCTTTATAATTATACCCATCCCTTACAACATGCTCATGCAGCATGTAAGTTGAAGCGATAGCTCTAATGGAATCATCCTTTTCAGCTTCCTTCACCCTAAGCTTTAATAAACAAGCACCATCATTAGGTGTAGGCACAAAATCATTATCCAAATTAAGTGCGTAAAAATGCTTTTGAGTTTCACGAAGTGCCAAATCGGGATTAGATATTTGCAGTATATTCTTTGGATATTTGGGGCAAAACCTAAGCGACACACCACCATCAACAACATGTTTACCAAGCCCTAAGGCAATACTTACAGTTCCATCTTCCGGTAATGCCGGTTCTAAAGGGTAATAATCTATCGATCTGCCAACTCCTGAAATTGTTGGATAAAACCTATCTCCATGCTTACTGCCAATAACCTCTTGTAGTACAATAGCCATTTTTTCTTCATCAATAACATTTGATGTTGCCTGCATATATGCCTTACTATCAGCATAATATGCAGAAGCATAAACAGCTTTAATTGCTTTTCTAATCATCAAAAACATTGCTTCGTAATCATTTTCACGAAACGGAATCATATAAGTATTATATATCCCTGCAAATGGCTGATAATGTGAATCCTCGAGTAAGCTTGACGATCTTATAGCAACAGGACCATCAATAATACTAGCAATTTTATAAATGTCGGCATGAATATGTTCAGGAAGACTTGCACTCAAAAACTTATCTAATATTTCCTCATCGGTAAAATTATCTGATAAAGCAATTGTATGCAATCTATTATCATCCATAAATTCATCAAAAATATCAGTTCCAATAACAACTGTTTTTGGTATATTTATATCAACATTATCAAAATATGTATAAAGATTATTACGCTTGATTAACGAATCTAAAAATGCCAGTCCTCTGGCTTTTCCACCAATTGAACCCTGACCTATTCGGGAAATACTAAAATACTTATCGAATGAATCACGATTAAATGATGAAATAACTCCGCGTGCTTTTGAAATTCTAAATTGAGAAATTGCATTAAATATAAACGACCTGACCTCATGTACATTTTCAAAGTCATCACTCGAAAAATACATAAACAGTTCTGCCAGTGGAAACAACGCCCTTGCCCGCAACCATTTTGAAAAATGATTACGTGTAATATGATACTTTAGTGAAACAATTGGAACAGTTAACACTTTCTCCTGCAACTCTTTAAGATCACGTGCCCTAGCAACCACAATACCCATATTTGGATCCTTAAACACAAAATCGCCAAAGGCAAAATACTCCTTAATAAATTCACGAAGATCAAAAGTTAATGATTTGGAATATTTATCTAAAAAGCCAACTCTTAAAGCTTTAGCCCTCTTAAAGTTTTTATGTTCAGATGACTGAAGTAATAATGGAGTGTAGGGATTATCCTTTTTTATTAACGTACACAAATCAACCCCTGCATTTTTATCCAATATCCCGTTTCTGGGATAGGTAATATCGGATACAACTCCTAGCAAGTTTTTTTTATACTTTTCGTAATAGGTATAAGCATCCTCATAATTGGTTGCCAGCAATATTTTTGGACGACCACGCATCCTTAGCATACGCTGGTGCTCATTTAAGCCCTCAGTAATAAATGATTTAGACTGCTTAAAAATAATTTTGTACATTATTGGTAAATAGCTCGAATAAAATCGGATATTATCCTCCACAAGTATTATTGCTTGTACTCCAACCTCAGCCACATCATTTTCAACATTCATATTATCTTCAATGAGCTTAATTATTGCAAGCAATATATCGGCATTACCGAGCCAACTAAATATATAATCAAATGAGCCCAAATCGAAGGTTTCTATTTTAATTGATACTTCGCGAGAAAAAGGTGTGAGCATAACAATTGGAATATCAGGATATTCGCGCTTTATATTATTTGCTAATTCAAAAGTTGAAACCTTTTCGGCACTAAGCATAGAAATAACCAAATCTATGTTCTCATCATTAAGCGTTTTAAATGCTTCGTCCTTGTTTGTAGCTTCTAAAAACTGAGGTGGATATCTCAGATTAAGAGATGTGTATTCGTGAAATATTTGCTCATCAATTCTACCATCTTCTTCAAGCATGAATGCATCATATACACTAGAAATTAATAGTACATGATATATCCTTTTTTTCATAAGGTTAGCGAAGGGAGTTTCGCTGAAATAAAAATTTTGACTTAAAAGTTCTGCTTTTAATGAAAACATATATATCGTTTTTATTGGAAAAGTGGTAGTTCGATAGTGAAAGTAGTACCCTCTTCCACATTGCTATGAACGTGAAGCTTACCTTTATTATTCTTTATGAACTCATTAACTATAATTAAGCCAAATCCTGTACCTTTTTCGTTATCTGTTCCACGTCGCACATTTGTACTTCCCTTATCACCTAATATTTCATCAATTTGATTTTTACTCATTCCTATTCCCAAATCAGTTATTTTTACCTCAGCCATATCATCAATAATATCAATGGAAATTATTACTTGCCCATTTATTTTTGAAAATTTTACTGCATTTGAAACTAAATTTCTTAGCACAACATCCAACTGATTTTTATCTGCATAAACAGTTATTGGCTTAGTACCTATAATATTTAAGCTAATTGACTTTCGGTTTGCCTGCTCTAAAAGGACCATCACCATTTCTCTAATCATTTTATTTAAAGAAATTTTTTCAAAACTAGGACTAATTCTATCTTGTTGAATTTGCGCCCAAGAAAGCAAGTTCTCAATCAATGAAAATGTTGAATCTAGCGAAGGTTTTAATGAAGTAATTAAGGATACAATTTCTTCGTGCGAAAACTCATCAATTTGACCAACTATCAAATCAACTATTGATTTATTAGTACCAATTGGTCCAATAAGATCATGAGAAATAATTGAAAAAAGTAACTCTTTTGATTTGTTGGCTTCTTTAAGCTTTTGCTCTGATTCACGAAGCTTTTCATGTCCTGCTATCCTACTGCTAATATCACGAACAACTCCTTTTATACCAACAGGAGTATTATTATCAGATAAAATAATCTCAGCTGAAAATGAGCAATTAATTGAGTTTCCACTTTTTGTAATTATTTTAGTATCAAAATCATTAACAAAAGTGTTAGCATCAAAAAAAAGTTCAATCTCTTCCCAATTACCAATATATCTGTAATGCTCTTTTGGGTTAGTTCCAATTATTTCGTCACGAGTATAGCCGGCTATTTTTTCGACAGATGGGCTAATTTCAGTAACGACCCCACTCAAATCTGCCTCAAAATAAATATCAGGGAAAGCATTAAATATTTGACGAAATTTTGTTTCATTCTTTTTAATGAGCATTTCGTTTTTTTTCCTCTGTGTGATATCCCAAAAATTAACTACAATGCCCTGTATCATTGGGTCATCAAATAAATTTTGACCATATGCAGATACACAAATCCATTTGCCATCATCCTTTTGCATTCTAAACTCAAAATTACGCGGCTGTGCATCAAATGCCAATTTCGCAAACTCCTTTTTTACATTTTCAATATCATCAGGATGAATAAACTCAAATGAATCTCTGCCAATTCTATTATCAACCCCTCGTCCTATTTTACGTTGATAAGAAGGACTTATGTAACTTGTTCTTCCTTCTTTATTTACTACAAAGATAAAATCCTCAGATCTACCCAAAAGTTTTTCATAGTAGAGTTTTTGTTTTTTCTCCCTAATTTTTGACCTGCGAGTAAAAAAAATGGCAATAAACAATACTATTAAAAAAAATGAAATTGCAAAAATGGTTCTAATTAAATGAGTTCTGTATTTAGAAGCTATGGTGCTTTCAACCTTTAGTGAACTTATCTCTTCTTTTTGTTTTTCATCGTTATATAATGAAATAACTTCTTGGATATTTTTGCTCTTATCAATTGAATATGTACTATCGTATAATTGCTTATGCAACAATAAATACTTATAAGCCTGCTGGAAATTTGCTAATGCGGCGTAACACTTTTGTAACAGGTCGTAACCAATTAATATTTCGCCAGTTAGCCTATGCAACTTAGCAATTTTAATACTTCTAAGGGCATATAACAAGGCTGTTGGTGCATCTCCTCTGTATAACGAGACTTCGCCAAGATTATAAAAAACAAGAGACTCTATAGAGTAATTATTATCACCACAAACATTTAAGCTTTTTGTATAATAGCTAATGGCCAAGGTGGTGTCTTCTAACTCCTTATAACTATCACCAATATTATTCAAGCTAATTGCAACACCCTCTGTATCACCTAGTTTTCTATCAATTTCTAACGCTTGTTGAAAATAATCTAGCGCTTTGACAAAATTATTTTCGGAGCTATTAAAATAGCCCAAATTATTTAAACAAGCCGAAACTCCATATAAATCTCCCATAATGTGGCACAAATTTAATGCTCTAACTGTGGATTTAGATGCTGCATCAAAATTTTCATCATTTGCAAAAACCAATCCCAAACTAATTAGTGCCGATGCTATGCCAGTACTATCATCTTCTGTTTCAAACAACGAGAGTGCGTTTACAAGAGCCTGCGATGATTTTTTATATTGACCTGTTTCTTGATAAACCATGCCAAGTGTTAAATAAAAATTAGCTTTTTTATCAAACATACCAAGTGAATCGGCAAGTTGCATTCCTTGTTCGCAGTAAATTATTGATTCATTAAAAAAAAATATTTCCATATTTATTGAGGATAAATAATCGAGAGTATTAACTAACAAAACATCATTATTTGTTTTGTTTAAATAAGCTAATGTGTTTTCTAAATGTAAAATTGCGCTATCCGTTTTCAAATTATAGTATTGCAATATTCCTAAATAATACTCTGATTCAGCGATACAGTTAAGGCAGTTACTCTGTTTTGCAATTTTACTAGCCTCACGTGAATAATTAATTGCAAGATCATAATCATCAAAATTATCTACAACCGAATTAATTAAACTATAAACCTCAAGTGAATCATTTTGTGCAGAAACAGTATTTAAATTACTAAGCCCAATAAAAAAAGATAACAGTATAATAAGCATTGATAAAAACTTACCTGCTTTTTTTGAGATATGGGTCATTTTACTTAATAAAGGTTAATATTATATTTACGATACAAACTTACAAAAAATACTACAGTTTTTTTCTCTCTATTACAGCAATTGCCATTTCTTTGTCAGCGTTCATATAAACATTCACAACATCATTTTTTACAGTAGCCACATTAAATACTTTAATAACACCTTTCAAATGATCATATTCAGGTAATAAGTCAGAGAAAACGCTCTCATAATTATCAAAAAAATCATAATTAAACAGATTGTTATCCTCATCCGGATAAAGCGGCAAGTACTTAACGTCGGCCTCAACTAAATCCTGAAAGAAATGAGTGCCAAAAGACAGATCAGGTACATAATTTTTTCTTTTTCGTGCAATTTCAATGAGCATGGCAGTGTTATTAATCTCAGAATAAGTGATACTTACACCAAGTTTAATATCACCACGACTCCCCCACCTACCAGGACCCATTAAAATAAATTTGCGCTTTGGCAGCAATTCATTTAATCGTCCAATGGCTTTGCCCACACTAAGTAAACTTTCGTGATCGGTTAACTCGTTATACGAAAGCGGGTCTACATAAACGATATATGAAATGCCAGATACAGTTCCGTTGGTGATATATTTATTTGCTGAGAAAAGTATATTACCCTTGGGAATGTCAATCGGGATATTTGCCGGCTCACTCTCACATCCGTAACTCTGCGAACGACATTGCAATAAATAAAAATCTTTCCCATTGTGAGCAAACTCAATATCAACGGGCTTACCATAACTTTTTTGAAGAATAGAAAGCATATCTTTGATTTCTTTTAAAAATGCTGTACGCTTAACCAAACCTTCAAAATTAACAACAAAATTACTTGCCGAAAAATTCATCCCCAGAGGACGGGCCGGCTGAATATGGTTTTCCTTCAATACTGAAACAACACGGCTTATTGCGGGATACTCCTTACCGTACCGCCTAAGTAAAAAGTCAATTTCAATTGTTTCAAAAGTACCGGATTCAAGATTCATTACATCTATAAACTTTGGGGAATAGCGAACTATTTCATCAACGGTAACATTCACTCTTAAACCTGGCTGACCAGGAGACAGTAGCACAGGGTAATCATTACTAAGTCGATCCACAGCACGCGTACCCAAACCAGGCACAAGCCTAATAAGTCCATCCTCGGGTTTTATTCTACTTGACCATCTATACTCATTTCGGCTAAATGCAACTCCAGCATACGATGGGAAGAAGTACGGCCCTGCCTTTGCACCTATCACTTCTTGTATCATAATGCCCATTTCTTCATGATAATCCAGTAAATTATTTTTCACCCTATAATTTATTGGATCTGGACCAAAAGTAGATGCATAAACCTCAGCAATAGCATCCATAAGTTCATCTAACCTTTTCTCTTTAGAACCTTGATTAGCGATAAACAAACTTTTGTATTTGCCAGCAAAAACAGCTCCAACCCTATCTTCTAACAAGCTAGAGCTACGTACAACAAGTGGAACATCTCCAAAATCTTCAAGTACAGCCAATAAGCCTTTCACAATATTAGGAGAAAATGAAGAATTTTTAAAAACCTGTACCACATATGGATATTCCTGCCTAACCTTACCGCTTTCCTTGTACTTTTGATCCATTATCTCTTCAAGATTATTATAAATCATAAAGTCCAATAAACCATCAGAGGTTAAATACCATGTACGAGGTATTTTAACTTTTTTAAGAAACTCATTTTCTTCGGATGCATTAGAAAGTATGTGTTTTGCTAAAAACAAGCCTGAACTTTTTCCTCCCAATTTACCATGACTGTTGGCGGGATAAATCATATGATGCAATAGCTCGTTAAAACTGTCAACCTCAACAAAATTCTTTGCGATATCAATAAATATTTCCTGATCGGTAAGCACCCTACGAATTAAAGCAACTTTAATACTTTTTTCGCGTGAAGTTGAAAGCTCTAACATGTCAGGCATTAAATGATGATAGCGTTCGATGGCAGTACTAATATCAGATAAAGTTGATGCCGAGTTTTCCATTATTTCGGTTAAAAAGCCTGATTTATCTTCCTTTGTCCATTTTTGAATGGATTCTAGAACTTTGTCTTCATCAAGATGTTCACCAGCTAACCTGAAAATTTCATATGCCAATGCAATCATATCATTATGAGACTTTCGGTCATAGGGCTTGTTTATCTCTGATAAAAGTTTACCTGCATCATTTTCAAAAACAGGACTAAATTGCACTAGTAAACTATCTGCCTCAGTAATGCCTGTCCAGCACAAATAATTTACCATTTTCCGCGAAAGCCTAACTAATAAAGCAGGATCTGTTTGCTTTAGCATATCAAGTACAACATGCCAATCCTTCTTTTTACTTTTCTTTTGATTTTCAAATACAGATTTTAATTGACTATGCAATATTTGGAAGCTTATTCGTTCAACAATATTATCAATTAATCGGCGCTCTTCCTTTAAAAATGGTCCTTCATCAACATCAGGTCTTTCCTCAGTATAATAAACATTAAGGCTTCCAATAACCTGATCCTGAACAACAATATCGGATTTTAGCACCCAAGGTGATTCAATAAAACCTTTGGAATAATGTGTGCCTTTTGGACAAATCATTCGCAAAACACAAATATCAGGATATTGAAATCCCAAAGGAATTGCCTCAAGTATATCTTGACATATTTGTTCATCAACAGAATTGCTACTATTTAGCAATTCCTGAACAGTATACAAACAGTTGAGCTCTTTTGCACGCTCTTTTAAATCTACTATTAATTCATCAAGAGGTTTTTTGGTTTCCATGAGTATTGTTGGTTTTTTAATTTTCTATTTATTTCATTTTGTGAATTATGTACTCAAAATTATTTTTTGAATTACTTATTACCTGAATCCCCATTTAATAAATCATTTTTCCATTTTGTAGGATTGTTAATTATATAATGTGCAATGCGACTATATTCATTATAATTTCGGATTATATGCTCCCAATAATTTCGTTGCCACAATTTACCATCAAATGGTGGCCAATTATTATTTTTTACACCACGGATATACTCAACTGTTGTAATGGATTCAAATGCTCCAACCATATCACCAAGGGTACTACTTTTGGGGGCGACCACGTTGTTGGGGGCGACCACGTTGTTGGGGGCGACCACGTTGTTGGGGGCGACCACAAGGGTCTCCCCTGCTATTTCTAAAATGGCATGAAAATGATTGGGCATTACAATGAATTCGTGTAATTGAATGTTTTGAAATCGTTTTGGTAATTTCATCCATTCATTTTTAATCATTTTACCTGCTTCATTTAAAATCATAATATTATTGGTAATATTCCCAAACAAACATTCGCGGTTTTTTGCACAAATGGTGACAAAATACAATCCTGCCTGAGAATAATCGTATCCCTTTAGTCGGATTGACCTGCGATGATGAATATTTGGATTATATTTTATCATAATACACTACTTGTTTACCATATTATTCCTTACAAATTACCCCTCGCCCACTTTTACCATCTACCTTTACTGCAAGAGGGGTATCTAATTTAACATGCCTTATCAAATCAGTTTCGGTTTCAGCTTTTTGATTGTTTAGCCAATCCCAGGCAACAGGAAATTCGCCAGAATATGGGATTGAAAAGTAAAGCACCCCAAAGCCAGTTACATTATGAAAAAAATGAGACCCCTGACTTAGCTCAGAATTCATCCCGGTTAACGGTGCTTCAACAATTACTTTTGCTCCCGAAATTTGCCCCCAATCAACAGGAATACCAGCCCAAGCATCAGATGTACCCCATCTTCCATATCCCATTAATAAATATGGTCTTTTTTCTATAATTAATTTTTCATTAACTTTTTCAAGGTCTGCGGCCACTTTGTAGGTAAGCCCGGCATCAAACTCGTTTACTTTAACATAAACAATGTCGGTAATCAAATTATTAGTGCCATTACCTAGTACTCCTACCGATGAACAAAGTATATTTTCACCTTTAAGCTCTTCAGGGGCAACCTCTACTTCCTCAGTAGAAACTACCATTGGCCGCACTTGCAAAAATCCTAAACGATGCGGCTTATCATTATGAAATGTCATAGCAAATTCAACCTCAACAGTTGCACCAACAGCGGATTCGCAAGCTTTAAGCATATTAGATATCAACCCAACTAACGGAATATTATCCAGACGTAATATTGGAGCAAAGTTTAATAATCGGGGGCCATTTTTTCCAATGCCAGTAATTATTCGTCCCGACCTACTATCAAGTGTAGAAGCTAAGTATTTTAAGGTGCTATCTCCTTCGGCATCAATAATATTATTGTTAACCATGTACTCGGTTTCGTTTACCGGATCGTATGCCGGAGCCTTACCCATGTTAACCGACCAAAAATCGTTTTGAGTGTTTTTTAACATATCAGAAATAGAACCAAATGGAGGGTCAGCTTTTGGAAAGGCTGGCGAAAACGACCACGAAAGCCCGCCATCGACAATAGTTTTTCCCAAACCAAGAGCCAAACTTACTATTCCATCTTCTGGACTTGAATTACCAAATGCATAAAAATTATACGAACGTGCTACTCCTGATAATTCAGGATAGAAACGTTCACCATGCTTATCTCCAATTACTTCCTGAATAATAACTGCCATTTTTTCATCTTCTGTATTATGAGTTGTGGCTTTCATGTAATCCTTAGCTACTTTAAAATATGTGGTTGCGTACACATACTTAATAGCTTCAACAAGTTTATTAAACCTACTTGTTGTGTCGGGTTGATTATTTGGAGTCATTTTTGTGCCATAAATACCGGCAAATGGCTCATGTTGCGAATCTTCCAACATACTCGATGACCTCACTGCCAGAGGAGTATTCACCTGTGTAATTAACGATCTTAAGTCACCAAGAATTTCAAATGGCAGGCTGGCTTTTTGAAATGCATGGGCAATTCTATCATCTGTGGCATCGGAAAAGGCAATTTCATCTAATTTATTTTGCTTCATAAAAGCATCAAAAACATCAGAACGAATTACTGTCATTGCTGGAATATCAACAGTAATATTACTGTACATTTCGGCATTAATATCATTCTTCAATACTTTGTCAATATCAATTAGCCCTTGCGCTTTGCCACCCATGGATCCGCTACCAATATATGTTATCTTTTTTTCAGAGTTTAAAAATAAGCTTCTGCTAAATGGGAGTATGTGTTTTTTTTTCATAATATGGGGAGAGTTGAAAGTTTGTAAAGTTTGTAAAGTTTGTAAAGTTTATAAAGTTGAAAGTTTTTGCAGTTTCTAGCTACACCCAACCCCTATCATGACAAGCAGCTGCAACCTTATCCACGGAAATTACATAAGCAGCATTTCGCATAGAGAGATTATTATCTGCTGCAAAATCACTTACTGCAATAAAAGCAGAAGTCATTTTAACATCTAGCTTACTCAATACCTCATCCTTTTCCCAAAAATAATTCATATTACTTTGTACCTGTTCAAAATAGCTACAAACAGCACCGCCAGCATTGGCTAAAAAATCAGGAATAATATAAATGTCACGTTCTTCAATTTTGGATGAAGCTTCGGGAGTTGTAGGACCATTTGCCCCCTCCGCAATGATTTTTACACGATTGCTAATGCTATCCACATTATCTATGGTAATTTGATTTTCTATTGCTGCCGGAATAAGTATATCAACATCCTGCTCAAGCCATGCATTACCTGGCAAAACTTCATAACCTAACTCAATTGCCTTATCCTTTGCAATACCTCCAAAACTATCAGTAACCGCCCTTAATTCATCAAGATTCACTCCTAATTCTTTTTTGTAACTATAACTAGTTCGGTCGTCCTGATTCCATGAAGAAACACAAATAACCTTACCTCCCATCTGATTGTATAACTCAATAGCATATTGTGCTACACTGCCAAAACCCTGAATACTAGCAGTTGTACTTGCTGCAGAAATATCTAGTTCTTTTAGTGCTTCTCTAACAGTAATAATTATACCATACCCTGTGGATTCCACTCTTCCAAGTGACCCTCCCATACCTACAGGCTTACCAGTAAATGCTCCCTGAGCTTTATTTCCTGAAATTACTTCATATTCATCAAGCATCCAAAGCATATGCTTGGCATTCGTCATAATATCAGGCGCAGGAATATCAGTATTTGGCCCAATATTTTTATAAATCTGGCGTACCCACCCTCTGCAAAGGCGCTCTTGTTCGGTTTCACTTAAATTATGTGGGTCACAAATAACACCACCCTGTGCACCACCTAGAGGTAAATCCACAACAGCTGTTTTCCACGTCATCCACATTGACATGGCTCGTACCGTATCAGCGGTTTCCTCAGGATGAAATCTCAATCCTCCTTTTGCAGGGCCACGCGCATCATTATGCTGGATACGATATCCTTTAAATATTTTAATCATTCCGTCATCTAAACGGACAGGAATAGAAAAATGCAACTCTCGCATTGGGGTTCTCAATAAATCTTTAGTAGCTTGATCCAGATCGAGCATTTCAGCCACATAGTCAAATTGTTTTTGGGCAATTTCAAACGGATTATAGGAAGTATCACTCATGTTATCAGTTATTATAAATTCTGGTGTAAATTTATGAAATAACTAAACAGGAAGCAGTCTAAATCAATAAATATTTTAACGAAGATGGACCATTTAAAATCTTACTATTGTGCCCGAATTATTCAGACTAAAGATAGTAACTACAAGCAACCACAATTACCATGACCCTGTCCGCGTAATTCAGCAGGGTTCCCACAAGTGGGACAATCATCGTCATTAGCATGTTCGTGAACTTCATTTGATGAACAGCATGCAGTAGATTCAGCTTCTTTATTACTACTACAGCCACAACCTGAACCACAACCACCTGCCGGGGCAAGATCCTCTTCAGTTACAGACCTAACCTCATGAATTTTACCTGACACGAATAGATTTTTATCAGCTAGTTTGTGATTGAAGTCCATTTTAATGATTTTGTCAGTTATTTCAATAACAGTTCCCAACACAGTATTACCCCCATTATCTAACATCGAAATTTCGTTACCTAGATATAATAGGTCTTCCTTCAAAACTCCATTTATCTCAAATGATGATTTTGGAACATCAACAATTAAATCTTTACGATAATTACCAAACGATTCTTCTGGGGTGAGTGTAAACTCAAAATCATCACCTGCCTCTAAACCATTCATATGTGTCTCAAATCCAGGAATAAGTGAACTATTTCCAAAGATTAATAGTTTTGGATTCTTATCATCGGCAAACTCAATTAGCTCACCACTACTATTATTAGCATGTATACTGTATGAAACTGCTGCTGCTATATTATTTGATATTTTCATTATGTTTTTTATTATTAACAAATTAACAGCAAAAATAATACATTTTCTTTATTTGGAATGATTTTAAATAATAAATATCGTAATCGGATAAATATAAATAAATTCAACATAATTTAAAAATGAAAAACATTATTACTAGCAACAATTGGTATTTTCATACTTTTACATCATATTTACATATTCCATTTTTACTTTGAATAAGCTAATTTAATAAATAAGAAAAACTCATTGAAAAAAAGTAGTAATCAAAAAAAAGCATACTTATTTGCATTAATCGCAGTGGCCTTTTGGTCGACTATGAGCTCTGCATTTAAAATAACCTTAAGGTATATGTCTTTTGACCAATTATTACTATGGTCGACACTAACTGGAGTAATAGCTCTTTTGGTTATAAACCAGATGAGTAAAAAACCTTTGAGATTTAAAAATATTACACTTAAAGACTTGATAACTTCAGCTTTAATGGGATTAATTAATCCATTTCTTTACTACCTCATATTATTTAAGGCATACGAACTACTTGAAGCACAAATAGCAGGAACTTTAAATTACACATGGCCAATTGTTTTGGTAATAATGTCGGTTATTTTTTTAAAACAAAAAATTAGTTACTTAAGTATACTTGCAATAATAATAAGTTTTTTCGGAATAATAATTATCAGCACACATGGCAATCTTATTAGCTTCGGAACTTCAAGTATTATTGGAATATCATTAGCTATTGGCAGTGCTTTCTTTTGGGCATACTATTGGATTATAAACATAAAGGACACAAGAGAAGAAACAGGAAAAATATTTTTAAACTTAAGTTTTGGTTTTATATATATACTAGCATATTTGCTTTTTACATCACAATCAATTTATTTCCCAACCGGATATGCTTTATTTGGATCAATTTATATTGGCTTATTTGAAATGAGCATAACATTCGTAATATGGCTACTGGCATTAACCAACTCCATAAATACAGCAAAAGTTAGTAATCTTATTTATTTATCACCGTTTATAGCTTTATTTTTTATAAAATTTACAGTTGGAGAAGAAATTCATTTTTCTACTTTTATCGGACTTATTTTTATAGTTATGGGTATTCTACTTCAGCAAACCATAAAGAGAAAAAACTAAAAATCTATTGATTTATCAAAAGCATTCTGAAATTGAATTGCGTTAAAGGGCAACTAATAATAGCAAATGCTAATTGCTTAAAACTAAATATCCCCAAGGCTTCAATTCAACTTCAAAATCTTCAATAATATCCACATCTACACCAGTGAAAACATCTTTAAACTTACCCGAAACAACTTTGCTTTCGATGTTAAATGCTTGTGGTTTATCGCTCATGTTGATGATTGTGATAATCTTGTTGCCATCTTTTTCGCGGTAAAATGAAAACACATTATAGTTTGAGCCATCGCCTAAACGAGTCATGCTACCTCCTGCTTCACCATTCCAAAGTGCTTTATTTTCTGTTTTTAGATTATTGAGTTTTGTGTAAATATCTGCGTAAGCATTTTCGTCCCAGCTTATTGTATCTTTTTCAAAAAAGCGTAGTCGCTTATCAAGTCCGGCTTCCTGGCCACTGTAAATCAAGCCCATACCAGGAATTGTATATGTTAATATTGCCATTGGCTCACCAGCAACACCCATACGCTCAGTAACGGTGCCATTCCATGAGTTCTCATCATGATTGGATGTAAAATACATGCGATAAGCATCTGCTGGAAAAACAGAATTGTTCCATGCCAAATTACCCCAAATATCATTGGCATTATTCTCTCCTTGGGCTATTTTGTTAAGTAATTTATGAAGTGTCCATCCATAGTTCATGTCGAAAGCTGTTTTTAGCAAGTCAGGGTTATCTTCATCTTCGGCTAACATGAACACTGGTTTAATCTCATCCATTTCAACACGTGCGCGCTCCCAAAAATCGGTTGGAACCATACCTGCAACATCACAACGATAACCATCAATATCTGCCTCAGTAATCCAAAATTTAAGTGCATCTACCATTGAGTCGCGCATCATTTGGTTTGTATAATCAAAGGCAATTACATCTGTCCAATCAAAAGGGGATTTAAAATCACCATTTTCGGCATGCTGATACCATTCAGGATGCTCGGTAGCCCAACGATTATCCCATGCAGAGTGATTTGCTACCCAATCTAGAATAACATACATACCTAGTTTGTGCGCCTTTTTAACCAGACGTTTAAAGTCCTTAATATTGCCAAATTCAGGATTGATATCTTTGTAATCTTTTACAGCATAATAACTTCCCAATGAACCTTTTCTGTTAAGCTCACCAACTGGGAATACCGGCATAATCCAAAGGATATCAACCCCCATTTTTTTTAAGCGAGGCAGATGCTTTTCAAAAGCTTTAATTGTTCCTTCCTCGGTAAATTGCCTTAGGTTAACTTCATAAATATTGGCATTTTTACTCCAATCTACATGTATTGATTCCATATTTTTACTGTTTTGTGCCTGATTTGTGTTCCATGACATAATTAATGCCAACACCATAATTACTATGGCTGGCGAAAATAATTGATTTTTGATTTTCTTCATGATTTTTTTTATTTCATTTTATTTCCCGCTGATCTCGCT